>Ga0209540_10003317_pt1 | contig 11013 bp, 8 predicted proteins | sample BarGraIncu01121A_FD_184501 | JGI IMG/M metagenome (GOLD analysis project Ga0209540, IMG submission 184501) | Arctic peat soil microbial communities from Barrow, Alaska - Barrow Graham LP Incubations 011-21A (SPAdes) (version 2) | ecosystem: Environmental > Terrestrial > Soil > Wetlands > Peat... | reverse complement strand
AGTCGTAGCCGCAACCCTCGCAGAACAGTGCATCGGCGGTGTTCACCAGCGCGCAGTTCGGGCAGGGTGCGCTGGTCTCTGATGTCGTGGTAGCAGGGCTCGAGCTCGAGGCGCTCTTCACGTCCGACGCCGGGGACTCGCCGATGGGAGCACCACAGGTGTCGCAGTAGTCCGATGACGCGGACGGGTGACCGTTCGGACAGGTGGTGGTGCTCATCGCCTGTTGCTCATCTGTGTCGCTCTCATTTCTTCACGCGTGTCGTCTTGGTCGAAGCGGTATCCAACGCCATCTCGTCCAGTTTGTCGACACTGCGGCGCAAACGCACGGTTCCGGCGTTCGGGTCGTCGATGTCGACCACCTTCTTCAGCTTGGCGGTTGCCTCGTCGTTACCCGTCTCCGCAGCAAGCTGCACCGCGCGGCCCAGCTTCGCGGTCGCCGTTGCGTCGTCGCCCATCGCCTTGGCCGCCAGCCCTTCCTGGATGGCGTCGGCGAGCTCGGTCTGCCCGGTGTAGTGCGCGACCTCTGGGTTGATCCGGGTGGTCAGGGTGTCGTCGTTGGACCACATCGCCTTGACCAGCCCCTGAGCGACCACCTTCTCGCCGACCGCCAGCTGCACCCGCGCGGCGAGCTGCTCCTGGCCGATTCCCTTTGCTGCCAGGCGGATTGCCACGTGGTAGTCGCGTGACTCATCCCCCCACGACCCGGTCGGGAAAGCTCCGGTCAACGCATTGACCTCCTGCCGGCGGGAGGTCAGGTCCTCGACCGTCGGGGAGACCTGGCGAACGAACAACACCTGGGCGCCCTGCGGAGCCCAGACCCGCAACGTCGCCGAGGCGACCCCCCGACTCATGGACTGGCGCATCAGCGTCTCGAAGGTCGCAGCCATCTGGGCGCCCGTCGGGATGATGTCCACGGTTCCCATCAGCGCCTGGGCGATCCGGCGAACTTCTGCCACCTGCCAGGCGGATCCGACACCGCGGCAGTCGCACTGGAACTGGCCCTGTGCTGCCTCGATCGCCGCCGTCAGCTGCTCGGGCGTCTCGTGCTGGTTCTCTCCGTCGGTCAGCAGGATGGCGTGCTTCTGCGCGAGGGACGGAACCGTGGCGAAGACCCGGGCCGCCATGGTCAGCCAGGTGCCCATGGCCGTGCCACCGTCGGCACGGAACGACGACACGGCGCGCTTCGCGGACTCGCGGCTGGCGGCATTCATCTGGACCATGCCCAGCTCGGAGCGTCCGGCGGGGAACGCCATCCGCGCCTCGTGGGTGCCTGCGATGACGGCGAACCAGGTGCCGTCGATGATCTGGTCGATGGCGGCGGCTGCTGCTTGCTGGGCCATCCGGATGTTGACCTCGCCCATCGAGCCTGACGTGTCGACGATGACGATCTCGGCGGCATCCCCCTCGCCGACCTGCCCCGCCGCACCCGCGCCGGTACAGGTCACTGTGACGACGGCGTGCACGTCCGTGCCACCGTCGGGCAGGAACTCGTTCTGATAGACCTCGGCGCTGAAATCAGCCATCTCGTGGGGCTTCCTCTCGGGGTGGAGCGGGGGACGAATGGAAACGGGAGTGCGGGCGGCCTGTGGACCGCCCTTGGGCCGACTGTCAGCCCGGTTGGATTCGGGCCAGGGCTGCGCTGATGTTGTCCTGGCCGCCCTGGGCCTTGGCCCAGCTGACGAGTGCCTCCGCCAGGCCCAGCGGCTCGGCGGCTGCGGGTGAGGTGCTGATGGTCTGTCGTACCAGGTCGGCCAGGTCCTGCGCCGCCGAGCAGTAGTTCCAGAGTCCATCTGAACACACCAGAAGCCAACCCGGCTCGGAGAGTGTCATGGTGGCCGTCGCCGGCTTGTGGCCCGGCGCGTCAGCTCCCAGCCATCTCGTGATGGCGTGCGACTGGGGGCCCGACTCGGCTTCACTGCGGGGGACCCCGGCCGCTATCTGCAACTGGGCGAACGAGTCATCCAGGGTCAGCGCGATCGCTGTGCCCCCATCCGGAATCCAGTAGGCCCGGCTGTCGCCCACGGAGCCGACCACGAGCAGATCGTGGTCCACCACAGCGGCCACGAATGTGCATGAGGCCGGACTGGGAACTGCAGGGGGATTCCCCGCCGCTCCATCCAATGCCGCTATCGACTTGGCGTCCCGGGTCACCTCGAGCACGGCTTCGCTGGCGGCGTCCGCCGCCGCTCCGAGGCGCGCGATCATCGCGGCGACTTGTGAGAGCCCCGTGCCCATGCCGCGCGGGCGCGAGGTCACGAGCACGTCCCGGGCCGCCCTCGCCGCGGCGAGGCTGGCCAGGTCCGAGTCGACGGAGCTCGACACACCGTCGCAGACGACGAGCACCGCACGCGACCCCGCCTCGGCGTCCGCCGCAACGGCCACTGCGTCCTCGTTGCGGGTATGCCGCAGGCCCCGGTCACAGACCGCGGCGACCCACGTTGCCGGTTGCTCACTGAAGTGGTCCCGACGTTTCGGCGCGCGCGCGCCACACGTGCCGCAATACCCATCGTCGGCCACCTGACCGCCGCAGGCTGGGCAGACGGGCGCGGTCCCGGCCAGGTCGGCATCCATCGGAAGCGTCCCGGTGGCCTGCTCGGCCAGGGGGGGGTCAGTCATCGGTTCCGTGGTTGTCACCGTGGGACTGAGCTCGGCACCGCAGGCCTCGCAGTACTCCTCGGACTCTTCGACGGCCGCCTGGCAGGTCGGACACGTCGTCATTGCATGGTCCAGCCTCGGACCGAGTTGGCCTGGTCGACCAGATGAACCTTGTCTTCGCGGGTGTCGGCATACCCGGCCAGCTCCCGGTACCCGGACTCGAGCCCTCTTCTCAGGGACGGTTCCGCCGCCGGCACTCCGGCGATCACGATGTCTGGCCGCGCGCCTTTGGTGCGGACCTCGTCGAGCGCGACATCTAGCACCCCGACCAACAGCGTGGCCCGGTCCTTGGCATCGAGGGTCAGCGAGTCGACGCTCCTCATGGCCTCGGACAGCGCCGGCAGCCCGCGTCCTGAAGCGGCCAGCTGCCCGGCGCGCTCGCGACGGGCCTCGGTGTATGCCCGGCTGGTCGGCGGAACGAGGTCCAGCGCCGAGATAGCCCCGTCCAGGTCTGCCCGGCCGGAGCGGATCCGGGCCAGGCCGAACGCGCACGGGGCGATGTAGTTCGCGTCGGTGCGGGCGCAGGTCGTGTAGAGCGACTCGGCCACGTCCAGCTCGTTGCTTTCCTCACAGGCCAGCGCCAGTGCCAGCTTCGGGGCCAGCTCGCCGGGCACCTGCCCGTAGACCGCGTTGAACGCAGACTGGGCGGTGGTGATATCACCGCGGGCCAGAGCGGCCAGCCCGGACATCCAGACCGCCCGCCACTCCCACGGGTCGGTGGTGAGCATGTCCGTCACGACGGTGTCGACCACGTCGAGCCGGCCACTGTGCAGCGCCGCGTGTGCGGTGGCCAGAAGCACCTCGGGGGATGACTCGGGCGCAGCGCCGAGCGCATCGAGTCGGGCCGCTGGGTCCTCGATGCTGACGGTGTGCAGCCAGCCGGTCATCGGGTCGTTCTCGTCGATGCGTAGCCCGGGCAGGTCCCGCCAGCCCAGGGACTGGCCCGAGACGGAGGGGACCTCGAACAGCAGGGACGAGGTCGAGTATGTCGCCGCTCCGCCGCCGGGCCGATCCGAGACAACTTCGCGAAGGACACCCAGCAGCTGAACGCGCAGCTCGTCGGCTGAGGCGAACCGGTCGGCGGCATCCGGCGCGCAGGTCTTGGCCAGCAGCCGGTAGAGCGAGTCGTGCTTCTGGAACAGCGGAGTGTCACTGACCGGCGGAAGGGAGTCCAGATAGGTCGACTGATAGCCGCGGAACTCCATGGCCAGGATCAGCAGCGTGCGCCCGATGGTGTAGATGTCGGACGCCACCGAGGCGCCGACCGTCGAGACCTCCGGAGCCTGGTAGCCCACCGTTCCGTAGATCGCGGAGTCCTGGTCATCGAGCCGGCGAACGCCGCCGAGGTCGATCAGCCTGACGGCATCTCCCACCTGAATGATGTTGTCCGGCTTGAAGTCGCAGAAGACCAGTCCAAGATCGTGCAGGTACTGGAAGGCCGGCAGGATCTCGACGATGAAGGCGATGGCCTGGTCGACCGGCAGCGCGTCGTACCGACCCCCGGCTGCCTGCATCCGGGACTTGAGCAGCGACTTGAGTGAGGTGCCGCCGACGTACTCCATGACGATGTAGCCGGCGTCCTCATGGGTGACGAAGTTGTAGATCTCGACGATCAGCGGGTGCTCGACCTGGGCCAGGAACTGTCGTTCCGCGATCGCCGCGGCCAGCGCGTCGGCATCGCCGGAGTTGAGCAGGCCTTTCAGGACCACCCAGCGGTTGGACACGTTGCGGTCGCGGGCGAGATAGATCCAGCCGAGTCCGCCGTGTGCCAGGCATCCGGCGACCTCGTACTGCCCGCCGACGAGATCGCCGGGCGCGAGCTTGGGGGTGAAAGAGAAGGGGTTGCGGCACTTGGCGCAGAAACCCTCGGTGCGCCCGGGCTGCCCGTCGCGCGAACGGCCCACCGGCGACCCGCAGGAGGGACACGTGCGCTTCTCCTCCGGAACCACCGGGTTCTTCATGATTGCCGCGGCCGCGTCCACCGCGGGGACCGGCGGGATCGTGGTCAGGCCGGCGCCCAGCCGGGCGCCGCGCAGTCGCTTCGAGGAGGTCCCGAGCCGGACGGTCGTCCTGGACCCGGGCCGAGCCCGGGCGGATCCCAGAGCAGTGGAGGCCAGCCGGTTGGATGCGCGCGACACCGTCGACGTGGTCCCGCCGACTCCTGCCGTCGCCGCGGACAGGTCAGGCGCCGGGGCAGACCCCTCTGGTGAGCCGCAGACGTCGCAGTAGCCGTCCTGGATCGTTCCCGTGCATCCGGGCTGAGTGCAGGCGATCGTGGTCATATCGTCCCTCTTGACATCCCGTTGGGCGTTGAGCGTGAGGCGAGATAGGCCTGATGGGCTGCCACGAGGGCGCGGGCCCGGGCAATATCCGCCGGTTGGGCGTTCAGCGCGGCCTCGGCCCGGCGGAACAGCTCGCCGAGGTCGTCGGCTGCGTCTTCAGAGCTGCTGCCGCCGGCCTGACCGGCATTGCCGGTGCCGGCGACCCGGGTCGCCTTGATGGCGTAGGCCTCCAGCCGCCCACGCAGCTCGCTGCGTTCGTCCATGGCCGTGGAGTATGCCGCGTGCGCGAGGTTCAGGGCACGGCTTACTCTCGCCATCCGCGCGAGGTACGCGTCCACTTCGGCAGCGGTCTGCGGAACCGGCCCCAGCGCCGCGACGTCGGGGACGGCGAGCTTGGGGGCCGGGTTCACGGTGGCCACGCACTGGGCCGCGAGATCGCGGATGGCGGCTCCGCGGGCTTCCAGCTCGGCACGCAGCTGTCGCGCCCGGGCCACGGATCTGGCTGCCTCGGCCCGGGTGGCGGAACCGACGATGAGATCACGCTCGATGCGGGAGGCGTCGGCCTCCAGGGGTCCGACCAGCCCTCCGACGTCGGCGCCTCGTTTGGCCTTGTCGACCATCTCGACCAGACGCGCGTCGAGCTTGGCCAGCTTGTGGGAGAAAGCATCCCGGCTGTCCTGCGGCTCCGCGGTGACCAGGTCGCGCACCCGCTCGAGCTGGGCCCGCAGCTGACGCAGCCGACCGGTCACATCGGCGTCGGTGGGGTCCAGCGAGAGCCGCGCCCGCAACGAAGCCGCCAGAGCGTCGGACAGCCGCATCGCCTCGGGCAGGGACACGGCGAGCGCGCCACTGGAGCTGGGGACGTCGGGCCGCTGGGCCAGGCGGGGGTCCAGGGTCGCGTCGAGGCGACCCCAGATCAGGGTGGACAGGCGCTCGCGTTCGGCCTGCCCGACCCGACCCGAGTCCCAGGTCGCCATCAGCAGGTCGTGCCGGTCGGCGACTGCCTTCCACAGCGCCATCGACAGCATGATGTCGCCAGTCAGGCCAGTCGTTGCTGAGCCGCCGTCAGGCGCATTCATGGCCGCCTCGTCGAGCAGGTCGAGCTCGCTCTTGCGCTGGTCGCGCCAAGTGCCAAGCGCCTCGAGATAGTGCAACGCGTCCTCGGGCAGGATCGCCTCGCCGATTCGCCCTGGCGGTTGCGGGGTGATGGCGGTCGCGGCCGGCGCGATCACGGTTGCCGTCCGTAGACAGCCGCGGGTGGTGCCGGTGCCGGACCGAGGGCGGCCTTCAGCCAGCTGTCGTATGCCGTCTTCCACTGCCCGTCCGTGCGCATCTGTGCCAGCCCGCCGTTGACGAACCTGACGAACTCGGGATGGGTCTTGGAGACGCCTAGGCCATAGGGCTCCGCAGTGAAGGCCGGAGCCTTGACCACGTACGCGTAGGGGTCCTGGGCGGCCAGCCCGGCAAGGATGGTGTCGTCGCCGGTGATCGCGTCGACCTTGCCCTGCTGGAACAGCACGAGGCAGCCGGTATGGGTGTCAGAGCCAACCGGGATGAGACCGGGGAAGGTGCGGAGCTTGTCCATGCTGGTGGACCCGTTGGGGGCACACACCCGCTTGCCCTTGAGGTCGGCCATGCTGTTGACCGGTGAGCCCTTCGCGACGAGGACCTTCTGGCCGGCGCGGTAGTACTCCGTCGAGAAGTCGATCTGCTGCCACCTGGCGCAGTTGATGGTCATCGCGCGGGCGACGATGTCGACACTGCCGTCCTCCAGCGCCGGGATGCGCTGTGCCGTCGTGATGACCCGGTACTCGATCCTGTTGGGGTCGCCGAAGATGGCCTTGGAGACGGCCTTGAGCATGTCGATGTCGAAACCCTCGATCTGCCCGTTGAGCGGGTTCCGAGCACCCAGCAGCAACGTGTCGGCGGAGACCCCGGCGATCAGCCGGCCGCGATCCTGGATCGTCTTCATGTAGCTTCCTGCGGGCATCGGGGAGCCCGGAGCCGGGTTCGGCCCTGTGGGGGCGAAGGACGCAAGAGGGTTCCCGCAGTTGACGGGTGGGGCGGAGGTGGCACCTGAGGTTGGCGTGCTCGATGGCCTGGCTGCAGGCACCGGGGTCGTCGAATAGACCCCGCTGCCCGAACAGCCGGCCGTCACGAGAATGGCGAAACCGGCAACGATGGACCCGAGCACCGCTTTGTAGGTGTGTGCCCTGGCGGCCTGTGCCCCGTGGGTACGTGCCTCAGAGGTACGTGCCTTGTGGGTACGTGCCTTGCAGGTATCCGTCTTGCAGGTAGCAGCGTGCCGGCTCATCGGTACTCCTCCAACCGGAGCGAGACGCCCCACCAGGCTGACACGGCGGCTGCGATCCCCACCAGCAGCCCGAGCCAGGATATGAAGGGAAGCCAGGTGCGCGGCGCGTCCAGGCTGTCAGCTGCTGCGCTGCTGTTTGAGGTCAGGGCCGCCCCAGAAGCGACGTCGAACGCATTGAACGTTGCGTTGGCCGAGGTGGGATCGCTGCCGATCGCCTGTTTGACCGCCAAGTCCCACTGCCCCCCGTCGTCCTTCGTGCGGATCTGCGCATGGGCGTTGACGTACCCCTTCCACTTCTCACCCATGCTCGCGGCGTCGTTGCTCAGCTTCGTCGCAGCGGCGCTCTGTTCGGTCACGACCTTCGACGAGCTGACCCAGGCCTTCTCGAACGCGGACCCGGAACCGCGGGCGATCAGGGTCAGGCTCTCGTTCGACTTGGCGTCGAACGCGGCGATGCGCGCCTTTGCCGTGGCGAGCGTGGCGGCATACGAGCCATCGCGCACTGTGCTCACCGTCGAACCGATGGAGGCGAGCACGATGACACCGACCACCAGGGTGACCAGGATCGCCACGGTGGCCCCTGCCATTGGAACGTTGAGGTAGCGGTGGGTACGCCGCGACAGCCAGATCATGCCGCCGATCAGAACCAGCAGGGCGAGCACCCCGCTGGCAATCAGGACGGCCGACGCCCCCCTGGCTGCGTCGAACTCGGCGCGCACCCGGGCGTCGTTGGCCTGGACCAGGGCATCCAGGATGGGCAGGGCGCTGCTGCGCAGCCCGGAGCTGGCCACCCGGAGGTACTGCGCACCCACCGGGAGTGCCTGGCGGTTGGTGGCCCGCGCCTGCTCGATCAAGCCGGCGTAGGTGAGCACGGAGTCGTTCAGGGCGCCCAGCGCCGGTCCGTCGGCCGGCTGGGCTTTGGCCGCCTCGGCGATCAGGCGCGAGGCCTGCTGCATCGATGAGGTGTAGCTGGTGCGCTGGTCCGCGGGCTCGAGCCCCCCGACCAGGAATGCGTTGGTGGCGTCGGCATCGGCGCGGACCAGATTCGTGTGGATCGCCTGGATCCGGACCAGCTGGGCGGCGTTCGCCCCGGCGCGGCTGAGCGCCGCCTCGGCGGACCCAAAGGCGGAGTAGGCGCCGAGGCCAAAGATCAGGGACACTGCGACGGCCAGCAGGGCCAGGATCCGTAGCCGCCCCGGGGTCCCGGACAGAGAGCGGCGGAGGGAGGCCCTGGCGTCGACGACTCGCCCTGCGACGGTCGGCGCGCCGGTTGTCTGGCTCCCTGCTGTCTGGCTCCCGGCTGCCGGGTTGACCCCGGTGGCCTGGCTCGCGCTGGTTGTCTGGCTCACGCCGGGTCTCCCTGCTCGTCCTGCCCGAGGTCCTCGTGCCCGTTCTGCCCGAGGTTCTCGTGCGGGTGCTGGTCTGGGTGCTGGTCAAGGTCCTGGTCCGGGTGCTGGTCAGGGTCCTCGTCAGGGTCCTGGTCGAGGTCCTGCGGCAGCAGCTGACGAAGTTGATCGTTCGTGGGCGCCTCGACGTCACGCAGCCTCCATGCGTGGGCGCCGATCGCAGCCTCGAGCGTGTTGCGGGAGAAGCGACCGTTGCCGAAGGTGCTGCCGCGGGCCGTCACCGCCAACAGCTCCCGGAAGTGCGCCAGCGCCTCCGGGGTCAGCTCGTAGTCGGAGCCAGCGGCCAGCAGCTTCAAGATCTCGATCAGCTCGTCGTCGGTGTAGTCGTCGAACTCGATGGTTGTCCGAAAACGGCTCGCCAGACCGGGGTTCGCTGCCACGAACGTCTCCATCGGCGCGGGGTACCCGGCGACGATGACCACGAGATCGTTGCGCCGGTCCTCCATCTCCTTGACCAGGGTGTCGACCGCTTCGGTGCCGTACTGGTCGCCGGTCAGGCTGTAGGCCTCATCGATGAACAGCACGCCCCCGGCGGCCTTGGCGACCACTTCTGCGGTCTTGACCGCGGTCTGGCCGAGGTATCCGGCCACCAGCTCGGAGCGGTCGACCTCTATCAGCTGGCCCTTCGACAGAAGCTCGAGCGCGGCGTAGATCCCGCCGACCAGGCGCGCCACCGTCGTCTTGCCGGTCCCGGGGTTGCCGGTGAACACGAGGTGCCGGGTGATCGTGGGGCTCTTCAACCCCGCATCCGTGCGCAGCCGCTCGACCCGCAGGATCTCGACCTGACGGTGGATCTCACGCTTGACGCGCTCCAGACCGATCAGGGCGTCGAGCTCGGCCAGCAGCTCCTTCACGCTCTTGCGCTTCACGGGCTCTGCAGGTGCCGGCGCGGCCACCTTCTCACCCGCAGCCCTCGTGAGCTCACCGTCTGGCGTCGGCCCTGCATCCGAGGTGGTAGTCGGGAATGTAGGGGGGTTGGGTGAGCTCTCAGCAGCAGGTGAAGGAGCGGTGGGTGAGGCGTTGAAGGGTGTTGCCGTTCGTGCCCCGGCTGCCGTCAGCTGAGCGGCCGCGGCCACGGAGGCATTGCCGATGACTCTCATCGTCGGCTCGCCGAGACTGCATGCCGCCGAGATCACCCCAGCCAGCGCCTCGGCATACGGCACGCTGAGGGAGGATCCTTGCGACACCAGGGCGCCCAGGGTCGTGGTGGGGGCCGCCCGCCAGCGTCGACCGCGTGTTGCGGCATCGAAGAAGTCCTGGGTGGTCCCGCCGCCGACGGCCTTGGACCAGTCAGCTGCAGCCCGGGGAGCCGACTCGGCCACGGCCGCGGCCAGGGCGGAACCCTCTCCTCGAGCGGTGTCAGGCTGCACGCCGGCGGACTCGGCCACTCCAACGAGCGTCTCCAGCGCCTGGTCCAGCGTCAGGGTGTGCGTGGTGGTCACGGCGCACCCGTCCCGGTCGGCGGCTGCAGCCGGCCCGGACTGTCCGGCGCGGTCGCCGGGTCGGGGGCGATCGTGACGTTCGGCCCCAGCGACAGAGCACCACCGGTCGAGGCGTTGCCGAACTTCTCCGCCAGGAACCGGCCGTGTGCGACCAGAGCGTCCGCATCGGCGCGGCATACGGCGTCGAAGACCTTGTCCATCGTGGCGGCCAGCAGGTCCAGCTGGTCGATCAGGATCATCAGCGACGTCTTGCCCCGGTCGACCGGGCGGCTGTCGGCAAACTGACGAGGCAGGCGCAGGTAGCCACCGATCGCCTCGGGCAGGTAGTCGGTGGCGGTGGCCATGACGTTGTAGGCCTGAAGGCTGCCCGCGCCCAGGTTCGACAACCGCGGGATGGTGTCCCGCACGGTTCGCGAGACCCTGGAGACCCTGGAGGCAACCGGGGCCGGGACCGCACCACGAGCGACCATCGCCTCGACACCGTCAAGGGCTGCGAGCAGGTCGTCGCTGGTGGGAACCCTTGGCAGCTCAGGGCGCTCGGGCTCGCGGCGGCGACCCGTCATCCGGGCGAAGAGGTCACTCAGCTCCATGGTGTCTATTTTCACCCACCTCTGTCAGCGACCGTCGCTGACCGTCAGCGGCCAGCGCGGTCGGTGCCAGAAGCGCTTCCCAGATCAAGCGAGCCGCGGGTGACCTGCGGGTTCTGCCGCTGGACCCGGTCGAGGTATTCACGGGACTTGCCGACCTCGGTCTCCAGGGTGCCGATCGTGGCTGCCATGTTGTCCAGCGCCTCGACCTTGAACGAGTCGATCGCGTCCATCGTGGCGTAGATGTTCTGGAACGCGGCCTGCAGCTCTGGCAGACCGATCGTGGCCGATGCGGCCTGCTGCTGGATGGCCACCGAGTTGTCCCGC
>Ga0209540_10003316_pt1 | contig 11014 bp, 10 predicted proteins | sample BarGraIncu01121A_FD_184501 | JGI IMG/M metagenome (GOLD analysis project Ga0209540, IMG submission 184501) | Arctic peat soil microbial communities from Barrow, Alaska - Barrow Graham LP Incubations 011-21A (SPAdes) (version 2) | ecosystem: Environmental > Terrestrial > Soil > Wetlands > Peat... | reverse complement strand
CGCGGGCATCATGGGTCCGCCCTCACATCCCGCGTTCGCGCATGGTCTTGACGATGAAGCTCGCGACGTCGATGCCCTTCGTCCTGCGACCGAACCCTGCGTCCATGCCCCAGCCCTTCGCCTGCTCGTCAGTGACCTGGGTGCCGCCGGCGATGAGGAGCAGCTTGCCGCGGACGCCCTTCTCGACGGCGAGGTCGGCGAGCTTCTCCATGTTCGTGCGGTGCATGTCCCCGTGGGTGATGATCGTGGAGATAAGGACGACGCTCGCCGCATGCTCGATCGCCGCGTCCAGCACCTTCTCGACCGCCACCGACGTGCCCAGGTACGTGCACGTGAAGCCCCACTTCTCGAGGCCGCCGTGCTTGATGTCGATGATCTCGAGCATGCCCACACTGTGCTCGTCCATCCCGACGGTCGCCGCGACGCAGCGCAGGTTCTTCTCGGCGACGAACTCGCGGATCTCCTCGTCGGAAAGCACTGGGGCCGGCTCGGTGATGACGAGCGTCGAAGGGTCGATGGCGACGTTCAGGCAGCCCTTGATCTCCACCAGCGTGCCCTCGGCGGGGTGCATGACCTGCTTGTGGATGACCTTGGGGTCGATGAGGTTCATCGCGCGCCCGAGTTCGAGCGCCGCCGCCTCGGCGATGCGCTCCGACGCCGGCAGGAACATCGTCACCGCGACGATGCCGTCGCCGGCCCACTCGACCTCGGGCTTCACAAGCCCCTTTTCGCGCAGCTCAGCCGTGCGGGCCAGACGCACGTTGACGTTGTCCTCAGGATCGAGCTCGTCGATGAACGGCACCTTCTCGCGGTCGCATAGCGTGCAGCCGCCGATCACGTGGCAGGGCTTCTCGACGCCTCTGGGCAGGTGGTTCACGCCGAAGTGGTGACAGACGGGCGCCAGGTAGTCGTCGGCGCGCTCGACGATGGTGTTCGCGCACAGACCTCCGTCGGCGAACCGGCGGATGCCGTCGTCGTTGGTCTCCGGATACTCGCCCGAGTCGACGAAGTACGCCTCCTCGACGCCGGCGAAGTAGCCGCCGTCGGCGACCATCGCCTCGAGGAAGAGCACCGCGCGTTCCTTGAGCTCGCGCACCCGGTCCCTCAGCTCGGCGTTCTCGCGATCGACCTTGACCATCTCACGCAGACCGTCCATGCCGATGAGCGACTGCTTCGCGGTGTTGACCGCATGGACGTTGTTGTAGTGCCACGGCACGTTGCGGCCCTCGTCGGGCGTGATCGTCGACTGGATGTCGGCGCTGGTGAGCCGCGAGATCATGAGGTTCATGACGTGGGACACCGTGGCATCGCGTGCGTCGGACTCCATGTAGCGCGTGTTCTGCTGAGCGCGCAGCTTGTATCCGCCGAAGAGGTCGCGAAGCGCCACCGCGTAGGGCAGGTCCATGCGCATGCACGGTGCCGGCGCGGCGTCCGGCGGCACCGTCGAGAGCGCGATGTCCTCCTTCGGCATGCCCACGGCAACGGAGAAGGCGCAGTTGATCGCATGCTGCACGAGCAGCTCCGGCATGACCTTCCACGCCTTGACGGCCGTAGCGTTCGCGTTGTGCGCGCCGTCGATCTGCAACATGCGCACCGAGCGCATGATGCGCTTGGCCACCGCTGCGTCGACGAAGCTGCGGTACATGTTGATGTTGCGGTACAGGATGTTGTACTGCGGATCCTGGTGTGCGCCGTTCACGCCTTCCTCGGCGAACATGACGGCGATCTCCGGACCGGCCACGCCGCTCACGTAGCTGTGGAAGTTGATCGGCCTGCCGACCTCGTCCTCGATCAGATCGAGTGCCCGCCGAGTGACCCGGCACTGCTTGCGCGTCACCGCGATCCCACCCACACCCTCGGGCGTGCCCTCGAGCAGCCCGTCGATGTGGCTCTGACCCGCGGTGCGGATGACCATCATGTGATCGGCGCCGTGCCACGCCGCCATGCGCATCCGGCGGATGTCGTCCTCGAAGCGGCCCGACGCGATCTCGGTGGTGACGACGCAGTCGGGCTGCGGGTCGATGTTGTCGAAGTAGTGGGCCGCCGGCAGCGGGATGCTGTTCTTGAGCCCCTCCGACGTCTCGCGGTAGGTGAACTCGTAGAGGCGCTGGTCCGCGACTTTTGTACGCCAATGCCAGCCGAAACGACGCGGGTGGTAGTGCTCGATACCATCGAGGAGCGCCGCGATGTCGAGCTTCTCGTTCGGTTTGAGGGGCGGCAGCGTATCGCTCATTGCGCGCTCGCCCACTTCGCGTCGACTGTGTCCCAGCCCTCGCCGCCGGCGAGTCGCTTGGCGGCCGCAGGCGCGTCAACGCCCCACGCCTGCATGCACACGAGCACGACGTGCCCTGCCCCGTGGCCGAGGAGCCCCCGCGTCTCGCACTCGCCGACAACCGCGCCACACGTCTGCGAGTCGATGCCCATGCGCATGAGAACGCTGCGCTCGATCGAAGGCGACGTATGCGTACGCGCCAGCTCGACGAGTGGGTCGACGATCTCTTGCGCCAGCTCCCAGAAGCGCATCTTGAGTTCCTCGTCGGTGAGCCCGCTGAGGTACTGATGCGCGTGTTCGAAGGTGTCTTCCCGAACCATCGGCTACGCCTTCCTGAGTCGTGCGATCGTGTCATTGACGGTCGCCTCGTCCGTGTTCGTGTCGGCGGCGAGGAATGCGACGTCCTCGGGCGTCGGCTCGTAGCCTTCCGGCGCGTGCTTGAGCACGTTGCGCACGTAGCTCGCGCGCATGTGCGCGATGTCGAAGTCCACCGCCTGGATCTGCTCGGGCCGCTCGGGGATAACGATTGTGGTTCCCGGCTTGTTCTCTCGGGGGTCGCCGGCGCGCACCTCCACGCCCTGCTCCTTCGCGAAGTTCAGCTGCGCCCAGTGATGCTTGCCCGCGCCGGTGTACTCCGTCTCCTGCACCACGACAGTCGCGTCTCTCGGCAGTTCGCGAGCGAGTGAGAGGGCGGCGGTCATGGCGGTGTTGCCCGACGGGCCGCGCTCGAGGCCCTCGAGCTTGCACATCGCCTCGGTGACGTAGAAGACCTCGCCCTGCGTGACGGTGAGATAGCGGTCCATGTAGCGCAGCGAGCGCGCCGCGTTGCGCGGCACGTCGGCTCGGTCGGGCCACGTCGCGAAAGGGACGCCGAAGCCGGTGTGGCCGGTGGTGAAGCTCTTGCGGTTGAAGTCGTCATCGCTCGCCATGTGCAGCCCCGACAGGTCCACCGACGCCGAGACGATCTGTGTCTCGGTCGCGCCACCCCGCTTCAGGCCACGCGCGGTGCCGGTGGTATTGCCTCCGCCGGCGTGGGTGATGACGACGGCGGTCGGGTACTCGCCGGTCACGCTCAGCATCTCCTCGGCGATCTCCAGACCGAGCGTCTCGATGCCGGAGACGCCGAAGCTGGAGTAGAGCGACGCTGCGAAGTAGCCAGTCTCGTCGAGCAACTCGAGCATGTGGCTGAACAGTTCCGGCCCGACCGTCATCTGCACGACCTCGGCGCCGAACGCCTCGCAGATGCGCGACTTCTCGATGATCTCGGGCTGGCCCACGTGCCGGGAGTCGAACGCCTCCTGGCAGATGATGCACTTCAGGTTGTTCCGCGCCGCCTGGCTGGAGACCGCCGCACCGTAGTTGCCCGACGTCGCGGTGATGACCCCGGCGTAGCCCTTCGCCTTCGCGGCGTGGATGCTCACGCTCGCACGGCGGTCCTTGAACGAGCCGGCCATGTTCGCCGCCTCGTCCTTCACGAAGATCCGCGCGCCCATACCCGGGGCGCTCATCGAGCGAACGAGATCTGTGAGGTTCTTCAGTTCCAGCAGGGGCGTGTGGCCGACGCCACCGGCGGTCTGGATCCCGACGATGTCGTCGAGCGAGTAGCCATGCGCGGACATCATCGCCTCGTAGTCGAACGCGATCGGTGTGCGCTCGAACTCGGCGTAGTCCATGCCAAGGGCGCGCACCATGATCTCACCTCGGCGCGCCATGATCGCATCGGTGCGGCTCGCCACGTCACTCACCCCCCGCGCGGTACGCATCGAGGCGCGCGCGCAGGTCGGCGCCGACGTGCGTGAGCTCTGGAATCGGCCGCCCGAACGTGTGGAAGTAGCCCGGGTTGATCGCTGACAACTGCCCGGTCACGCGCCGCCCGGTCATCGTCTCGACGGTCAGGTCCTCGCCGAGATCGGCCTCGCTCTGTGCGAACCCCTTCACCCACGTGAGCAGCGGCTTGTTCGCCGTCTCCGGCGGCAGGTTGCTCGCGCGGTCCGCAGGCTCGAGCAGCACGCGCTCGACCTCGACCCATTCGCCGGCCGTGCAGTGGCGCGCGTCGGACATGGAGCTCACCCCCGTGTGGTCGGAGACCAGAAGCGCGGCAGCGGCATGTCGACGACGGTCACGATGCCGGGCGAGGCCGCGCCGATAAGCGGAATGTAGTTGCCAACGCTCGCGTACGTGCCTTTGCCGCCGGGGATCTCGGGCTGGTTGGACATCGAGACGTTCGGGTCACCGATGATCTTGATGTTGTCCCCGGTGTCTTGGCCCTCGGCCTCAGGCCGAATCTGTTGCGGATGCACGAGCTCGATCTTCAGCTCGCCCTTGCTGTACCCCCACGCGACGTGGCGGCATCCGCACACATCGCCGGGCGCAACGCGCACGCACGGCGTTTCGCGCTCCACGCTCGTGACGATGGGCGCACGTGTCTCGACGATCTCATCGATCTCCCAGCCCAGCGCACGCGCGATCAGGCCGATGGACTCGTGGAAGCCGATGTGGCCCACGATGGTTCCTTCGGCGACGCCGCGTTCGAACTGCTCGACGGTCGTGCCCACGCCTTGGCTGGCCATCACGGTCGGCCCGAACGGCGAGAGGTCGTTGATGCGGGAGGCCTCGATGCGGTCGACGCGCAGGCAGACCGAGCTGAGCGCGATCGGCAGCGCGTCGAGCACGAAACCCGGGTTGATGCCGGTTCCGAGGATGCTCACCCCGTGCTCCTTCGCGAGTGCGTCGAAGCGCTCGGCCCACACGGGGTCGCTCGCCCACGGATACGCGAGCGTCTCGGCGATGCAAATGACGTTCGCACCGGCGATGACGACGGCCTCCACCTGGTCGGAGATCTCGTGAAGGTTGCTCGCGGTCAGGACACAGACCACGTCCGGCTTCTTGGCAAGTACCGACTCGTAGTCGGCCGTCACCGGAACGTCGCAGGCCCGACCGGTGACTTCTCCGACGGTCCGCCCGTGCTTCTCGGGATGTCTGTCGATGACGCCGACAAGCTCGATGTCCTCGGGCCGATCGAGGATGTAGCCGAGCAGCCCTTGGCCCATCATCCCGGCACCCCACACTGCGACCTTGATCATCTGGGAACCCCTTCGCGACGATGCAGAACGGTTCAGTATCTATGCAAGAATACCCTTGCGGCCGTGCGACACAAGGGAGCCGGCGGCGCTCTTGCATCCAAATCGGGAACGGCGGCCCGTGTGAGGAGATCGCCCTCCCATGCTGTGCCGGTTCGGCCGTATGGCGGCCGCCCGCGGTTTGTGGATACGCTAGCGGCGGAACCTGCATCACAGAGGATGCCCGCAAAGTCTATATGCGCCACACGGCACCGCCCCACTCCATGAGGTGGGAGCATGGCCTAGGCGCCCGGCGTGAAGGAGTCTCGTGTCCGACTCGACTCTCCCATCCGACCCGCTGTGGCCGCGCGCGGGCCACTGGCTCGTGCGCCCGCACGCGACCGACGCGAGCGTCGCGGATCTCGGGGTTCTCGGCGTGCCGGCGTTTCGGACCTCGATCACGCCCACGAACGCCCACGCGACTCCCGCGGCGGTCCGCGAGGCGTTGTTGCGCTACTCGACCTACTCGGCGAGCCACGACGTGGACGTGGCCGGGCTGACCGCGTTCGACCTCGGCGACGTTGACGAGCCGGACGGTCCCGACGGCGAAGCGCGCGTCCAGGACGCCGTCGCCAAGGCGGCCGACCGCTGCCGCTTCCTGATCGCCATCGGTGGCGACAACTCCCTGACCTACGGCGTCGTGCGCGGTCTGTTCGCCGAGCAACTCCCGGCGAGCGGGTTGATCACCATCGACGCGCATCACGACGTGCGCGACGGCGCCACGAACGGCTCGCCGGTGAGACGCCTGCTCGAGGCCGGACTGCCAGGCGCCAACGTGGTGCAGATCGGCATCGCCGACTTCTCGAACTCAGCGGCGCACGCACGGCGCGCGCGCGAGGCCGGCATCACGGTGGTGCCGCGCTCAGAGCTGCGCGGCGCCGACCTGCACGTGGTCACGGCTCACGCGCTCGAGATCGCGGGCGCGGGCGGGCGACCGGTCTTCGTCGACGTCGACGTCGACGTGTGTGACCGCGCCACGGTTCCCGGCTGTCCGTCGGCGGCTCCCGGTGGCATCTCGGCCGATGAGCTGCGCCAACTGGTGTACACGCTTGCGCTCGACCCTCGCGTGGCCGGCATCGACCTCGCCGAGATCGACGCGACGATCGACGCCCGCGATGGGCGGACCGTGCGCCTGGCGGCCCTGCTGCTGCTCGAGGCTGCGGCCGCCGTGGTTTCGCGCGGGTAGAAGCGCGCTGACGGGACCGCGCAGGGCGCGGTCGCACTCCTCCGCGCGGGGAGGCGCGTCGCAAGCCCGCGGGGCTCAGCGCACCGCCTCGAAGACCCGGTCGAGGATCTCGTCGAGGATCTCGCGCGTCGTAGCGAAGTTCAGCCGAGCGAACCCCGCGCCACGCGGCCCGAAGTCCAGCCCGCTCGAGAGCGCCACACGCGCCGACTCGAGCAACCGCTTCGCCGGGTCGTCGCCGAGACCCACTTCGCGGAAGTCGAGCCACGCGAGGTAGGTCGCCTCCGGAAGCGTGAAGCCCACCGCCGGCAGCTCCTCGGCGAAGCGCGCCGCCAGGTGGTCGCGTTGCGCCGTGAGGTGCGCGCGGGTCTCGGCGAGCCAGGGCGCGCCCTTCGTCCATGCGGCAAGCGTGGCCTCCGCGCCCGGCGAACCCACCGCGCCGAACACGTGCGACGGAACCCCCGCGATTGCCGCGGCGAGGCCGGGATGCCCGACATGCGCGACCGCGCACCGCAGGCCAGCGAGGTTGAACGACTTGCTTGCGGCGTTGATCGTGAACGTGCGCCCGGCGACCTCCTCGCCGAGCTGCGCCATCGGTGTGTGCGCCACGCCGGGGTGGCGCAGGTCCGCCCAGATCTCGTCGGAGATCACCAGCAGGTCGTGACGCTCGGCGGCCTCGGCGATGGCAGCCAGCTCGTCGCGTGAGAAGGCCCGGCCCGTGGGGTTGTGCGGGTTGCAGAGCAGGATCGCCCTCGTCCTCGCGTCGATGGCTGCCGAGAGCCGCTCGGGATCGAGCCTCCAGCCGTCGGCGGGATCGAGCGGGCACTCGACGATGCGCCGTCCCGACTTGCTCACCGTGCGCAGGAACGGCGGGTACACCGGGGTAAACACCACGATGCCGTCGCCCGGCTGCGTCTGCAACCAGACGGCCACCTCGACCGCCTGCATCACGTCGCAGAAGACGCGCAGGCGCTCGGTGTCGGGGCGCCAGCCGTGGCTGTCCTCCTGCCAGTCGGCGAACGCCTCGGCGAGGCGGCACTCGGCGCTCATGTTGTAGCCGAAGTCGCCCCGGTCGACCAGCGCGCGCACCGCCTCGACGGCGGCCGGCACGGGCGGTAGGTCCATGTCGGCGACCCAGGCGGGCAGCACGTCGGGCTCGTGCCACGTCCACTTGGCGCACGTCAGGCTTCGGAGGCGGTCGATGTCGACGCCGACGAGCGGTCGGCGGTCGGCGGGGGTCTCGGCGGGGGTCATGCGGGCTCCTGGTCTCGACACGGGGCGCGAACGTCTGGGAACAACGTAGCGCACATACCCCTCACCGGCCGAGCCAAGCGCGGCAGCATGAACCCGACGGCCCGGCGCCTTCGCGCGATGCGCGGCGGCGTCGGGCCGCAGAACCCGCCCCCCTCGGGGCATTGCTCCCACACTCTACTGAGCCAGAGTCCTTCCGCCAATGACTTGCGTCAACGCAACGACACAACCTGAAGGCCGTTCTCGCCGCACACGGCGCGGCGCTTGCAGGGGGGTGTAGGCTGTTTGCTCGGCCATCGCGCGCCACGAGCACTGAGTTTCGGATCCCACCGTCGGGAAGGGTTGTGTGTGCGACCGCCACGCTTCGGGAGAGTGACCCTGTCCGCGCTGCTCCTCTTGAGCTGCGCGTTGTCGGCGCTCGACGCGGGATGCGCCATCAGCTCGATCGCCCGGGCGCCCGCGTCGGCGGTCGAGGTCTCCCCGATCGCCTCACTCGTCCCCACGCCCTCCGTGGAGCCCAGCGGCTCGGCCGACGCCAGCCCCTCGCCGCTCGCGACCGGCTCGGCCGACGCGACCGAGACGACGGCCGCGCTCCCCAAGCCTCGCGTCGCAAGACTCCCTCGCCCCATCGCCGGGCTCCCAGCGCCTGGGCCCTCGCACGAGGTCACTGGGCCGCGCGATCTTGGCGTGCCGGTGCTGATGTACCACGTCATCGCCGTCGCGCCGCGGGGCGCGCGCAACCCGGACCTCTACGTGAAGCCGGGCGATTTCGTCGCGCAGATGCGCTATCTCGCCAAGAATGGCTACCACGCCGTCACGCTTCAGCGGGTCTACGACTTCTGGCACAACGGAGCCACGCTGCCGAGCAAGCCGGTCGTCCTGTCCTTCGACGACGGCGATACGCCCGACTTCACCGTGGTGGCTCCCCTGCTCAACGAGTTGCACTGGCCTGGCGTGCTCAACCTGATCGTGGGTCGCCACAGGCCGAGGCTCAAGCCGCCCATCGTCCGCGCACTGATCGAGGCAGGCTGGGAGATAGACTCGCACACGGTCACCCACACCGACATGCCCGGCCTCCCGGCCAAGCAACTCGCCTTCGAGATCGGACAGTCACGCAAGCTCCTGCGGCGGATGTACCGCGTGCCGGTGAACTTCTTCTGCTACCCGACCGGGCGCTTCGATGCGGCGGCGGTCGCTGCCGTACAAGAGGCCGGATACCTCGGAGCGACCACGACCCTCGGTGGCCTGGCGCGCCCCGGGCAGCCGTTTCTCATGCGCCGGGTGCGCGTTTCCGGCGGCGAGAGCGTCGAGTACTTCGCCTACCTGCTCTCGCACGACCGCTAGCCGGCAGCGCCGGCGTCACGCGAGCAGGAAGCGATCGAACCAGTCCCGGGCCAACTCGGCCGCCGCGTCGAGCGTTCCCGGCTCCTCGAAGAGGTGGGTCGCGCCGGGCACCAGCTCGAGGCGCTTCTCGGCGGCAGGGATCCGGGCGAGCGCCTGCTCGTTGAGGCCGATCACCTGTGTGTCGTCGCCTCCCACGATCAGCAGCGTCGGGATGCCTAGCGCCTCGAGCGCATCTCCGGCGAGGTCGGGCCGACCGCCGCGTGAGACGATAGAGCGCACGGCGTGGGGAAGATCGACCGCCGCCACGATCGCGGCTGCGGCACCCGTACTCGCGCCGAACAGTCCCACGGGAATCCCCGCGAACCCCGAGAGGCCGAGCAGGTATCTCGTCGCCGCCTCGAGCCTCTCGGCGAGCAGCTCGATATCGAAGCGGTTGGCGTACACGGCGTCCTCTGACGGCGTGAGCAGGTCGAAGAGCAGGGTGCCCATCGCGCCGGCGCGGCGCAGTGTCGCGGCGACCTGCCGGTTGCGCGGGCTGTTGCGGCTCGAACCTGAGCCGTGGGCGAACACGACAATGGCCTGCGCACTGTCCGGCAACTCCAAGTCACCCGGCAACACGACCTTTCCGACCGGGATGTGCAGCTCTTCCCTCAACGCCTGCCTCCTCTCGCCGAGACGAGCGCGGCCCCAGCACGTGCGAGCCGGGGCCGCAGCCTCTCGGGGGTGCGGGCCGCGTCATTGGTGCAGTGTGGCCCGCTCACCCGCGTAGCGGCGCTAGTTGTGCGCCGCTTCCTCGTGCTTGACCGACTGAACCGGCACGTGCACGGCCTCGCGCTCGGTGGCCTTGGCACCGCCAGGGACGACGATCTCAAGCACGCCGTCCATGAACTCGGCGTGGATGGAATCAGACGCCACGTCGCGGGGCAGGCGCATAATGCGCTCGAACGCGCCCCACGTGCGCTCCCTGACCATGTAGTCCTCGTCCTTGGTCTCGTGCTCCTCGTGGCGCTCGGCCTTGAGGGTCAGCATGTGATCGGTGACCGAGATGTCCACGTCGCCGGGCGCAACGCCCGGGATGTCGGCGCGGATGACCATGTCCTCGCCGCGGGTCATGATGTCGATGCTGGGCATCGCCACCGACTCCGTCTCCATCGCACCGAACCGCAGCGGCAGACCGAGGCCTGTCGCCAGACGATCCACTTCGTGCTGGAGCGACGCCATATCCTGCAGTGGGTTCCAGTGGGTGATCGACGTTGCCATCGCTGCTCACCTCCTCTCGACGGTTGTCAGAGATTGCGGAAAAGACCGCCTTACTTATGCTCTACCCACCTGCAGGGGTCCCGCGACTGAAGCTGAACAACAGCGTGCCAACGATGTGTCCGCGCTATGCTGGTGGGCGTTTCGTGACGGCGATTGGAGAACCCGTGCAGGCTCTTTGGCTCGAGAACGGGCAGCTGTCCGTGTGCGACGTGCCCATCCCCGACGCCGCCGGACGCGGCGAGGCGCTCGTGCACGTGCGGCTCTCGGGCATCTGCGGCACCGACCTGGAACTCGTGCGCGGCTACTACCCCTACTCCGGCGTGCTCGGCCACGAGTTCGTCGGCGAGGTGGTTGAGGCGCCGGACCCCGCGTGGATCGGAGTGCGCGTGGTCGGCGAGATCAACGACGCCTGCGGCACCTGCCCCACCTGCCGCGCCGGCCGTCCGACGCACTGCGAGGCGCGCACGGTGCTGGGCATCGTTGCGCGCGACGGTGTGCATGCCGAGTACGTGCGGCTGCCGATGGTCAATCTGCATCGCGTGCCCGACACCGTGAGTGACGAAGCGGCCGTCTTCACCGAGCCGC
>Ga0209540_10003314_pt1 | contig 11017 bp, 11 predicted proteins | sample BarGraIncu01121A_FD_184501 | JGI IMG/M metagenome (GOLD analysis project Ga0209540, IMG submission 184501) | Arctic peat soil microbial communities from Barrow, Alaska - Barrow Graham LP Incubations 011-21A (SPAdes) (version 2) | ecosystem: Environmental > Terrestrial > Soil > Wetlands > Peat... | reverse complement strand
GCAAGGCGCGCGAACCCCGCCGCGCCGGAGTGTAGCCGGAGGCTACATGAGGACGCGAGCGGGGCGAGCGCAACGCCGCGGATGGTCCGCTATCGGCGGCGCTCAGGTGGAGAGGGCGTCGGTCGCCGGCACCGGGTTGCCAGGGCCCTTGAGCTTGTCCACCGGGAGACCGGTGTACTCCGACACCATCGCGTAAACCTCCTCGCCCTCGAGCACCTCGCGCTCGAGCAGCGCGGCGGCGATCTTGTCGAGCACCGGGCGGTTCTCGCTCAGGGTCTGCTGAGCGCGCCCATAGGCGTTCTCAACCAGCCGTTTGATCTCGCTGTCGATCTCGACCGCGGTGGCCTCGGAGTAGTCCTGGTGGCGGGCGAACTCCTTACCCAGGAAGATCGCCTCCTCGCGCTTGCCGAACGTCAGCGGCCCCATCGAGGACATCCCCCACTCGCACACCATCTTGCGGGCAAGCTCCGTGGCGCGCTCGAGGTCGTTGCCGGCCCCGGTGGTGATGTTGTCGTCGCCGAACACGATCTGCTCCGCGAGACGCCCGCCCATCAGCACGACGAGCTCGTCGGAGAGGTGCGACTTGGCGTGCAGGTAGCGCTCTTCCTCGGGAAGCTGCTGGGTGAGCCCGAGAGCGAGGCCGCGCGGGATGATCGTGACCTTGTGAAGCGGGTCGGCGTTGGGCAGCATCGCGGCGATCAGCGCGTGGCCGGCCTCGTGGTACGCAACGACCCTCTTCTCCTCCTCGGAGAGCGCGAGCGACCGCCTCTCCGCGCCCATCATCACCTTGTCCTTGGCGTACTCGAAGTCGGTCATCGCGACCGCGGTCTTGTTGAAGCGCGCCGCGCGCAACGCCGCCTCGTTGACCAGGTTCGCGATGTCCGCCCCCGAGAAACCGGGCGTGGAGCGCGCCAGCACCGAGAGGTCGACGTCCGGGGCGAGCGTGATCTTGGCGGTGTGCACCTTCAGGATCTCGTTGCGGCCGTTGAGGTCCGGGCGGCTGACCACGATCCGCCGGTCGAAGCGGCCCGGCCGCAGCAGCGCGGGGTCGAGCACGTCGGGGCGGTTGGTGGCGGCGATCAGGATCACGCCGTCGTTGGTCTCGAAGCCGTCCATCTCGACGAGCAGCGCGTTCAACGTCTGCTCCCGCTCGTCGTGGCCGCCGCCGAGGCCGGCGCCGCGGTGGCGGCCCACCGCGTCGATCTCGTCGATGAAGATGATGCAGGGCGCGTTCTTCTTCCCCTGCTCGAAGAGGTCGCGGACGCGGGAAGCGCCGACGCCGACGAACATCTCGACGAAGTCCGAGCCGGAGATCGAGAAGAACGGCACCTCGGCCTCGCCCGAGACGGCGCGGGCGAGCAGCGTCTTGCCGGTCCCGGGCGCGCCCATCAGCAGCACGCCCCTGGGGATCTTGCCGCCCAGCTTCTGGAACTTCTGCGGGTCGCGGAGGAACTCGATGATCTCCTGCAGCTCCTCCTTGGCCTCTTCCACCCCCGCGACGTCCTTGAAGGTGATCCCCTTGTTCTTGGGGTTGAGCAGGCGCGCCCGCGACTTGCCGAACGCCATCGCCTTGTTGCCGCCCGCCTGCATCTGGCGGTAGAAGAAGTACCACATCACCGCCAGGAGGACGAACGGCAGCCACGACAGGATCGCGGTCCACATCGAACCCTGCGAGGCCTGCTCGGCCTTGATCTTCACGTTGTGCTCGCGCAGCACGGAGACGAGCTTGTCGTACCCCGGCGAGTAGGTCACGAAGTCGAACGGACGGGTGGCAAGCGGGTGGGCCCCGGCGGCTTCCGGCGAGCGCCCGTATACCTCTTCGCCGCGGATCAGCACCTCGGAGACCTGGTTCTTCTCGACCCGGTCGAGGAAATCCGAGAACGCAATCTCCTTGGTGCCGGCCCGAGTCGTCGTGATGAAGTTCCACAACAGCACCACCGACACGATGATGACGACAAACAGCAGCGCGTTCTTGACGTTCTGGTTCACGTGTTCTCCGAACTCCTCCGGTGGCGTTCCCTGAGAGCGCCCGGCTGCCGCCGGGGCGCCGTCACGGGGCCCCGGCCCCGGTCACACTCCCTGAAGGACGTTGATGCCGGGAAGATTCCCCCATCTGCCCTCGAGCTCGATGCCGTAGCCGACGAGCCGGTCGGTCGGAACGTCGTCGAGGGCCACGTACTTGGGTTCCAGCGCGACGCGGCGGAGGAGCGGCCGGTTCACGAGGGCCGCGACCTCGAGGCTGGCCGGGCCCTGTTGGGCAAGGTGGGTGAGCAGGTAGTTTTCGGTCACTCCGGAGTGACAGATGTCCTTGAGGATGAGGGCGTGCGCGCCTTCCAGGTGCACGTGGGTCGCGTAGGTGAGCTCGATGATCGCGCCGCGGGGTTCGGCCTGGTGCGTCACGTTGACCAGCTCGAAGCGCACGTCGCCCTCGATCGCGCGCAGCAGGTCGGAGAGGAACACCGCCGCCCCCTTGAGCATCCCGACCAGCACGAGCTTGCGCCCGGCGTAGTCGGCGCCGATGCGCGCCCCGAGCGCAGCGACGCGCGTCGCAATCACCTCGGGCGCGATCACCTGTCGCGGCGTTCCCATGGTTCCTCCAGCTCGGCCACCACCCCGTCGGCGCCGTTCGCAGCCCACCCATCGGCAACCCCGACGGCAGGAAGCCAGATCATCGTACCACCCGCCACGAGGGCGGGCCATGCCCGCCGCCATTCGGCCGGCACGCCGGCGGCCGCCAGCAGGCGCGCCACGGGGCGACCGCGGAAACGTTCGCCGGCCGCGACCGGCCGCCACACCAGGGGGAGGTCCGCCGCCTCAGCGCGGAGATTGGCCCGGTGCTTTCCCGACGCAGGGCCCGCCACGCCCACCCAGCCGACAACCCCCCCCGCCAGCTCCACGCGCGACGGCACCGTGACGGCCTTGGGCGCGAACGGCTCGAGCGGCGGCGGACACAGCGCCAGCGTCCCGCCGCGCCGGCGCAGCACCCACCGGCGGCCGAGGTCGACGGCCCCCGGGCGCGACCCGTCGAGCATCGCCAGCACGGCCTCGAGCTGGCTGTGCGAGGGCGGCTCGGCCAGGGGCAACCGCCCGGCCAGTTCCAGCGCCCAGCGCACCGCCAGGGCGCGCGGGAGTGCCGCCACAACCCCCACCGGCACCTGGCGGCCGATCTCGGGCCAGACGCCGCGCTCGCACAGCAGCCCCCCCAGGTACGCCTCGTCCTCGGCCAGGGCGGCCGCGAACGCCGCGAGGTGCGCCGAGGCACCGGGGAACGCCGCCGCCAGCGCGGGCAGCAGCTCGTGGCGGACCCTGGCGCGCGGAAAGGCCAGGTCGGCGTTGCTGGCGTCCTCGCGCCACGCGATGGCGCGACCGGTCAGGTAGCCGCGCAACGCCGCGCGCGGGACGTCGAGCAGCGGCCGGATCACGGTCCCGCTGCGCCGGCGCACCCCCGCCACGCCGCGCGGCCCGGAACCGCGCAGCAGCTTCATGAGGACGGTCTCCGCCTGGTCGTCGAGCGTGTGCGCGGTGGCCACCGCCGCGCACGAGAACCGCTCCCGCACCGCCTCCAGCGCCCGGTAGCGCTCCCGGCGCCACCACGCCTCGCGGGACACGCCGGTCGGGACCCCCGGGTCGAGGTGCTCGACGGCCAGCCTCACCCCGAGCCGGCCGCACAGCGCCTCGCAGTGACGGGCGTCGGCGTCCGCCTCGGCGCCGCGCAGGTGGTGGTGCACGTGGGCCGCTGCGACCTCGCAGCCGAGCTCGGCGGCAGCCTCGTGGAGGATGCACGCCAGGGCGACCGAGTCGGCCCCCCCGGAGAGCGCGACCAGAACCGGGCGTCCGACGATGTCGGGGAAACGGCGACGGAAGGCGGCTGCGAAGCCGTTGAAGGTCATTGATATGGTGCCGACGAGTGGAATCGAACCACTGACACGGGGCTTATGAGACCCCTGCTCTACCGCTGAGCTACGCCGGCACGTAGCCTGCGAATTGTATCCTCGGCCGCGACAGGCGACAAGCCGTCGCGGCCGCTTTGTCGCGTCCGCTTGCGCTCGGGCGCGCGGCAGGTGATACTTGGGCCGTGCCAGGGCGCAACGTCGGGGTATGCGAGACGTGCGGCAGGGAGTACCCCGTCTGGGCGCTGCCGAAGTGTCCCGTTTGCGGGCACGTCGCCTGCTTCAAATGTGCAACATTCGAATATGGAAGGTACTTCTGCTCCAAACGCTGCGCGCAGTACTTCGTCCACGCCGAAGACGACGAGGAGGATGAGCAGGAGGAGACTTGAGCGTCGGCGGCGGTGCCGCTAGACTTGGTGACTCACGGAGGCTGGACCGGACGATGGGACAGAGGGCAGACGAACTGTTGACGCAGGCGCGCAGGGCAGTGCCGCTGGCTGGGCGGCGGGGAGAGGAATCGTTGCTCCTCGCAAAGGCGCAGGGGTGCCGGGTGTTCGACGCCGACAACGTCGCCTACCTCGATCTCTTCGGGGGCGCGGGGTCCAACCTCCTCGGTTACGGCAACCAGTACCTGCTGGACGCGGTCCGGCGCGCGTCGACGATGGGCCTCGCGAGCGGGTATCACACCGCCGCCGAGATCGAGCTCGTCGAGCTGCTCGAGGAGCACAACCCGTCCCTCGCGCCGTGGGTCATCACCCCGTCCGAGAACGAGGCCTGGCAGCTGGCCCTGCGCTGGTGCCGGCGGGAGACCGGCCGCAGCATTGTCGTGGTCTTCGACGGCAACCGCCGCGGCGCGGTGGAAGCTTTCCACGTCGCAGCGGCGGGCCCGCTGGGGGTGAGCCAGCCGCTGGTCGCCGGCATCCCCGCCGAGTTCGCGCGCAAGGTCAGGGTCGTGCCCTGGGGTGACGTCGAGGCCCTCGACAACGTGCTCGCCGAGGTCGGGGTGGACGCCGCCGCGGTCGTCCTCGATCCGATTGCGACGCAGTTCGGCGTGATCAGACCCACCCCAGACTTTCTCCGCGACGTCGCCAGGCTCACGCGCGCCGCCGGCGCTCGCCTCGTGCTCGACGAGACCCTCACCGGGTTCCGCCTGGCCCGCGGAGGCGCGTCAGAGGTCTTCGGGATCGAGCCGGACGTCGCGGTGTTCGGCGGCGCACTCGGCGGCGGCGTCGCCCGCATCGGCGCGGTGGCGTGGGCCCGAGCGCTCGACACGACGCCCGGGGACGATCTCCCCGGTTCTCCGCCCCCGATCGCGGTCCTCGCGGCCAGCGCCACGCTCTCGGTGCTGCGCAACGAGAGCGTTCACCAGCGGCTCGAGGAACGCGGCGCTCAGCTCGAAGCCGGCGTCGCGGCGCTGTCGGGGCGGTTCTCCCGCCCGCTGCGCTGCGCCCGGGTCGGCTCGATCTTCGCACTGGCGTTCTCACGGCTCGGCGTGACCGACGGAAACTCGTTCGCCCGGGTCGACCAGGAGGTCTGGACCCGTTTCGCCCGCATCTGCCGTGAAGCCGGGGTGCTGCTGCCGGCCCGTTCGCCGGTCACGTCGTTCCTGTCGCACGCCCACGGCGACAAGGACATCGAGCAGGCGTTCGAGGCGATGGAGACGGCGCTCAAGAAGATGCAAAAGGAAGACGAGCTGTGATGAGCAGTTAAGAGTTGAGAGTTAAAAGTTGAGAGTCCGGAGGCAGCAGCCTACGGCTTTCCCCCAACCAACCGCCGACTGAAGGACCGTGAGTTCTCAACCGTCAACTGGCAACTGTCGTTCAGCTCTTGACTCCCACGAAATCCGGGAAGTGCTTCCCGATGGCTTTGAGAAGGTCCTCGGGCTCGAGCGGCTTCTCGAGGTACTCGTGCACCTGGTATTGCAGCCGCGCCTCGGACTCCCAGCGGCGGCTCTTGTACACGGCGGTCACGATGAAGATCACCGGCTGGTAGTCGGGCGCGGCCTCGCGCAGCTTGCCGATGACGTCGAACCCGGAGATGAGCGGCATGAGCGCGTCGAGGACCGCAAGCTCCGGACGCTTTTCGAGCAGGAGGTCGAGCGCCTGACGACCGTTGGTCGCCTCGAACACCTCGAGCCCGTGTTCGCGCAGCACCTCGCTCGTCAGGATCCGGAAGATCCGACTGTCGTCAGCGACCAGGACCTTCGTGAGAACCATCCGCCGCCTCCCTCGTGCTCCTCGAACATGCTAACACCGCGCCGGGTTGGGCACGGGGATCCACTTGCAGCAACCTGGGACAGGCGTGCGCGCCGCAGGCCGGGACCGCAGCCAAGCCTGCCGGCGCGTTGCCAGGCCGCCCGCCCGCACCGCCTACGGCTTGAAGCTCGAGATGGCCTCGGCCTCGCTGTCGAACACGTCGAAGACCGTGATGAGCTGGGTGACCTGCAGGATGTCGTGGATCTTCTGCGTCAGGTTGAGGAGCTTCATCTTGCCGCCCTTGCGGGCCATGGTCGTGAAGCAACCGACCATCTCCCCGATCCCCGAGGAGTCGATGTGCGTCACGCCTCCCAGGTTGAGGAGGATATTGAGGTGCCCTGCGCCGATCGCGTCCTCGACCTGCTTGCGCAGCTCGACGTCACCGGAGCCGATGGTGATCTTGCCCTCGATATCCAGAACCCGCACACTGCCCACGTCACGAATCTTGGTCTTCACGTCGCCCTCCTTGAACTCAGATGTTTGACCAGCTCGATGCACGTCCCGCCCCGCTCCCCGGCGCGAAAGAGGACCTCGTCCATGAACTGGCGCATGTAGTACACGCCTCGCCCGCTGGACCGCAGGAGGTTGTCCGGCGCGGTGGGGTCGGCAACCGCCGCCGGGTTGAAGCCATCGCCCTCGTCTTCGACCTCGATGCGAAGCTCGCGGCCGGGCTGCAACGCCATATGCACGAAAACCCGCTTCTCCGGGTTAAGCTTGTTGCCATGTTTAATCGCGTTGGCCAGCGCCTCCCGCAATGCCATCCCGGCCCAGTAGGTCGCTTCCCCCTCGACCATGTTCGCACTACAGAGCTCGGCAAGAACACGCTCGGCCAGCTCGATGTTCTCATACGAGGAGAGCAACTGGAGCCGCGCTTCCCGGGCCATGGGCAAAAAGTATAACACCGTGCTCGGCTCTCTCCTCCTTGCCGGCGCCGCGCTCGCGGCCCCCTGCCCCCCCGCCATCACCGCGATCGCCGGCCAGGTCGCCAAGCTGCGGGACGTCCCTGCGCCGTTTTCGCCGCCGTGCCGTCTGATCGCCCCAGGGGCGTTGCGCGCCGCCCTCGACCGCAAGCTGCGCCGCGACCTCCCGGTGGCCCCGGAACTCTTCATCGAGGCGCTGGCCGGGCTTGGCTTCATTGAGGGCGAGCCGGGAACGGTCTACAGCCGCCTCCTCGACTTCTACGCCAGCCAGGTGCTGGGGTACTACGAACCGGACGGCGACGAGATGGTGGTCGTGAACACGCCGGCGGCGGCGCGCGCGGAGGGCGATCTGGTGTGGGCCCACGAGCTCGAGCACGCCGCCCAGGAGCACCGCTTCCATTTGCCGAGCCGCCTGCTCGCGATGCGCGGCGACAGCGACGAGCAGCGCGCCGCGTCCGCCATCGCCGAGGGCGAGGCGATGCTCGTCATGTTCGTCCTCAACACCCCGGGGGTCGCACCGGAAGCGCTGGCGCTCGCCGAGACGGCGGTCCGCCAACAGGCCCGGGAGTTGGCGCCGCCCGGGGTCCCGAGGTACTTCGTCGCCGACCTCGCCTTTCCCTACACCGCCGGCTTTGCCGCCGTGCTAAGGGCGTACCGGACCGGGGGGTGGACCGCCGTGGACCGCCTGCTCGCCCACCCCCCGGCGAGCACCGCTGCGCTCCTCCATCCCGACCGCCCCGGCGTGCCGGGGACGGTCCCCGCCGGCGCGCTGCCCCCCGTGCCCGAGGGGTGGCAGGAGGTCTTCACCGATTCCGTGGGCGAGTGGGGGCTTGCCTTCCTCCTCGGACGGCGACTGGGCACCCCCGAGGCCGATGCCCTCGCCGCGGGCTGGGACGGCGACCGGTTGCGGCTGGTGAGGGACCGCGCCCGGCCCGACCGTTGGGCCGTGGCGTGGCGCCTTGCGTGCCGCACCGTCCAGGCGCGCCAGAGCCTCGAGGAGGCGATGCAGCGCAACCTCCCCGCGCTCTTCGCGCACCTGGCGCCGCCCGGGCAGCTGGAGTTCACCTGGGTTGGTGCGGGGCGGACCCTTGAGGTGCTGGCGGCTTGGCCGCCGCCTTCGCCGCGACAACGCTCGCCTTCTTGATCACGACCGGCTGCAGCGGCACGTTCTGGTTGGGGCCGACGTTGCCGGTCGGGACCGCGGCGATCGCGTCCAGCACCGACATCCCGTCCACGACCTTGCCGAACACGCAGTACCCCACCCCATCCCTCGCGCTGGCTTTGTCGAGGAAGCCGTTGTCGACGAGGTTGATGAAGAACTGCGAGCTCGCCGAGTTGGGATCGGCGGTCCGCGCCATCGCGATCGTCCCGCGCTTGTTGGCGAGGCCGTTGGCCGACTCGTTGACGATCGGCTCGCGCGCCGGCTTCTGCTGCATGTCGGCCGTGAAACCGCCCCCCTGCACCATGAAGCCCGGGATGACGCGGTGGAAGATCGTGCCGTCGTAGTACCCGCTCTTGACGTACTCGAGGAAGTTCCCCACCGTGACCGGCGCCTTGGCCTGCTCGAGCTCGATCACGAACGCGCCCTTGCTCGTCTCGAACCTCACCCTCGGGTTTGCGGCCGCCGGCGGCGCCGCCATCGCCACGCCTACGAGAAGCACCATGAAGAACCTGATCATCGTCGTCGTCCTTTCCCGCGGCCGGCCTCAGCGGCCGCGCACCGCCGTCAGCGAGAAGCGCGGCACCGACTGCTCACCACCCATCTCGATCTTGAGCACGTAGCGCCCGCCGCCGGCAAACCTCGCCGGGAGCGTCTGCTCGCCGCGCAGCGCTCCCGAGCCGTCAGCGAGGCGCACCACGACGGAGTGGTCGCCGGCCTTCACCTTGAAAGAGTCGTCGATCACGCCGGATCCCTTCTTCTTGATGCCGAGAAACCCCTTGGTGCGGAAGTCGAACCTCTTCTCGGCGAGGTCCTGCCCGTCGAGGCTCACCGTCACGAGCCCCACCGAGAGCGGGCAATTGAAATAGAGCTCGAGATAGGCGTCGCCGACTGCCGCCGGCGGCGGCGCGGCCGGCGGGGCAACGGCGGCGGCGGGGCGCGACGACGGCGCCCGGCGGTCGCGCTGGTGCTCGCGCGCGAGGTCGAGGAAATCGGCGGCCACCGCGTCGCCGGGGACGAGATCCAGGACCTTCGCGAAGCGGTCCTGCGCCTCGCGCCAGCGGCCCGCCTTCAGGAACTCCTTCCCCTCCTCGCGCAACGCCGCCGCCTCCTGCCCGCGCGCGGCCGCGTCGCGCTGGCTCGCCTGTTCGCCCAGGGCCCGGGCGCGCAGGCTGCGGGCGACGTCGCTGTACGGCGCCTGGTCGAGCACGCCGGCGAGCAGCGCGAGCGCCTGGCCGGGCTGCCCCGCGGCTACCGCGTCGGCCGCGCGCCGCTGCGCCTCGGCCACGCGGTGGCGGCGCGCCGGCTCGCCCGGGGCCGGGCCGCCGTACGGCCCGCGGTCCACCCTCGCGGCCAGCACCGCAAAGAGGAGTACGGGCGGGACGATCACGGCCGCAACTGCGACCGTCGCCCACTTCGGCGCGATCGGCAGGCGCCAGACGCTCGCCCCGGCTTCGGTCTTCTCTTCTGGCGGCGGCGGCGCGGGCACGCCCGCTCCGACCGTGGCCCGCGTCGCGGTCGGCGCCGCGGCTCCCGCGCCCAGCTCGCCGGGAGCCGGCTGCGGCGGCGGCGCGCTGAACTGGCTGGCGTCGCCGGTCACCCCGGCCAGCACCCGCCGCAGCGCCTCGAGCGCGCGCCCAACGTCGGCCCCGCGGGCGTAGCGGCGGTCGGGGTCCTTCTCCAACAGCTTGAGGACGATCGGGTTGAACGCCGAGGGGAGGCCGGGGCGCACCTGCGACGGGATGCGCGACGGCTCGTGCACGATCTTGTACGCCACCTCGGTCAGGGTGTGCCCCGGGAACGGACGCTGTCCGGTCAACAGCTCGAACAGCACCACGCCGAGTGAGAACAGGTCGCTGCGGCCGTCCACGACGCCGCCGGCGACCTGCTCGGGCGACATGTAGTTCGGGGTGCCGATGAACTGCCCGGTGGCGGTGAGATTGGACGACTCGAGGCGGGCGACGCCGAAGTCCGTGATCTTCACCACCCCCTGCGGGGTGAACAGGATGTTGGCGGGCTTGATGTCGCGGTGGACGACGCCCTTGCTGTGCGCGTAGTCGAGCGCGACCGCGAGCGCCGCCCCGATGCGCGCCACCTCGGAGAACGCAAAGCCGTGCCCCGAGCGCAGGAACTCCCGCAGCGACCGCCCCTCGATGAACTCCATCGCGATGAACGACAAGCCGGTCGAGTCGTCGACGCCCGCGTCGAACACGGTGACGATCCCCGGGTGGGTGAGGATACCGGCGGCCTGCCCCTCGCGCAGGAAGCGCTGGCGGAACTCATCGGCCTCCTCGGTGTCCTCGGGGATCGTGAGGGTCTTGAGGGCGACCCGCCGGCCGATGACCGGGTCGCGGGCGAGGTAGACGACACCCATCGCCCCCTTGCCGAGGACCGACTCGATCTCGTACCGGCCAAGCCGGGTGGGGTCGGCCATGGCCCCTATTTTGCACCCTTCGTCGGCGTCGGCTGCGGGACGATCACGAGGATCTCGCCGGGTGCCGCCGCGTCCAGCGCCTTGCGCGCAGCCCGCACCCGCGCCTCCAGGTCCCCTTTGAGCGACTCCACCTCGCGTTCAAGCGCCCGGTTGGCGCGCTCGAGCCGCTCCCGGCGGCTGCGCAACTCCTCAAGCTCCCGCCGCGTCGCGCGCTCCCCGACCACCCCGCGCCACCATCCCAACGCGATCAACCCCAACAACAGGGGGAGGAGCACCCAGAGGAACCGGCGAGCTGGCAGCCTCACCGAGCAAACGGGTCCCTTCCGGCGAACGCCGCGGCGCCGCCGAGATCTTCCTCG
>Ga0209540_10003313_pt1 | contig 11019 bp, 7 predicted proteins | sample BarGraIncu01121A_FD_184501 | JGI IMG/M metagenome (GOLD analysis project Ga0209540, IMG submission 184501) | Arctic peat soil microbial communities from Barrow, Alaska - Barrow Graham LP Incubations 011-21A (SPAdes) (version 2) | ecosystem: Environmental > Terrestrial > Soil > Wetlands > Peat... | reverse complement strand
GGCGGCGCACGAGCTGGAGCGCATCGGCGACCGGGCGACGAACATCGGGGAGCGCGTGATCTACTCGGTGACCGGGGAGCTGGCCGACCGCAACCAGTAAGCGGGGGACATCCTGTCCCCAAGGATATCCTATCCCCAAGGACTTCCTGTCCCCAAGGATTTCCTGTCCCCAAGGATTTCCTGTCCCCAAGGAGGTGGAAAGATGTCTCGCAGATTGGTGCTGTGCCTGGTCTTAGTGGGCCTGCTGGCCCTGGACGCCGGCTCCGCGGGGGCCGCGAAGACCTATAGCGCCGATCGTTTCGACGTGAACGCCACCCTTCAACCGGGTGGGGACGTTTTCGTCGAAGAGACGGTCGTCTTCCGCTTCAGCGGCGGACCGTTTACCTTCGTTTTCCGCGATCTGCCCACCGATCACACGGACGGTATCCGCGACATCGCGGCGACTATGGACGGCGTCGCCATGACGCCCGGCAAAGGACCCGGGCAGGTCGAGTTGGCCAACGGGAACCCGATCAAGGTGCGCTGGCATTTCGCCAATACCTCGGACAGCACGCATACCTTCGGCCTGCGCTACCGGCTGCTGGGCGTGGTGCGGCAGGATGCGGGCGCCGACCGGCTGCTCTGGAATGCCCTGCCCGAGGATTATGAATACAGCATCACGTCCGCCAGGGTAATGGTGAGTTACCCGGAGGGCGTGGCCCTCGCCGGAAACCCGCAGGTCACCCGGGGCGAGGCGCAGGTCGAAAGCGGCCCCGGCAAGGTGACCTTCCTGGCCTCCGATCTGGCGCCGAAAAGCGAGCTGCAGATCAGCCTGGCCTTCCCGCCCGGCAGCCTTGTCACCACGTCGCCGGCCTGGCAGGCGCGCGACGCGCGGGCTCTGCGCGCGGCGCCGGGCATCGGGTTGGCCGCGCTGCTGGTGCTGCTGACCGGCGCCGGCGGCCTGGCTGCCCTCTACACGCTTAGGCGGCGCGAGCAGCCGGCCTCGGCGCAGGCCATGACCTACACCCGGCCGCCCGACGGTCTAGCGCCGGCCGTAGTCGGAGCGCTGAACGGCAGCGGCGGAGGACCGGCGCTGCACAACGCGCTCGGCGCGCTGTTCGATCTGGCGCGGCGCGGCGTGCTCTCGATCGAGGAGTCGCCGGAACACTCGTGGTACCGGGCGCACGAATTTGTCCTCCGGCTGCCGGGGGGCGGGAGCGCTGAGCCGCTGCGTCCGCACGAGCGCGGCCTACTCAGCCTGATGTTCGAGGACAAGCATGGGACCGGCGCGGACAGCCTGAAGTTGAGCGAGATGCAGACCCGCCTGTCGACGCGCTGGAAGACCTTCGCCGAACCGCTGAAACAGGAGATGGAGCAGGCCGGTTTCTTCAGCCCCGAACGACGGCAGGTGCGCCGGCGTCTGGTGGCGGCGGGGATCATGCTCATCCTGGCTTGCGGAGTGGCACTGGTTTGCACGGCTCTGTTCTTTTCACTGTTCGAGGCGTGGACCCTGCTGGTTGCCGGGGCGCTGTTCCTGTTGAGCCTAATCGCTTTCATCCTCAGCGCGGCCTATTCGCTCCTTTCGGACCTCGGCGCGGACGAGGCGGCGCGCTGGCAGGCGTTCTACCGCTACCTGAAGGACGTGGCCAAGGGGCGTGAGGGCGCACTGAGCGAGGGCGCACTGAGCAAGTCCGTGTTCGAGAGCTACCTGCCCTTTGCCGCCAGCTACGGCCTCGCCGAGTCATGGGCCAAGGCCTTTGTCAAGCAGAGCGGCGTCGAGCTGCCGGACTGGTTCCATCCGCTGGCCGCAACGCGCGCGGCCGACGGCGGAGTGGGGGCGTTCGTCACCATGAGCACAGCGGCCCAAGCGGCCGGCAGCAACGGCGGCGGGGCAGCGGGCGCGGGCGGCGCGGCGGGCGGCGGGGCGAGCGGGGCCGGCTGAGAGCGTGTGAGACCGCCTGGCCGGGCTGAAATCCGCCGGCGGGTGCTGAGACGGGAGACGAGATGCAAGACATTATCGGCGTGCTGTTGATGTTCGTGCCGCTGATCGCGGTGCTGTGGCTGGCCGGCTTTGCCGACCGGGCAAGGCAGCGCGGGCAGAAGGACGCGGCGCAGGTGCTATCCATCCTGTCGATCCTGTTTCTGGCGCTGTTTTACCTGGCGCTGATGGGCCTGGGGGGATTGCTGCAAGTGTTGGGCGTGGCCGCGCGCGCGGGCGGCTTTCCGCCCGGAGCGCTGCAGGGCTATCAGAACATGGGGGTCGATCCGGCGAAGCTGGCGGCCAACCTGCCGAATATGGGGCTCAGCCTGTGGCTGCCGTCGTTGTTCGGCCTGATCTTGCTCCTGCCCCCGCTGCGGCGCCTCGCGGCCCGCGCCATCCCGATCGATCCGGCGCGCACCGTGCACGCCGTGGCGCTCTCGTTCCCGGCGCTGATCGTCGTCAATCTCTGGTTCACGGTGGCGTTCGGACTGGGCAACCTGGCCTCGATCGCTCAGTTCGGCGCCTCGCAGGGCCAGCCGGCGATCACCTTGCCCGGGCTGTGGTTTCAGGAGATCCTGCTGGCGGTGATGGGTCTGATCGGAGTGGGTTGGCTGTCGCGGCGCAGCCTGGCCGAGACGCTGCAGCGCCTGGGGATCGTGGCGCCGTCACCCCGGCAGGTGGGCGGCGCCTTCGGGCTGGGCCTGCTCCTGGTGCCTATCGCCCTGGCGGTCGAGTACGCCGGCAGCCGGCTGGGTATCGGGGTGAGCAACGACGTGCAGAGGCTGAGCGAGCAGCTGATCGGCCCGCTGGGGCAGTCGATAGCGGGCATCCTCACCCTCGGCCTGGCAGCGGCGTTGGGCGAGGAGACGCTCTTCCGCGGCGCCCTCCAGCCGCGCTTTGGCCTGCCCCTGACGGCGCTCTTGTTCGCCCTGCTGCACAGCACCTACGGGCTGAGCCTGTCGACGGTCGTCGTGTTCCTGGTCGGGTTGGTGCTGGGCCTGGTGCGCCGGCGCGCTAACACTACTTCGTCGATGGTCGTCCACGCGACCTACAACATGACGCTGGGGCTGATCACCTACCTGGGGCTATTCCAGAATTTCTAGGCCGGCGGCGCAGACCCTGCCCCCGTCACCACACGGAAATAGTGGTCAAAGAAGCGCTCGGGCTGGACCTCGATGGCGACGGCGTGACGCGCCCCGGCCTGGCCCAGCGTAAAGACAGTGCGCCCGGGCTCGGTCGCGAGATCGATCGTGACGAGGCCGGGCTCGAAACGGCAGATGGCGTCCTCGCTGCCCGCCGGCGCCGGGTCAAAGATGGCGGCCCCTGCAAGCGGGTCGTGGAAGGTGATAGCCGGCTGCTCCTCGAACCAGACCTCGGCGAAGTCAAGCACGGGGCGCAGGATCGGGGCCGTGAAGCGCCGGTGCACCTCGTCGGCGGGCATGTTCACCTGCAAGGTGACGTCGAGGCCGATGGCACGGACCGGCACGGGCGAGCCGAAGACGATGGAGGCAGCTACCGTGTCGAGGCTGACGTTCCATTCGAGGCCTGGCTCCCATCGCAGGTAGACGCCGCCCATCATCACCACTTCCTTGAGCAGGTGCGGGATCTCACGATCCAGGGCGAAGAGCAGGCCGACGTTGGTCAGCGGGCCGATGGTGAGCAATGTGATCTCGCCCGGGTGGGCGCGGATCGTGCGGCGCAGGAACTCGACGGCCTCGCCGCGCGGAAAGAGGCTGCGGTGCGGCCAGCGCGGCAGCGCCACGGCTTGCTCGGCGACCCGTTGGCGCTGCTCGCCGAGAATCGGCTGGTCCAACCCGGGGTAAATCGGGATATCTTTGCCGGCCGCCTCACACAACACGCTGGCCAGCGCGGCGCGCTTCTCCGGCTCCCCGGTAACCGTCGTGATCCCCAACAGATCGCACTCCGGCTGCATCAACAGGTAGGCCAGGCAGATCGCGTCGTCGATGTCGCCGCCGATGTCAGTATCCAGGATCAGCTTGGTTGTCATCTGAGATCTCCCTTCAGACCACACGATAGCGCAGCGGCTCGCCGCGCAGGAACTGCAGAATCGGGACGTAATCCTCGGCGCGCGACGGGATGACGCCGTGCGGCGGGGCGCCGCCCGCGATGTGGGGTGTGAGCAGGATGTCGCGCGTCGGATCATCCAGGGCGAGCCGCCGAAGCGGGTTGTCGGGCCGCAACGGCTCCCATTCGTAGGTGTCCAACGCTGCGCCCGCCAGGTGGCCCACTCGCAGGGCCTCGGCCAGTGCGGCTTCGTCGATCACGCTGCCGCTGCCGCAACTGACCAGGAAGGCGCCCTCTTTCATGCGCGCAAACTGGGCGGCGCCGAGCGCATGCTCGGTCTCGGGCGTGTAGGGCAACAGGTTGACCACGAAGTCGCTTTCCTCCAGGACGCCGTCCGCGGCTGCGTAAGAGATGCCCAGCGCGGCTTCGCCGTCCGGCGGCAGACGCCGCCGGCGGTGGTAGATGACGCGGCATTCCCAACCGCGCAGGCGCTGGGCCAACTCGGCGCCGACCTCGCCAAAACCCAGGATCCCCACCGTCCGGCGCCACAAGCCGCCAAGGTCCTGCTGGCCGGACCAGTTGTAGGCGAATATATTCTCATCGGTGCGCCGGGCCTCCCCCCAGTCCTCGGCGGCCATCGCCACCGCATTGGCCTCCAGCAGGCGCCGGGCCAGGGCCAGCATTTGCAGCACACAGTGCTCCGCCACCGCGATCGTCCCGCGCACCGGCCAGGTGGTCACGGCGACGCCACGCGCGCCGGCTGCGGCCAAATCGATATCATAAGCCAGCGAGCCGAGGCGCACGATCAGCCGCAGGGGGGGCGCCGCCTGGAGCATGGCGGCGTCGATCACGCCGGCGCGCTCGCTGATCAGAAACTCGGCCGCCGCCAGTTGGGGCCACAGCTCGTCGCGCGCCGGCAGACGCATGATCACCACGTCCAGCTCGGGCGGGGCGGCCGCCAGGGAGTTGCGCTGGTGGCGCGGGCTGCGTTCGGTCAGAAAGAGCGTGCGGTGACGGGTCATGTGGGCCGGCCTTGTGTACCTCCCGGGTTAGACGGCGCTCCGGTAGCGCTCCATCTCCACGACGCCGCCTTCGGTGCGCGCCGATTCGGCGGCAAAGGCCATCAGGTGGCTTTCGAGCGAGTTGCGCGCCGAGGTCAGCACCTCGGGAGTGCCGCTCGACAGGGCGTGCACGAAGGCGGCGGCCAGACCCTCATCCCCCCCACCGTGGCCCCGGCCCATGGCCGGCACGATGCGTTCGACCGCGCCGGTGAGGTGGTCGTGGATCTCGATCACGCCGGTGCCGTAGGTGAATTTGCCGCGCAGCGAGGCCCGGGTGCCGTCGTAACGCATCGTGCGCCCTTCCTCGTAGGAATGGCCGTGCATGAAGAGCGCGCCGGACGCGCCGCTCTCGAACTCAAACGACACGACCTGGTGGTCAACCACGTCGTTGTCACAATGGTAAACGCAGCGACCGTAGGGACCGGTCTCCAGCGCGAGGCGCCGGGCGGCCAGGCTTGTATCCAGCGAGATCGCCGCGGCCGGCCAATCGGTGTTCTCGGTCAGGTAGATGCGCGGGGCGTAAAAGGGGCACTGCTCGGCCACAGGGCAGCCGTCGGTGCAGCGCGCCGGCGCGCCGGCCGGAGCGTTCTCAGGCCGGAAATGCTGCAATGAACCGAAGGATGACAGGCGGCGCACGGGTCCCATGTTCCAGTAGAGCAGGTCCAGGTCGTGGCAGCATTTGGCGAGGATCATCGGGTTGGATTCGGCGCTGCGGCGCCAGAGCCCGCGCACGAACGAGTGTGCCATGTGCCAGTAAACGACGTTCTCGCGGTGCTCGACGGTGAGGATCTGTCCCAGGCGGCCCGAAGCCAGCACCTCGTGCAGAGTCGAAAACATGCTGGTGAAGCGCAGGACGTGGCAGATCTGCAGCACGCGCTGGGCGCGTTCGGCGGCCTGCACCAGGGCGCGGCAATCGTTGGGCGAGGTGGCCATCGGCTTTTCGAGCAGCACGTGGTAGCCCAGGCTCAGCAGGTCCAGGGTGCTGGGCAGGTGCATCGAGTCCATGGTGCAGTTGAAGGCCGCCGGCGCTAACTGGCCGCGCGCCGCCAGCTCTTGCCAGGAGGCGAAGCAGGCAGACGTGGGCACGCCATAACGCTCGGCGAAACGGCGCCGCCGGGCCTCGTCGGGCTCGGCCACGGCCACGAAACGCAACTCGTCGGGATGCTCCTGGGCGTAGGGTGCGTAGGCGCCGTAGCCCCGTCCGCCTGCGCCGATTGCGACCGCCTCAAGTGGTACCGACATGCTATGCTGCTCCCTTGCACGAATGGTCTGCTCGGTTCAGAACGCCAGGCGTTTGAATGCCTCGGCGAAGGTATAGCCGGGTTTCTCGCCGGCCTCACGCGCCCGTTGGCGGATGCGCTCGGCCAGTTGGGTGTTGTCGACGCCGACCTGGCTGGCATGGTGGGCCAGGGCGGACAGGCGCGTGTCCATACAACAGGAAATATCCTCCCAGTAGTCGGGATTGTCGGTCCAGAAGAGATATCCCTCGCTCACCCGCCAGGGATCTTCGTGATCGACCAATTGCTCGGGGAAGATGTTCCATTCGCGCGCGGCGTAGATCGCATCCAGGGCACCCTGCCCGGTCGCCCGGTGATCGGGGTGCAACTGGTAGTGGCGCCAGGGATCGATGGTGAGGACGATCTGCGGGTGCGCGTGGCGGATCAGGCTGGCCAGCTCGCGCCGCAGCTCCAGCGTGTTCTCGAGCAGGCCGTCCGGGTGGCGCAGAAAGATGACGTCGGCGACGCCCAACTCGCGCGCCGCGGCCCGCTGCTCTTCTTCGCGGCGCGCTGCCAGCCGGCCGGGCCGCAGGTCCGGGTCGTGGCTGCCCTTGTCGCCGCTGGTCAACAACACGTAGGTGATCTGCTTGCCGGCCTGCGCCCACTTGACGATGGCGCCGGCGCAGCCGAACTCGGGGTCGTCGGGATGCGCGGCGATGACCATAACGCGATTGAGAGGTTCGGGAACTTCTGACATGGAATGAGACCTCGGTCTGCTCAAAGAAAAATCGACCGGTTCATGCTACAACTGGGAAGGGGAAATGGCAAGAGAGACGGGCGCGTTCGATAGGCCGTACCCGGCCATCGAGCGCTCGCGGACGGGGGAATGAGTTGAAAAGTCGTTCCCCTGAGGACGGTGCGCGGCGCACGGTGCGCGGCGCACGGAGCGCGACGCACGTAGCGCGACAGAGCGCACCAAATCGAAACGTTTTTGGGGCCTCATAAATGCCAGCAAGTGCACCGCGCTTGCGCCATACAAAGCCGTATAGAACTCGTTTACTGTGATGAAATTGCGCCGATACACAGGATAGCACATCTGTGCTATAGTAAACACATACGGTACTGACGGTAATATCTCGTTTTGCCGGGGACCGGCAGGCGCGGTAAAGTCTGGATCAAGGGAGGAGCTGCCGTTGGCAGAGGAACGCGGGGCAGGGGCTGCCCAAGCAGCGGCTGCCCAAGAAAGCGATTTGCCGACTTCGTCGCGCGTAGTGGACGTTGACGTCGACGAGCTGGAGCTATGCCCGGAGTACCAGCTGCGGGAGAAGCTGGAGACGTGGAAGGTGGAGGAGTATGGGGCGGTGTTTGAGCGGCTGCCGCCGGTGCTGGTGGGGAAGGTGGACGGCCACCTGTACCTGCTCGACGGCTGGCACCGGGTGGCTGCGGCCAGGAGCGTGGGGCGAGAAAAGGTGGCGGCGCTGATCATCGAAACGGACGCGGCGACGGCGTTCTCGCTGGCGATACGCGGCAACGCCATGCATGGGCTGCCGCTGAGGACGAAGGAGAAGAAGGCGGCGGCGCGGGGGATGCTGGTGCGCTTCCCGGAGCGCAGCGACCGCTGGATCGCGGAGGACAGCGGGCTGAGCCACCCGACGGTGACGGGGCTGCGCGGGGAGCTGGAGGCAGGTGGAAAGATTTGCCACCTGGGGTACAGCGTGGGACAGGACGGCAAGCGCTACCCTTGCGACTGCGCGCGCTGCCGCACCGAGCGGAAAGAGTTCACCGCAGGGGACGCAAGGCGACGGCAGCCGTCGCACGACACAGAGGGGGACGGAGAGGATAGGTTGGACGGGGTGGACGGGGGCGAACGCACGGAGCTCACCGCAGAGGACGCAAGGCGACGGCAGCCGTCGCACGACACAGAGGGGGTTGAGGAATTCAGCGCCCCCTGCGGCGAGCCAGCGGGCCTTCCGGCGCCGTACCGGCCGGAAATCGACCACAGGTCGGCGATACGGCAGGTGGTGGAGACGGTGACGGTGCTGGAAGGGGACGCGCGCAGGATGGCCGAGTACGGCATCCTGCCGGTGCAGCTGGTGATCACCTCGCCGCCGTATAACGTGGGCGTGCGCTACGGGCGGTACGCCGACAACCTGCCAGACGAGGACTACGGCAACCTGCTGCTCGACACCTGGCGCGCGTGCCATGCGGTGATGGCGGAAGGCGCGCGCATCGCGGTCATCGTGCCGTTCGGCGTGGGGCGGGACCCGTGGCGGCCGCTGGCGGCGCGGGTGGCCGAACAACTCCGCCAGGCGGGGTTCAGCTTGCGCGGCCAGATCGTCTGGGACAAGGGCACGTCGGGCGGGCGCACCACCTGGGGCTCGTTCCGCCTGCCCACGAACCCCAGCCTGCGCGATACGACAGAAGCCATCGTCGTCGCGCACAAGGGCGAGAGCCGCCTGCCGCTGCCGGCAAAAGCCGCCTTGCACGATTCCGAGGGGACGTATACGTCGTTCCTGTCCGATCAAGCCTTATTCATGGAACTGGCGCTGGACCACTGGACGGTGCCGCCGGAGAGCGCGACGCGGGTCGGGCACCCGGCGCCGTTCCCGGTGGCCGTGGCCGAGCGCCTGATCCGCTTTTACGCCTATCCCGGCGCGCACGTGCTCGACCCGTTCGCGGGGAGCGGCACGACCGGCGTGGCCGCGCTGCGGTTGGGCTGCCGGGCGACGCTGGTGGATATCGACGGGGAATATTGCAGGCTGGCGGCAGGGAGGTGCCGGCGAGAAGCCCAGCCGTCAACGAATTCAGAACAACGAATAAGGCGACCCGGAGGTCGCACCGAATGAACGCGGCGGCTGTGAGCCATTTTTGGGAGTAACGAATGGGGAGTGGCGGCCGGCCGGCAAGGGAGGGGGAGGCGATGGCGGAGGGTGAAGAGGGATTGCGGGCGAGGTTGGTAGAGACGTCGACAGAGGCGGGGGCTGAAGCGCCGACAGAGGCGGGTGCAGTAGCGACGACGGACAGGCTGGGTGCGAGGGTGGCTGATGCCCTGGCGGCGAGGCACCTGGATGCGCTGCGGCGGGAGTCGGGGATTGCGGATAGCGTGATCGAGGCGCGGGGCTACCGCACGATCACGAAGTCAAGCGAGCTGGCGGAGCTGGGGTTCAGCCGTGGGCAGTGCAGGGCGCCGGGGCTGCTGCTGCCGCTGCACACGACGGACGGCAGCGCCGGGCCGGCGGTGTACCGGCCCGATAACGCGCGGGTGTACGACGACAAACGGGCCGGACGGCTGCCGGATGGGACCTACCGGCCGCGAGTGATCAAGTACGAACTGCCCAAGGACGCGGGGATGCGGGTGGACTGTCCCCCCGTGTGCCGGGCGACGCTCGGCGACCCGGCGGTGACGCTGTGGGTGACGGAGGGACAGAAGAAGGCGGACGCGCTGGCAAGCCGCGGGCTGTGCGCGATCGCGCTGCTGGGGGTGTGGAACTTCAAGGGGCGCAACGGGTTTGGCGGGACGACGCTGCTGGCGGACTTTGACAGCATTGCGTGGCGGGGCCGCGAGGTGCGGATCGTGTTCGACAGCGATGCGGCGAGCAAACTGCCCGTGCAGCAGGCGTTGGAGCGGTTGTCCGAGCACCTGCGCCGGCGGGGAGCGAGCGTCGCCGCGGCCTATCTGCCGGCGGGCGCGGATGGGCGGAAGGCCGGCGTGGACGACTGGCTGGCGGCGGGGCATACGGCCGAGGAGCTGGCCAAGTTGGCCGAGTCCCCGCGGCCTGCGCCCAAGGCGCCACTGCCGTTGGTGGAACTGCTCGATCAGGCCCCGCCGCGGCTCGACCGGCCGCTGAAGCTGATCGAACAGGCCGATACCGCAGCCGGGGAGGGCGAGGCGCCGTGGGCCAGGGCCTACGCGGCGACATGGCTGCACGTGAGGGTGACGCGGAGCGTGTCGACCGACCGGCGCGGGCAGTTGGTGCGGCATGATCCGCCGCTGATAACGACTGAGCAGCAGTTGTTTGTGGTGGCGGGGTTTGGAGCCCGAAGGGATGAAGACGAAGGAAGCACACGAAGCGACGTGCGCCTCTACGGGGAGGGGGCCGATGCGCCGCTGAGCGAGCTGGGGTGCGAGGTGCACCTGCCCGAGACGCCGCCGACGGATGTGTTGTGGTCGGCGCACGGGGTGAAGGCGTACCGACACGGCTACCGGCCGGACCCGGTCGACCTCTTCGAGCGGCTGGTGGACATCCCCGACCGCTTTATCGACTTCAATCGCAGCCTGGCGGACCAAAGGACGATGGCCGAAATGGTTGGCTGCTACGTGCTGGCGACGTGGTTCCTGGACGCCTTCACGGTGATCGGCTTCCTGTGGCCGAACGGGGATCGCGGCTCGGGCAAGACGCAGCTCATCTCGGTGATCGCCCGCCTGGCGTACCTGGGCCAGGTGATCACGGCCGGCGGCAGCTTCCCGAGCCTGCGCGACCTGGCGGATTACGGGGCGACGCTGGCGTTTGACGACGCGGAGAACTTGAGCGACGTGCGCCGGACGGACCCCGACAAGCGCACGCTGCTGCTGGCGGGCAACCGGCGCGGGAGCTCGGTGCCGCTGAAGGAGCTGGGCCCCGACCAGAAGTGGCGGACGCGCTACGTCAACACCTTCTGCCCACGCCTGTTCAGCGCGACGCACATCCCGGACCCGATCCTGGCCAGCCGGACGATCGTGGTGCCGCTGGTCCGCACGCCGGACCGCTTAAGGGCG
>Ga0209540_10003311_pt1 | contig 11020 bp, 14 predicted proteins | sample BarGraIncu01121A_FD_184501 | JGI IMG/M metagenome (GOLD analysis project Ga0209540, IMG submission 184501) | Arctic peat soil microbial communities from Barrow, Alaska - Barrow Graham LP Incubations 011-21A (SPAdes) (version 2) | ecosystem: Environmental > Terrestrial > Soil > Wetlands > Peat... | reverse complement strand
CGACTGCTTTCTGTCCCTGTTTTGCACCATTTAGTTTTGATGAAGGGATGAATAAGTCAAATGGCATATTCTTGTTATCGGGAATAAGAAAGGCAAAGTTGGGCATGATTTCAACCGTTCCGACGAATGAGGTCCGCCACCTTTCAATGATCTCAACAACCTCTCCTTCGGGTCTTGCTCCTTTCTTCTTTGCATAGAGCCATATTTTAACCTTGTCGCCATGAAGAGCTGTTTTCAGATTTTTAGCAGTCACAAATACGTCATCTTCAAGATCGTCGGTTGAAATGAATCCATATCCCATCCTGGTCATATCGACAGTACCTGTAATATAACCACGGGAAACCTTGATTTTATATTTACCATGAAATATTTCCTGTACACTTCCTTGTTTGGCGAGCTCTCTCAGACTATCCGAAATCATCTCCCTTTCTGCAGAATCAGTAATATTAAGACGTTTGGCGATCTGTTTATAATTAAACCCCTGTTCGGGGTTTTTAGTCAATGTTGCAAGTATTTGTCCGACAAGAGATTCTTTTGAACTACCGGAATCTCTTTTACTCTTACTCTTTTTACTCATAAATTAATTTTTGCAAATGTACCTAATATTTCCTGTCTCCCTTCTCAATCAGGTGCTTTTGGATTGCATCAGTGTTGATTTTAATGTCAGTAATATTATAATAAATAGTATTAACAGGCCGGTCGATACCGACCAAGTATCCTTAGTGTTAAAAGGTCCTTGTCAATTTCAATAGACATATTCTCCTTAATTCGTCGGGCAATCACATCTTTTCCCTGTGACAAATCCCAGGTAGTCATTACGAGTGAGTCTGCATTGATTGAGATTTGTCCCTTTGCAGATAACAGCAACGATAAGAAAATGGACAGTACAATAGCTCTTTTCATTGTTTCTTGAATTAGTGATATGTTGTAAATGATTTGGCCTGACTATTTTTTTTAGAACAATTGATTTGCATTTATTAAACAAATTGAAAAGTCATATGTTTCAACAGGAACAGTTTTTCGTTGTAATGAATTGATACCGGAACTCCCGCGAACGAGGGAAGAGGTTCAGTTTGGTTAAAGCAGACAAAAATTTAATACATTTGAGCGATAATTGGATTCTCATGGCAGGTTTGAAATCGGTACTTTCCCAATCCACATCTGTAGTTACCCGGAAGACAGGAAATGAATATGTGCTTGTTCCTATAACCAATAACATTGCAGATATGAACAGCGTTTATACTCTGAATGAGACAGGTGCTTTCATCTGGGAACAAATTGACGGGAAAAGAAGTGTTGAAGAGTTAATTACCAAACTGACAAATGAGTACGATATTGACCGGCAAAAGGCAGAGACTGATGTATTTGATTTTATTGATAATATGAGTAAATATCTGATTATTCATTAACTAGATATATATTTTAACAATTTTTTTGCCACCAAGGTTCTAAGACACCAAGTAACACCAAGGTATGTATACGGAAATTTCAGAAGAAGAAGATCGGATTGGTAAAGAAATTGTCAATGCTGCTTTTCATGTTCACAAACAACTTGGTCCTGGGTTATTAGAAAAAGTTTATGAAGTCTGCTTTTGTTATGTACTGATGCAAAAAGGATTTGAAATAAAAAGACAATTAGATATACCAATTGTCTTTGAAGGATTAGTGTTTGAAGAAGGTCTAAGACTTGATGTCCTGGTTAACGATCTGGTAATATGTGAACTTAAGGCCTTAGAAAATGTAAATCCGGTATGGGAAGCACAGTTGCTAAGCCATCTTAAATTAACAAACAAACGATTAGGTTATCTTATAAATACTAATGTCCCTTTAATTAAAAATGGAATTAAAAGGATGGTTATATAATTCTTGGTGATTACTTTGTGCCTTTGTGTCTTGGTGGCAAAAAAGATCGCCCTGAAAATACTAGGGGTAATATGAGGAACTACAATTTAAATATAGCAGGATATAATATAGGGTTTGAGGCGTCTGCAACCGGACCGGAGCTAAAACCTTCGGCAAAATTCCTCAGAAATATCAATCCTAATAATGGATCTGATATTCTTATACGTGTTCATTCTGAACCATTCAATCTTCCAAAAGGTGCCGAAAGAGTCTTCAGGGCTCCTTATGTTGAAGAGATAAATGGCATACAATTCAATAATGAAACTAACTTCTGGAGCGTCTGGAAATATCGTTCTGAACTCTATATCTGGACAATCTTTCCACTATCATCAGCAGAGAAGAATGCTGTTTTGAAGTTTTCCCTCACTTCTATGGAATGGGACCTTTGGATCTATGGCTCACTTGATGAGATGGATCCGTTTGAGTATCCGCTCGACGGACTGATCCTCTATTATCTTACGGTTATAAACGGGGATATTATGATCCATGCATCGGGAGTAAATAATGCAGGGCACGGTTATATATTCAGCGGAGTATCGGGAAAGGGGAAATCTACAATAGCGAAGCTCTGGGACAATTCAGGAGCCCGGGTGATCCACGATGACAGGCTTATTTTAAGAAATACAGGAAGCGGCTACAGGATGTTCAACACACCTGTTTATAATAATGATGAACCTCGTGAATCACTACTCAATAAGATCTTCATTATTGAACATGGAAAGGAGAGCATGCTGATGCCCTTGAAAGGAGCCAATGCCGTGACTCAGGTAATGGCCAATTGTATTCAGCATAACTGGGGACCTGATATAATAGCACGCCTTCTGGGATCAATATCAATTATGTGCGGAACGATCCCGGTATCAAAGCTCTTCTTTAAGCCCGACAGAAGTGTAATTGACCTTATCCTCGAAAATGAATAACTGGCGGAACAATCATGCGATTGTAAAAGATATCGGACTCACCCTTCTCTCAGAAGGAAAAACCATAAGGATAAAAGCTCATGGGTACAGCATGTATCCATGTATCAAACCTGGTTCTTTGATACTGATTGAACCTCTGAATATCAAAGGAATGCCTCTCCCGGGAGAGATAATTGCGGTACGAAGGGAAACCGGACTTATCGTTCACCGTCTTGCTAAAATAATGAAGAAAAATGGTACAACTTACTATATCGCAAGGGGAGACAGCAATGCTTATGCCGATAATCCGATAAAAATTGATAAGATAGCAGGAAGGATAGTGCGTGCAGAATCTACCGGGGAGAATCCGGTAATTGCAGATATTTCGGTCAACACTAAACCAAATTATTTCAGAAACAGGATAAGGGTGATAGGGATATTGTTATGGAAGAAAATTAAATGAGAGAGAAACTTAAACTATTCAGGGAATCTTTAAGACTTGTCTGGAACAGCACTCCCGGCTGGACATTCACAAATATTGTGATGTCTGTTCTGCGGAGCATCTTTCCTCTCATGCTTATCTGGCTCCTGAAAGTGGTAGTCGATGATATAACCCAGGCTGTCAAGGCTGGCCCGATGGCGTCGGACATGAATATGCTCTGGCCTGTATTGGCAGTGGTAATAATCTGGTTTCTCGATGAAGCTTCATCCGATTTCAGCAATTATGTCCGTAAAAAACAGGCATTTAAGCTGGAAATCTATATGTATGGACTGCTGCATGCAAAAGCAATAAAACTTGATCTTATCAATTTTGAGCGTCCCGAATATTTCGATTGCCTGTCACGGGCATCAAGGGAAGCCCCGTGGCGCCCGAACAGCATCCTCAATAACCTGGTCTCAATGCTACGAGGGCTCCTCTCCCTTTTGCTGATGGCCGGACTAATCCTTACCCTTCATTGGACACTTGCAGTTCTTCTTCTGGTTGCAAATATTCCGGGGATCTGGTTACGGCTTTATTATGCTGATATCCTGTATAACTTTCAGAGAACGCAAACACCCGAGGCAAGAAAATCTGCTTATTTCAACTGGCTGCTTACCGGTGACAGGCCGTCGAGGGAGCTGAGGCTTTTCGGACTGGGAAATTATTTCATAAGTCTCTTCAAAAAATCCTTTCTCAAACAAAAGGAAGAGGAGATCAATATAATCAGAAGAAGAACTGTGATCGAATTAATTTCTAACCTTTTCAAAGCCTCAGCTCTACTTATCACCCTGTTGTTTATCGCCCGTCAGACAATCAATGGAAAATTATCGCTGGGACAAATGGCAATGTTCCTCCTCGCATTCAGGCAGGGAATGATGTATGTAAAAGATCTCTTCGGAGCAATGGCAGGTCTTTATGAAGATGGGCTCTTTATTGGCGACACATTTGAATTTCTCAATTTAAAGGAAAGCGTTACAGCGGCAGAACCGATAGTTGCTCCATCACCCTTAAAGAAAAATATAGTTGTGGAAAATCTCTCCTTCACCTATCCGGGAAACAACTTCACCACAATAAGCAATGTCTCCTTCGAGATAAAAAAAGGAGAAATAATTGCTCTTGTCGGACCCAACGGCGCAGGGAAGAGCACTCTTGTCAGACTGTTATGCAGGCTATATGATCCGGATTCAGGAAATGTAAAATATGATGGAAATAATATCAGGAATATCGATCCGCAAGAGTACAGAAAACTTTTCTCCGTTGTTTTTCAGGACTTCATGCTTTATAATCTTTCAGCCGGGGATAATATCAGAATGGGAAATATTGATGAAATAAATCCGGAATCAGGAATAAAATCATCAGCTGAAAGTACAGGAGTTCATGAGTTAATCAATAATCTGCCCAATGGTTATGATACCGTCATCGGAAACCTCTTTGATGATAGTCGCGAGCTCAGCTGGGGTGAGTGGCAGAAGATTGCACTTGCAAGAGCTCTCTTCAGGGATGCCCCTGTTTTGATCCTCGATGAGCCTTCAAGTGCTCTTGATGCAGACACAGAGTATGATATCTTCAGCAGGTTCAGGGAGATAGTTAAAGGTCGCACTTCAATCCTCATAAGCCACAGATTTACAAATGTAAGTCTGGCCGACAGGATAATTGTTCTCGATAAAGGGTCGATCGCCGAAACCGGGACTCATGATGAGCTGATGAAGAGAGGCGGTATTTATTTCACTATGTTCTCAAAACAGAGCAGCAGGTTCAACTGATGAAGAATGAACTGAATATCGGGGACGAAGAGAAACTTTTGCTGGCATTATGCCGTCTTGAGTTCACTGATGAAAATCTAAACAAGATCAGATCTCTCACTTCTGTTGTTAGGGATTGGAAATATTTCAGAAGTCTTGCCAATTCTCATGGGGTAGCTGCACTAGTGTGGTATAATCTCGAAAAACATAATCTGCTTTCAGGAATTCCTGAGGAGGTAGTTACCTATCTTAAAAGTGCTCTGATGATAAGTCTCAGCCGGAATGCTTTTAATACAGAAGCTATGAGTGAGGTTCTCCGGATCCTGAACAGCGAGAATATAAAAACCGTAATCCTGAAAGGACTTGCTCTCGAGAATTCCGTCTATGGCGCTTCAGGCTTGCGGCAGATGTCAGATGTTGATATCCTGATAAACAGGGAAAAATGTATCAGCGCCAGAGATATTCTTATCAGTAAAGGATATGCGTCACTTCCGGTAAAATCTGCTTTTCATAAATCTATTATGCCATATTTTGGCAAGCACCTTCCATCACTTCTTAAGAACGGAATGTCGGTTGAGATACATCATGAGCTATTCGGAGAAAGGGATAATGTGCTGACCAATATACTGTTTGACAGCAGCTATGAGGTTGAGATCAAAGGAGAAAAGGCCTGGTTTCCGCAGCCGCAGATCTTCTTCCTTTATCTGATAAAGCATCTCTGGCAGCATGAGATGAATAATGAATCGCAGCTCAGATTATACACCGATCTGGTTGTCCTGATTGAAAAGCACTATGAAGAGATATTAAATTCTGACCTCCTGAAATACGTTTCCGGACAAGAAATGTCGGAGATGCTTGCCTCTCACCTTGAGTCGTTGAGAGATTTCTGGGGAATTGTTTTCCCCAGGGCGATAAACGATTTTATTGAAAAATGGCACACCCAGGATTCGATAAACAGATTTATATTCTTTCTTGGCAGTCCAAAAAATAACCCGCTCCCCGACAGGCCAGGTTATTACCGTAATGTCATAAAGGAAATTCCCGGATTTCACCGAAAGTTCCTTTATGTTTTAGGAGATCTTTTCCCTTCTTTCAGTTTTATGAAGAATCGCTACAACTGCAAGAGTAACCTGAGAGTGTTGTTCTTTTATCCTCACCGGGTGGGAAAGGTGTTGTGGTTACTATTTCCCAAGTAACATTGAAGTGTACTAATTCTCCCCTCCTTTTGAAGGAGGGGTGTCACGACGAAGGAGTGACGGGGTGGTTGATTATTTGTCTTTTTTTCTTGCCAGTCCATTTCAACCAAACGTATCTCAACTAATTCTCTCAACATTTATTTAGGTCTGTAAATTAAGCAAAAGCAAGAAAAATCGATTTTTTTCAAATAAAACATAAAATAATTCTAATAATATTTGGTTAATATCTTCTTTTTTGTTTAATTTTATAACTGAAGTCGATCGTCAACACAATATTAATTCTGGCAAAAAATGAACAAGTTTCAGAAAGAAGCTTACAAGTTAAGGCTACTAAAACTTGCGATCTTAAAAAGCACGGGGGCACCCGGGGAGCTGGCTTTGAGATTTGAGATTAGCGAACGTAGTGTAAAGAGAATTGTAAAAGAGATCAGGGAAGAGGGTACGGACCTTAGGTACAGTTCTGTGAGAAGATCCTACGTGACAGAAGAAGATTTTCAATAATATGTTGTATAACATATCAATTGCCCATTTTTCTGTCCCTGGTTTTTTTTAATCTTGTAGTATAGAGTCACTGTTATTTAGTTTAACATGGGTTTTAATTTAGGTAATATCAGCATCGGGATGCGTTCAGATCGCATGAGTTTTAGAAATTCCGGCAATCGGGCGTTTTCCTTTTTCAACGGTCTTTCCTCGCTGCATTCTTTGTGCTTTCCGTCTCGTTCTTCGGAACAGTAGGTCGTCCTGACCGAGACCCCTTCCCCGGAAGATTGCTGATTCTCTTCCGGGGATTTTTTTTGTGGGATTAAATGAAGGTAGTTGGGGGTTGCTTCGCTACGCTCGCAATTGACCGGTCCTGTTATCGGATTTCGTGCTGGGAGTTAAACCGAACCAGATAAAGTTGACGGTCATTGCGAGGATCCCGATGAAATCGGGAGACGAAGCAATCTCATGGAGCAGGCTGACAATTAATTAAATAAGACTCAACCTAAATCGATATTCCGGTGCTCTGCACCTTTCATAACCACAATTCCATCACAGGGAACTAAGTGGAAGAACCGCTCAACATGCCTGCCGGCAGGCAGTTATTAGTAGAAACGTATTTGAAAAAGATAAAGTAAGGTGCAGCGCACCGAAATATTTGTAGAAACGCGTTTTAAAAAAACAATATAAGGTGCAGAGCACCGTAATATTTATTCCCAATCATAAATGTCATTAAAAAATTCAAAAAGGTATTCATTACCGTATGCTATTTCATTTTTATCCAACATATCCAGATATTCCTCTTTAAACGACCGCTTTTTGTGATGTTCCTCTTGCGATAGGATATATTTTATCACCCTGTCAATCTGTGAGTGGGAATAGGTAAAAGCACCATATCCCTTTTGCCAGTCAAATTTATATTTGGATAACTTTTTTTGTCTGATCCATGAATTGGATGAGGTTTTAATTTCTTCCACCAGGTCAGGAATCAGATGATTTACATTATATCCAATCAAGGTATGTATGTGATCGGGCATCGTTCCTATTGCCAACATTTTGTGCCGATGCGTTTGGACGATTCCTGTAATATACATCTCCATTTCATTTTTCCAGATCTTCTTTACAAGAGCATCACGATTTTTTACCGTAAATACCAGATGAAAATAACATTGTGTGTAGGTATTCGCCATTGTGTTTCACGTTTTATATTTCGGTGCTCTGCACCTTAAAAATCACATGCTAACCATAGTTCTACAAATATTCCGGTGCTCTGCACCTCTCATAACAACAATTCCGTTTCAGTTAACAAGCGGCAGAGCCGCGTAATATTTGTAGAAACGAATTTGTAATATATATGCCATTTTTCTAATTGCAAATGTGTTTTACATTTTATATTCCGGTGCGCTGCACCTTAAATTTTTCATAATTCCAGCTTTTCTACAAATATTTCGGTGCGCTGCACCTCCCATAACAACAATTCCGTTTCAGTTAACAAGCGGCAGAGCCGCGCAATATTTGTAGAAACGTATTTTAAAAAGACAACGTAAGGTGCAGAGCACCGAAATATTTAATTATCCTTCTTTCTTATAGAGCCCTCACTAATGAAAGAAATCACACCTGCTAAGGCAAGAATTACCATTAATATATAATCCAACCTGTTAAACTCCTCATTACCAAATAACCGAAACAGTAAATATACTGACAAAGTAATGAGTAGCGTTCGCAAAAGTCTGTCCGGTTTTTTCATACTTTGTCAAGTTCTTCTACAAATATTTCGATGTGCTACACCTTAGATAATCGCTACAAATATTTTTCTACTCGATTATTCCAGTTCATCCCCCATTAGAATATTCCAATAGAGATATAGAAACAGAAACCATATTCATTAGAACATGAATAATGAAACAAATTAAAAATCCTTTTTTATAGTGAATCCGAGTGAATGACAAGATAAAACCAATCGCAAGCTGAGGAAAAATTAATATAGGAATAATGAAATATTGATAGGCTTCAAGAAAATTATAATTACTAATATGGACCAAACCAAATAATATAGATAAAAAATAAAAAATGTATTTGAAATTTTTACTCCAAAAGGATTGAAAATTACTTTTATAAATAAATGCTAATTGATTTATTAATAGATAAATAAAGATAAACGCTATTATCGAATAAATACCATTAGATATTTTATGAACAATAAGGGCTGTCAGAGTTGAAATTGAAAGTGAAATATTTGCAGGGCTAAAAACAAGCGACAATCGAAAAATGACTTCTTCCAACAATGGGGAAATAAAAGCAACCAAAATGAAATAATTCCAAAGATGATCTTTAAATGTTACAGGAATTAAAAGTGTTTCATCAATAGGAAGATGTATAAATGTACGAAGTATTATGGTGCTTAATGAACTGATTAACCCAATAATCAGAAGTGCGAGCAAATAAATCTTTATAGCAGTAAATAAGACATTTGTATATTTTCTTTCAAAGCCCTCATATTGTGGTTTTTTAAGAAAACTAACAAATTCTGAAGGGTTAAACATAATTTAACAAATATTAAAAACACACATCGACTTACAAAGTTAAGTCAATGTGTGTTTAAAACTAAAAAGTTATAATGCGAATAGTCTCCAAATTCCAGTCATGGTAAGAAAATTTCTAATACTCCTACCTACAAATTGCCCAGCTGAATATCCAGCATTATAAGCTATTTCATCAACTCCTCCATTGATTTGTATCAAATCGTTTTGGGATAATTCTGAAAGATTCATGTTTTTCATGGTAATAAATAATTAAGAGAATAATGATTTAAAAAGTCCTTTGAAAAATCCAACTACAAAATCTCCTCCGGACGGAGGAATTGCAGGGCTTAGACCACCGATGTAATTAAATGTTGCTGGACTTCCGCCATTGAGTGTCATTAACTCATCTTTTTCTAATTCTTTCATAGTTAAAAGTATTAAATTTTCATTTCTTAATAAAGGATTTACATTTATTCCTTTTTTTGGTTTCCCCATTTCTTTCTCATGCCCGGGGCTTTAGCATGGCAACGTTACCATACTAAGTTCGGAGAGTAGCGTACGGAAAAAAAGAACTCTGGGAAAAATATTTATCCCTCCCGAATTTTCTTTTTCTTCACTACAGGTCAGAGGACGGAGAGAACAGGTTACAGTAATATCGTAAGGCTGACGATAGAAAAATGTCTTTGCGGATTTTGAATATACTATAGGCGCTCCACGCATACGTAACTCATCTATAAGTTCATACAGACTGGTACGGCTTACACCCAGTTGACAGGCAAACTCCTCGGGTGTTCCGGTTTTTTGCCGCGATACCAGCTTATGCGCCATGCTGATACGATCGAGATATTCAAAGACTTTCATGGTATATTGATTTTATGTTTTTACAGTTTCATTGATATCAATAGCCTGGTGCATCCACATCCTGCGAAAAGGACCATCCAAAACTGATAGTTCCGCCAACGTCCCGTCCTGAACCACAACTCCCTTTTCGAGCATGATAACCCTCTGCGCCATATGGATGGTTGAGAGCCTGTGGGCAATAACAATAACAGTCCTGGATTCTTCCCTGAGTATCCTCAGGGTATTCTGTACAAATGTCTCAGCTACCGAATCGAGCGATGAGGTGGCTTCATCGAGGATGAGAATCTCAGGATTACGATAAAGCGCCCTGGCTATAGCAATCCTCTGCTGCTGTCCTCCCGAAAGGGTTGCCCCGTTTTCGCCCAGGTAGGTATTAAAACCATTTGGCAGTTGCTCAATAAACTTTGTCATCCCAAGCTTGTCACATACCTCAATAACCCTGGTCATATCAGGACTAAAATCCCCCACAGCAATGTTATCCACAACATTCCCTGAAAAAAGATCTATCCTCTGAGGCACAACAGAGACAATCCTGCGCAACGAGTGATTGGTGATATGCCGCAGATCATAACGCCCTATTCGTATATGACCCCCCTGAAGAGGATAAAGGTTCTGAAGCAGTGAGACCAGAGTACTCTTCCCCGAACCACTCTCACCAGCAACGGCAGTTATCTCTCCTTTTTTCAATATAAGACTCAAAGAATCGAATACTTCAACCCTGGTACCATATCTGAACTTTACATTCTCAAAATGAATATCGTCGACCATCTCCGGCTTAAGCTCTATCTTATTTTCCTCATCCTCTGTTTCCAGATCAAAAATCTCAAACAGCCTGTCTGCTGCAATCCTGGCATCCTGCAGCGTTCGGTTAAAGCCGATCAGGGAGGTGACCGGACCAGTAAAATACCCGACTACCGAATAAAATGAAAGCAGCTCC
>Ga0209540_10003309_pt1 | contig 11024 bp, 6 predicted proteins | sample BarGraIncu01121A_FD_184501 | JGI IMG/M metagenome (GOLD analysis project Ga0209540, IMG submission 184501) | Arctic peat soil microbial communities from Barrow, Alaska - Barrow Graham LP Incubations 011-21A (SPAdes) (version 2) | ecosystem: Environmental > Terrestrial > Soil > Wetlands > Peat... | reverse complement strand
GACCGGGCCGAGCGCCGCGTCCTGGTCGTCGGGCAGACCGACCTTGGCGCTGGACCCCGTGGCGTACTGCGCCAGGGCGGCGACAAACTCGTCGTGGATGCCCGGCCCGGCGATGACGCGGGTGGCCGCGGTGCAGTCCTGCCCTGCGTTGAAGTACCCGGCCATACCGATGCCCTCCACGGCCGCCGCCAGGTCGGCGTCATCGAAGACGACCACAGGTGCCTTGCCACCGAGCTCGAGGTGGACCCGCTTGACATCATGTGAGGCACTCTCGGCGACCTGCATGCCGGCCCGCACCGAGCCGGTGATCGAGACCATGGCCGGCGTCTTGTGCTGCACCACCGCACGTCCGGTGTCGCGGTCGCCGGTGACGACGTTGAGCGCGCCCGCCGGGAGAAACTCGGAGGCGATCTCCGCCAGGAGCAGGGTGGTCTCCGGCGTGGTATCGCTGGGTTTGAGCACCACCGTGTTGCCTGCGGCCAGCGCGGGCGCGATCTTCCAGATCGCCATCATCATCGGGTAGTTCCAGGGCGTGACCTGGCCGATCACGCCGATCGGCTCACGGCGGATCCACGAGGTATGGCCCAACATGTACTCACCTGCTGCCCGCCCCTCCAGGACCCGGGCGGCACCGGCGAAGAACCGGATCTGGTCGACCATCGCCGGCAGCTCCTCGCTGGCCGTCAACGCGTACGGCTTGCCGGTGTTCTCCGCCTCCAGGTGTACGAACTCATCGGCGCGTTGCTCCACCGCATCTGCGAACTTCAGTAACCCCTGTTGGCGCTGGCTGGGGGTGGCATCACCCCACACCTCGAAGGCCGCGGCCGCTGCGGCGTACGCCCGGTCGACCTCCGCGGCCGAGGACACCGGCGCGGTGGCGACCACCTTGGCGGTGACCGGGCTGACGATGTCACAGGTGAGGTCACCTTCGGGCTCGACGTACTCGCCGTTGACGAAATTACGAAGGATACGGGGGCTCGCAGTCACAAGAGACTCCTGACGGAACGGGTTCTGGTGATGGCACTGTAGCCACACAATACGCTATTCCCAAAAAATGGAGCCGAATAGACAACGAATTCGTTGGTCACTACGCCGTTTGACAATGGTTTCCGTCGTCACGGGCTTGCCAAGATCGGGGAAACCAGACACCATCTCAGGGTGAGCCCTCGTAGATCAGTCACCGGCAGAGGCCATCTGGTCGACCGCAAATCGCTAAACGGCATCCTCGACGACATCTCCAAGACGATCATCGAGAAGCTGCAAACCGACGGTCGCGCGTCCTACGCAACGCTCGCCAAGAGCGTGGGGCTCTCCGACGCCGCCGTCCGGGTTCGCGTCAAGCACCTGCTCGACAACGACGTGATGCAGATCGTGGCGGTCACCGACCCCCTCCAGCTCGGCTTCACCCGCCAGGCCATGATCGGGATCCGGACCGAGGGCGATACCCAACTGGTCGCCGATCGCCTCACCGAGATGACCGAGGTGACCTACGTCGTCACCACGGCCGGCAGCTTTGACCTGATCATCGAAGTCGTCTGCGAGGACGACGACGAGCTGCTCGACCTACTCTCGCGGCAGATCCGCATCCTGCCGGGCGTGGTCTCCACAGAGACGTTCGTCTACCTGAAACTCAACAAACAGCACTACAACTGGGGTACCCGATGAGCAACGAACAAACACCCTCGATCCGCACCACCCGCGCGGGCACGGCGTATGCCGATGCCGCACGCGACCACTTGTGGATGTCCTTCACCCGCCAGTCCACCTACGAGCCGAAGGGCTCCGGCGGCGCGGGCGGCTCCGTCCCCATCATCGTCAAGGGTGAAGGCGCCTACATCTGGGACGACCAGGGCCGCAAGTACATCGACGGACTCGCCGGGCTCTTCACCGTCCAGGTCGGGCACGGGCGCGAGGAGCTGGCCGAGGCCGCCGCCAAGCAGGCACGCGAGCTGGCCTTCTTCCCGCTGTGGTCCTACGCACACCCGCGCGCCATCGAGCTGGCAGAACGTCTGGCGGCCGACGCGCCCGGTGACCTCAACCGGGTCTTCTTCACCACCGGCGGCGGTGAAGCCGTCGAGTCGGCCTGGAAGCTGGCCAAGCAGTTCTTCAAGGTCACCGGCAAACCGGGCAAGTACAAGGTGATCAGCCGCAATATCGCCTACCACGGCACCCCTCAGGGCGCGCTGTCCATCACCGGCATCCCGTCGGCCAAGGAGCCGTTCGAGCCGCTGGTCCCTGGTGCGGTCAAGGTCCCCAACACCAACCTGTATCGCGCACCGGAACACCTTCGCCAGGACCCGAAGGCGTTCGGCCGCTACTGCGCCGATCGCATCGCCGAGGCGATCGAGTTCGAGGGCCCCGACTCCGTGGCAGCCGTTTTCCTGGAGCCGGTGCAGAACTCCGGCGGCTGCTTCCCGCCGCCGCCCGGGTACTTCGAGCGGGTCCGGCAGATCTGCGACGAGTACGACGTGCTGCTGGTCTCCGACGAGGTCATCTGCTCATTCGGCCGGATCGGGAGCATGTTTGCCAGCACCGACTTCGGATACCAACCGGACATCATCACCGTCGCCAAGGGCATGACCTCCGGGTACTCCCCCATCGGGGCGATGATCGCCAGCGACCGGCTGTTCGAGCCGTTCCGGCACGGCCACGAGATGTTCGCCCACGGCTATACCTTCGGCGGCCACCCCGTATCGGCTGCCGTCGCGATGGCCAACCTGGACATCTTCGAGCGTGAGGGCCTCAACCAGCGTGTGAAGGACAACGCCCCGGCGTTCCGGGCCACCCTGGACAAGCTGCTCGACCTGCCACTGGTCGGCGATGTCCGCGGCGAGGGCTACTTCTACGGAATCGAGCTGGTCAAAGACAAGACGACCCGCGAGACCTTCGATGACGGCGAGTGTGAGCGTCTGCTGCGCGGGTTCCTGTCCAAGGCGTTGTTCGACGCCGGCCTGTACTGCCGGGCCGACGACCGCGGCGACCCGGTAATCCAGCTCGCACCGCCGCTGATCATCGGCCAGCCCGAGTTCGACGACATCGAGGCGCGTCTGCGCTCGGTGCTGACCGAAGCCGAGAACCACTTGTGAGATACCACCCATGAGCCAGAGGGTCTCAGGTCCGCTCTGGTGGGCTGGCCTGCCGGCGGAGGCAACCCGGGACCCTCTGACCGCGGATGAGAGCGTCGATGTCGCCATCGTGGGTGGCGGCTTCACCGGGCTCTGGACGGCGTACTACCTGCTGAATGCCGACCCTTCTCTGAAGGTCGTGGTGCTGGAGGCAGAGCACGTCGGCTTCGGCGCCAGCGGGCGCAACGGCGGGTGGGTCTCAGCCCTGTATCCCGTGGGGGCGCGGGCGCTGGCTCGTGACCACGGCAAGCACGCGACCAGGGATCAGTACGCAGCGCTGCGCGACAGTGTCGACGAGGTCGGCGCGGTGGCCGCGGCGGAAGGCATCGAGTGCGGGTTCCACAAGGGCGGGACGCTGGTCGTTGCCACCAACGGCGCCCAGGCTGCGCGGGCCCGGGCCGAGGTCGGCGAGTCCGACTACTGGGGCAACGGGACGACCTGGCTCGAGCCTTCCGCGGCGGCCGATCGGCTGACCGTCAAAGGACTCTGTGGTGCCACCTTCAACCCGAACTGTGCCCGCATCCACCCGTTCCGGCTCGCCCTCGGACTTGCCCGGGCCGTGGAGGCAAAGGGCGCCCGGATCTACGAACGCACCCGGGTGGCCGACGTGGGCGACCGGACCCTGCGGACCGATGAGGGCATCGTCGTTCGGGCCCGCCACATGATCAGGGCCACCGAAGCATGGACGGCACGGCTGCCCGGTCACCGGCGCACCGTGGCACCCGTCTACTCGCTGGTCGTGGCATCCGCGCCCCTGCCGCAGTCGGTCTGGGACCAGATCGGTCTGGCTGACGCCGAGACGTTCAGCGAGCATCGGCACGTGATCGTGTATGGCCAGCGTTCGATGGACAACCGGATCGTCTTTGGCGGTCGGGGAGCGCCTTATCACTTCGGCTCCGGGATCAAGGACGGGTTCGATGCAGACCCAAGGGTATTCAGGACGCTACGCCGCAGCCTGACCCAGCTCATCCCGGCGACCGAGGGCGTCGAGTTCACCCATTCCTGGGGCGGACCGCTGGGCATCGCCCGTGACTGGCACCCCGGCGTCGGATACGACCCGTCAACCGGGATCGGCTACGCCGGCGGTTACGTCGGCGACGGGGTGGCCCTGAGCAACCTGGCGGGCCGCACGCTGGCCGCCCTGGTGACCACCCGCGATTCGGATCTGACAGGCCTTCCGTGGGTGCAGCACCGGTCTCGGCGCTGGGAACCCGAACCCCTGCGCTGGCTCGGCGTGAACGCGGGGCTGGCCCTCGCCACTTTCGCCGACCGTGAAGAACGACTGACCGGGCGTCCGGCGCTGCTGGGCGGAGCGCTCTCATTCCTGACCAGCCACTAGCCCTGGCCGGTCACTGGGGCCTGGTTCCGGTGAGGACGGGCCTCAGTGCCTCCAGCACCGAGGCATCCTCGATCGTGCTGGGTACCGCGGGCGTGCCGCCATCGGCAATCTGGCGCATGGTCTTGCGCAGCATCTTGCCCGAGCGGGTCTTCGGCAACGCCAGGACGACATCGACCAGATGCAACGACGCAACGGCGCCGACCTCGTCGCGGACCCGCTGGACCAGCTCGGCCCGCAGCTTCTCCACGGCGCCCTCGCCGGAGACGTCGACGCCGGCCTTCAGGACCACGAGCGCCCTGGGCACCTGACCCTTGAGCTGGTCGGCCACCCCGATCACGGCGCACTCGGCAACGGACGGGTGACCGGCCAGTGCCGCCTCGAGCGATCCGGTGGACAGGCGGTGTCCGGCCACGTTCAGCACGTCGTCGGTGCGACCCATGACGTAGATATACCCTTCCTCGTCGATGTAGCCTCCGTCACCGGTCAGGTAGTAGCCCTCGTGCGCGGCGAGGTACCCCGAGACGTAGCGCTCGTCATCCCGCCACAGCGTGGGCAACGTGCCCGGCGGCATGGGCAGCTTGATGCAGATGGCACCTTCGACCCCTGGCTCCACCCGCGCGCCATGCTCGTCGAGAACCTGAACGTCGTAACCCGGGACAGCCACGCTTGGTGACCCGGGCTTGATCGCGAGTGGCTCCAGTCCGATGCAGTTGGCAGCGATCGCCCATCCGGTCTCGGTCTGCCACCAGTGGTCAACCACCGGGATCCCGAGGCGCTCCCCTGCCCAGACGTAGGTGTCCGGGTCGAGGCGCTCTCCGGCCAGGAACAGCGTGCGCAGCTTCGAGAGGTCGTGACCGGCAATGAGCTTGCCATCAGGGTCCTCCTTCTTGACCGCACGGATCGCCGTGGGAGCCGTGAACAGTGCCGCGACGCCATATTGCGCAGCCACCCGCCACAACGCCCCCGCGTCGGGTGTGCCCACCGGTTTGCCCTCATAGAGCACTGTGGTGCACCCCGCCAGCAACGGCGCATACACGATATAGGAGTGGCCGACCACCCAGCCGACGTCACTGGCCGCCCAGAACACCTCACCCGGCTTGAGCCCGTAGATGTTGCTCATCGACCAGTGCAGCGCGACGGCATGGCCACCATTGTCGCGCACGATGCCCTTGGGCCGACCGGTGGTCCCTGACGTGTAGAGGATGTAGAGCGGGTCCGTCGCCTCGAGCGTCACACACTCGGACACCGTCATCTGCTTCGGATCCATGAGGGCGTCCCAGTCGAGGTCGCGGACCCCCATCGAGGCCAAGGCCTGTTCCCGCTGCAGCACCACGCAGTAGTCGGGCTTGTGCGTGGATCGCTCGATGGCAGCGTCCAGGAGCGGCTTGTACTTCACGACCCGCGTGGTCTCGATCCCGCAGGAGGCGATGACCACGACCTTCGGCTCGGCGTCCTCGATCCTGGCCGCCAGCTCGCCGGCCGCGAAACCGCCGAACACCACCGAGTGCACCGCCCCGATCCTGGCGCAGGCCAGCATCGCCACGACGGCCTCGGGCACCATCGGCATGTAGATGACCACGCGATCACCCTTGTCCACACCAAGGGCTCGCAACGCTCCACCGAAACGGGACACCTGGTCCAGCAGCTGGGTGTAGGTGAACGTGCGTGAGGTGCCGGTGACGGGGCTGTCGTAGTGCAGCGCAGCCTGGTCGCCCCGGCCGGCGATCACGTGCCGGTCGAGGGCGTTGTAGCAGGTGTTGAGCTGACCGCCCTTGAACCACCGGTAGAACGGCGGTCGGGAGTCGTCGAGCACCTTATGGGGCTGGGTGATCCAGTCGATCCCGAGAGCCGCCTCCCCCCAGAAACCTTCCGGGTCCTCGATGCTGCGGAGATGGGTTCGTGCGTAGCTACCGTCTGTCATAGGTGCATCATCGTCCAGCGCGCACTTTCAGACCACACCACATGGCCCGCGATGCGTCGAACCGTCACCATGATGCGATGAACGGCCGGACATCGGGACCATCTCGCTCCCTTGACGGCACGTGCACCCGGAAGTCTTAAGGCAGGTGACCTCGGGGCCGAGATCCGTGAGGTCAGCTGGCCCGGAACTGGTCGATGAACATGTCGTCGCCCACGGGAATGGTGACCCCTGAGGAGACCTCGATGCCGGTGAAGGATGTCGTCCCCGGGGTCAGCGGGACCCGGGAGAAGAGCCGGCCGTTGACGTAGACCCAGGCTCCGGAAAGGTTGACGTTGATGCGGACCCCGGCCCAGCCGGTCGCCTTGACCAGCCCGGGTCCGGACAGGGCGACCCAGCGTGATCCCGTCCAGCGGCGCAGGCTTCCGTCGGGGAAGACGCCAAGGTGCAATGCCGGCTGGAAGGTACCTCCCCGGCGTCCATCGAGCGTCATCAGAAAGGCGCTAGCGACATGGTTGGACCGCAGGCCGAGCTCGAGGTTGCGGGTCGTGCCCTGCGGCTCAGCAATTGCCATCACGGCCATCGCGCGCGAGGACGTGTCGTTCAGGCGCACCGCCCGGTCACTGGACAGGCCAACGCCGCCGGAGGGCACACTCACCAGCGGCGTCCCGGCTCCAACGAGCACTACGACCCTTTACTGCCAACGCCAACCGGCTCGGCCATACCGCTGGCTTCGATCCCATTCACGCTGTATGACCTACGCAGCATCGCTCTACTGGCCGACGTTCTTTACGCAGACGCGTCTGCTGCAACGTTTTGCCGTAGTTCACCTATTCTCGGCTTGTGGCCCGATGGTCGAACTGACAGCATGCAGCCGTGAGGGTGCCCGCATTCGGGTGACGGTGCCCCGAGGGAGGGGGCATCCGTGAGCCATGCAGCGACCGTTCTTGTCTTAACCCCCAGCATAGGCGGGTACTGGTTCGGGGAGCTTCTCACCGGTTTCACCCGAGAGATTGTCGGCGCGGGCGTGCGGCCTGTGGTTGTACAGACGCTGGATGCCGGCACGCGCAGCGGCGAGGTGGGTGAACCGGGCGAGCCGGGCGACTTCGCCATTCCGATCGCGTGGTCCGAGGTGGACGCCGTCGTCTCGATCGCGACGGCCGTTGGCGCGTCCTATCTGCAGCAATTGCGTGACGCCGGCAAACCGGTGCTGCTCGTGAGCGCCGAGATGGCGGACTTCGACGCGCCTGTCGTCCTGCCGGCCAATCACGGGGGGACCTTCGCCGCGGTCGAGCACCTCATTGGGCACGGCCACACGCGGATCGGGTTCGTCGGCAATCTCTCCCAGCCGGACGTGCGCGGCCGCTACGCAGGCTACCTGCAAGCACTGGAGACCCACGACCTGAGCGCGGATCCCGCCCTTGTGTTCGCCGTCCACAACAACGCCCGAGCCGGCGGGGTTCGAGCGGCCCGGGCGCTGCTCGGCTCCCCCCTGCGCCCCACTGCGGTGATGGCCGCTACCGATCGCAACGCGTTCGGACTGATGCGCACCCTGACCGACGCCGGCGTGGCTATTCCGGCCGACATCGCGGTCGTGGGGTTCGACAACATCGAAGCGGCTGCCTTCAGCGTCCCGACCCTATCGAGCGTCAACCAGCGGTTCGATGAATGTGGTGCGCTCGCCGGCCGGCTCGTGTTGGCCGCGTTGCGCGGCGAGGCGATGCCGTACACGACGTTCACCCCGAAACCAGGAGTTCTCGCGCTGCGAGATTCGTGCGGGTGCTCAACTGAACCGATCGATACCAAGACTGGGCTGAGCGAGCTCCAGGACATCCTCTACGGGGCGCTGCTCACGGGCCACGACGTGGCCGACAGCCCGGTGCGCGCCGCGGTGCTGGCCACTGTGCGTGAGGTGGACAGGTTGCTGGGCAAGGGCGACGAGGTCACGACCTGCGAGATCGAGGCGCTCACTGCGTCGCTTCGCGGCCTCACCCCGCGCCTGGACGTCCTGCGCCGCATTACGTTCGTGATGGCCGAGTACGTCCAACACAGCCTCAGGACTGCGTACTGGGCGCGCGGCGGCGGAACCGCGATCGTCGGCCCAGCGCAGATGACAGCGGCGCTGTGGCAACTGCAGGCCGGCGCGCTCCTACGGTACGCGGAAGCCGCCGAAAGTGTGCTCGATGAGCAGTTCGTGGTCGACGCCGGCCTGCTGGACATCAGCCATTCCGATCCGCAACACATAGGTTGGCTCGCGAGTACGCACGTACGCGCCGGCGTGCTGGCGCTGTGGGAGAACGACCCATTGTCCGGTCGGCTGCGCGTCGCTGGCACGTACGACCCCGCCGGCCTTCTGCCGGACCTGGTCGACACGGTGATTGATCCGGAGCGTTTTCCGCCAACAGCCCTCATTGCGGCAGCCCAAACGGTTGTCCACGGGGAATGCACCGTGGTGCCGGTGAGCACTATGGAACGTAACTGGGGGCTGCTCGCCCTCGTAGGAGACATCGGCACCGCCTCTATCCGCAAGGCCTACCAACACTGGGCGGGCCTGCTGTGCGCCTCCCTTGAGTCCGAGCGCCTGCAGATGGAAGTGCGCCGCAACGCGTTGTACGACGCCCTGACCGGTCTGCCGAACCGGCGTCTCTTCCTCAGCCGCCTCGATCAGGCAGTCGAGATGTGGCGCCGCTCAAAGACGCCGTTCGCCGTGATCTTTCTGGACCTGGACGGGTTCAAGGCCATCAACGACTCCTTCGGCCATCAGATGGGCGACCGAGTCCTCAACGAGGTCGGCGCCCGCATCGAGCGTGAGCTGCGGGCGGTGGACACCGGTGCCCGGTTCGGCGGCGACGAGTTCGCGCTCCTGTTGCACGACGTGGAATCTGACAACGCCATGATGGTCGCTTCGCGGGTTCAGAAGGCTCTGTCGGGGGTGATCGATCTCAACGGTCACGAGTGCGCGATCGGGGCCAGCCTTGGGATTGCGACCAGCGCCATCGAGTACGCCTCCGCGGAGGATGTGCTGCGTGACGCCGATACGGCGATGTACTACGTGAAGCAGACTCAGCGGGGAACCGTGTCCCTCTTCGACGCGGCGATGCACGCCCACGCCGTGCACCAGCTGCGCCTGAGCGCCGAGATCCGGTCGGCGCTGAAGGAGAATCAGTTCGAGGTGCACTACCAGCCGATCGTCAACCTCGCCACAGGTCGCACCGACCGGTTCGAGGCGCTGGTGCGCTGGCGTCACCCCGAACGCGGACTGCTCCTGCCTGAGGAGTTCCTGCCGCTCATGGCCGAGGTGGGGCTGATCGTCGAGCTCGGCCACTGGGTCATCGACGAGGTCTGCCGTCAGCTCGTCGCCTGGGGTCCCGGCGTCGTCAATGTCGCCGTGAACATCTCGGACCGTGAGTTCTGGCACAGCGACCTGTTTACCCACGTGCTCGGCGGCCTCAAACGTCACAACCTCACCACCGACCGGTTGACGCTGGAGATCACCGGGGCGGCTATTCAACGTCGGCCCGAGGAGGCCCTTCGCATCATGCGCGAGCTGCACGACGCCGGGCTGCAGCTGCACATCGACGACTTCGGGACCGCGGACTCGTCCCTGGAGATGCTGCACCGGTTCCCGGTGGACGCTTTCAAGATCGACCGCGCGTTCATCGGCGCGCTGACCACCGGCGACCGCGCCGACGAGCTCGTGCGCGCCATCGTCGTGATGGGCGAGGCGCTCCATCTGGCCGTGGTCGCCACGGGTGTCGAGACGGGGGAGCAGCTCGCGTTCCTGCGAGAGATCGGCTGCGCGACCGGCCAGGGATTCCTGTTCATGCCTGCTGTCACGGGCGACCAAGCCCCGGGCCTGCTAGGTCGCGTTCTAGGCTTAGAGTCCCAAACGTAGTCTCGGCTCACTACCGAGGGTCAGTGTCGTCGGTAGTCTTGGCGATGAGCCACCGCCGGCGTCCGCGCGTGATCGCTACCCATCACAGCCGCACTCGGTGATCACCGCCGGCTCCATGGGCGGTGCTGGAAGTGGCGCTCCTGGGGAAGTCGTCGTCGCCTGCGTCGAGCTTCACCACGTGGGTGGTTGCCCGTGACCCGGCGGCGCTGCGGCACGGCAACCCGTGTGCCAAGGTGGCGGACCTGCCGCTGCCGCCCCTGGAGCCGCGCGCCTTGTCGCCCGCGCAGGTCCGTTCCCTCAAGAACGTCCTGGACCGCCTCGAGCATTTTCATCAGCACAAGGGCCGTCGCCGCCGCGGCGAGTCCGACATGCACGGCCACAGCCGGCCGTTGCTTGACCGGGCGGTCCTCTACCTGCTGCTGTCGACCGGTCTGCGCCGTGAGGAGATCGTCTCCCTCGACCTGGACCAGATCCGCCCGAACACCCCCACCGCCCTGCGGACGGCGAAGAAGACCAAGATCACCGGGGTGAAGGACAAGGGCCGGACTCCCCGGCACGTGTTCGTCTCCGCCGACGCCCGCGGGGCCCTGGCCGACTACCTCGAGCACGAACGCCCCACCGACGCGGGCCCGGACTCCACCGCCCTGTTCCTGTCCGCGGCCTCGATCGGCTCCCGCCGACCCGACGGGCGACTGTCCCCGCGCTCGGTCAACCTGATCTGCGAACAGATCGGACGCTGGCACGACG
>Ga0209540_10003307_pt1 | contig 11030 bp, 11 predicted proteins | sample BarGraIncu01121A_FD_184501 | JGI IMG/M metagenome (GOLD analysis project Ga0209540, IMG submission 184501) | Arctic peat soil microbial communities from Barrow, Alaska - Barrow Graham LP Incubations 011-21A (SPAdes) (version 2) | ecosystem: Environmental > Terrestrial > Soil > Wetlands > Peat... | reverse complement strand
ACTATTTTTGCATAGAAATTGCATAAGGACACCTTAATGAGAAAATCAATATTATCAATAATTCTATTTACATCATCAGTTATTTGCGTTGCTTCCGGTGAAAGTGACTCTATTTTTTACACAAATCATGTATTTGATCAAAAGATTAAAACCGTTCAACTATATAAGGATGGCTGGAATCTTTCGTATCCGATTATTAAGCTGAACAGTGCAGAAAAGCTGGTACTTAATTTTGATTTCCTTGCTGATCAACCCGAATCATATTATTATTCTTTTATTCATTGCGATAAAGACTGGAACAAATCCGATATTTTCCCAAATGATTACCTGGTTGGGGATGCTGAGAACCCTGTTGAGGATTATGCAAACTCTTTCAACACAACTGTAAGTTATTATCATTATAAGCTTATTTTTCCAAATGAAAGAATAAATTTAAGTAAATCAGGCAATTACATATTGAAAATGTATCCATCAGGCAAACCTGACGAACCGGCAATTACACAGAGATTTATTATTACGGAAGATGCAGCTAAAATTGATGTAAGCGTCCACCGGCCGCAGATGACAAAAGAAAATAATACTCATCAACAGGTGGATTTTACAGTAAATTATTCAGGAATATCTCTTATTGATCCCTTCAGAAACGTTTTTGCATTTATTCTTCAAAACGGAAGGTGGGATAATGCCAAAAGTAGCCTTAGCCCAGATTTCTATGGGAACAATGAGCTTAAATATAATTCTTTATCTGATAAAAATATTTTTCAGGGCGGAAATGAATACAGGTACTTCGACATTAAAAGCATACGTTACCAGACTGAATACGTAAAAAAAATAGATTTTGCTATTCCTAATTATAATGTTTTCCTGTATCCGTCGGATAACAGGGAATTCAAACCTTACTTCTACTGGCAGGATTTTAACGGGAAGTATTATATAGCATTCCAGGAAGGTCATAAACCCGACATTGAATCAGATTACGTGTATGTATATTTTACACTCCCGTCGGATCAGCTGATCTCAGGAGGTAAAATGTATATTTCAGGAGCACTTAACAACTGGTGTTACGATAAGAATAATCTGATGACATACAATCCCGAAAAAAAACAATATGAATGTACCATGCTTTTGAAACAAGGATGGTATAATTATGAATATGTTTACATGAAAGATGGTAAAAACAATGTTACCTCGTCACTATTTGAAGGAAGCCATTATGAAACAGAAAACGACTATGTAATACTTGTATATTACAGAAATCCGCATGACCGTTATGACAGGGTAATAGGAACTGCAATAGCAAATACTCTGAACAAACTAACAAATTAAAACACGATACCTTTACGCCTTTGTGCCTTTGCGCCCTTAATTATGTTTATCAATTCCATAAAGCATATTCACGGTATGCTTCAGAGTCTTAACAATTTCCACCATATACTCCTCAACAGCCTTTACTGATCCCGGCAGAGTATAAACTAAAGTTTGACCTATGACTCCTGCTACTCCTCTGCTCAGCAAGGCATTAGGCTTTTCGGTTCCATATTTTATTCTGATGAACTCCATTATACCAGGAATCTCCTTCGTGAGAAGTGGCGTAACCGTTTCCACAGTAATATCCCTTGGCCCAATACCTGTCCCACCTGTAGTAATAATGATATTAAATTTATTCTCCTTGTTGATTAACAATTCCTTTAACATTTCGGAGTCATCAGGAATAAGCGCTAATTTAATATTGAATAGCAACCCGGCAGAATGAAAGAACTCTTCTACCTTTTCTTTCACCTTAGGTCCGCTTAGATCTTCATATTCTCCCTTATATGCTCTGTCACTTAGAGTAATAATTAATATTTCAAATTTTTCAGGAAAATTCATTTCTTAATTTTTTCAGTAAGATTGATGTTGTCTATTATCATATTCTTATCCACAGCTTTACACATATCATAAACTGTAAGAAGAGAAACGCTCACTGCAGTAAGTGCTTCCATTTCAACACCTGTTTTCCCTGTGCATTTTACTTCGCTGACGACTTTGACACCTGTACTGTCAACAATTGCATCAACACTGACCTTGTTGAGTACAATGTTGTGACACAATGGAATCAGCTCAGAAGTTCTTTTAGCAGCAGAGATTCCAGCAACCTGCGCTACAGCCAGCACGTCACCTTTCTTAAGGAGATTATCTTCAATAAGCCTGATAGTTTCGGGTGCGAGATGAATATGCCCGCTAGCTCTGGCAATTCGCAGTTGATTCTCTTTATCACCTACATCAACCATGACGGCTTTGCCCTTTTGGTCGAAATGCGTAAGTTTGTTCATTTTGTTAACCTCCTATATTATAGAATGAGTCTGTTTCATTTATTGAACCGCATTCGGGTTTCATTTCAACAGCAAGTTTAATGGCTTTTTCATAACCAAGCTTCCTGATATCGAATTCAATATTATTAAAAAGACAGGGTTTGAGCTTTCCATTTGATGTTAACCTTAACCTGTTACATAATGCACAGTCACCGCCTGTCCCACCGTCAACAACTGAAAAATGTCCCCTTACCAGGTCCATTTGTCGTATATATCTTATCTTCAAATCATTATCCTGACAAAACCTGGTGACTTCCTTTGCGTCATCTTCATCTTTTGATTCTTTTACAACGCAATTTATTTTGAGGGGAAATAATTCTGCACTTTTTGCTGCATCAATCCCTTCAAATACATCATTAATATTCCCTGAACGGGTGATTAATTTGAATTTATCCGGATCAACTGTATCAAGACTGATATTCACTCTCTGCAGACCGGCTGATTTAAGTTCCCTGGCAAATATCTTAAGTAATGTTCCATTTGTAGTCATAGACAGATCTTCAATTCCTTCAATTTTCGCTATCATTCTGACAAGCGCTGTTATTCCTCTCCTGACTAGTGGCTCCCCTCCTGTTAACCTGACCTTTGTTACCCCATTTGCGACTGCTGCCATGGTGAATCCTGCTATCTCACTAAAGGTCAGAATTTCCTCATGCCGGAATAGTTTTATCCCCTCCTCAGGCATACAATATGTACAACGTAAATTACATCTGTCGGTAACTGATATTCTTAAATAATTCAGTTCCCGGTTAAATCTGTCTAACATTTACAATTTCTCCTTTTTTCAAAGAAATTAATCCGGGTTTAAGAGCAATAATTCCTTCTGCACCTGAAAGTGCAGTTAAATGGGCCGATCCATGAAAATCTACAGGAAAGACTTCGTTCTTCTCATTTATTGAAACGGGAATGAATCCAAGTCTTGATGAAGATTTTCTCACATAATCCACAGCCATTGGCAGCTTATATTCAAATGGCTTCCATGCGTAACCCATCATTCTGTTAATGAGCGGCCTGACAAGCAATTCAAACTGCATAAATGATGATACCGGATTCCCTGGCAATCCAAATATCACAGCTTTGGTATGAACTCCGAATGTAGTTGGTTTTCCTGGTTGAACATTTACCTGATCAAACATGATTTTCACGCCCGCACGCTCAAGAACAGCAGGAACAAAATCAAAATCACCCATTGAGACACCACCCGTAATAATGACAATATCATTTCTATCAATAGCATTTTTTATCCTGTCGTATGTGACTGACTCATTATCAGGGGCAATTCCATAATCATCTGCTTCTCCCCCGGCTCTTTTAACCTGGGCATTCAACTGATAGGCATTGCTATTTCGAATTTGTGAAGTACCCGGAATATCCGATGGACTTACCAATTCGTCACCTGTACTTATAATGCCCACGGTTGGTCTTTTTCTAACCCTTACATTGATATGGCCAACTGATGCCATGATTGCAATCTCCTGAGGTTGAATGAGGATGGACTTCCTAATTACGACATCACCTTTTTTTACGTCCTCTCCTTTAAGAGAAATGTTCTTTTTTGGCAGAGTTCCTGTAAATCTTATCTTGCCATTCGGAAGCTTCTCTGATTCTTCAACCATAAAAACGACATCACAGCCTTCGGGCACTAAAGCGCCGGTCATTATTTTGGAACATTGATTTTTGCCAACTTTATGAACAGGAGTCTTCCCCGCTGCAATAATTTCAATTACGTCCATATCAGTCTTCAGATCATTCTTTTGACAGGCATACCCATCCATTGCAGACCGGTTGAATGGTGGCATATCAATATCGCTGAAAATATCCTCATCAAGAATTCGTCCGAGAGTATTATTAAAAGGAACTATCTCTGATTGAGTCTCAAAGACCGAATTCATTACAATTCTGTATGCTTCATCAAAACTTATCATTAAAGAATTCATATTATATCAGCAATGATTAATTTAATTTCCATCAATTATAACGATTGCATCCGAAGGAAAATTCAACCATACCTCTTTATTCTCAACTAATTTGTTTTTAGTTGCATCAGATGCAGCCATGTTAACATAAAATAAATCACCGGCATCAATAGTAACCTCTAGTCCAAACTGCGATGGAATGATTTCAGTTACTATTCCTTTTATTGAATTTATCTTGTTATCGTCCGACATATTAAAGCTAAGAGCAATGGAATCATTTCTGATAAGCAGGAGGCTGTTGTTAGCCGGATTTACTTCATTCAGCCTGAACTTAGTATCATGTTCAGTGACACCAAATAATATACCATTCTCCCGAAGGATATTAACTTTGAAGAAATTTCTTATCCCGGCGTATCGTGCCACAAAACGGTTCGACGGATTTGAAAATACCTCTTCAACCGATCCTTCCTGAATTATCTTTCCGTTGTGTATTACTCCCACTCTTTTTGCAAGACTGATGGCATCGCAATAATCATGTGTGACGTGAATAATTGTCTGGCCGGCTTTATTAAGATTCCTTAGTAACCTTTTCAGATCATCTTTGAGTGAAGTATCAAGAGATGAAAGAGGTTCATCGAGTAAAAGTAGACGGGGTGACGTTATCAGAGTCCTGGCCAGAGCCACTCTTTGCAATTCACCTCCTGAAAGTTTTTCAGTGCCTCGCATAAGAATATGAGTAATATTCATTGCTTCCGCGGCTTTCCTCACCTTCTCGTCAATGTTTTTCTTATCCTCTTTTCTGGCTCTCAGGGGATAGGCAATATTTCCAAATACTGTCATGTGTGGAAATATGGCGTAATCCTGAAATACAATCCCGATTTTTCTGTCCTGAATCCTTTGCCGTGTAATTTCAATATTATCAAGAAATATTCCCCCGGAATCAGGATGCTCTAATCCGGCAATTAGTTCCAGTAACTGCGTTTTACCTGAACCTGACCTTCCAAGAAGAACATAGTATTCTCCATCTGTCACTTCGAGATTAATCTCCGACAGGGCAAAATTGCCAAGTTTCCTGTTTATGTCAATCAATCTGAGCATCAGGGTTTATGTATTTTTCTTTTCTTTTTGACGAGAGAAGTCTCAGACCGACTAAAAACAAAAGAGCGACCAGAATAAAGAACACAGAAGCAGGTCTGGCATAATTAAGGCCATAAGAACTAAATCTTTCATAGATAAGAACCGGGGCTATCATAGGGTGATAAGCAATTATTACTACAGCTCCGAATTCACTCATTCCCCTGGCAAACATCATAACAAATCCTGTAATAATACTACGCCATGCAAGAGGTAATGAGATAGTAAAAAAGACTTTTGTCTGACTGGCACCTAAATTTAGTGCAGCTTTTTCCAGCCTTTCAGGAACAGCTGCAAAACCATCACGGGCTGCATTTATCAAAAATGGAACACTTACAAAAGCCATTGCCAGTGCTATTCCTGAAGGATGATTCACCAGGTTCAGACCAAAGATGGAAGCCGTTTTCCCAAGGAAACCATCCCTTGAAATAAATCCCAATAATGCGATTCCGGCAGCCGTATGAGGAAGTACAATTGGGAGATCGATAATTCCCTGTACAAAATTCTTTACCGGAAATTTTTTACGTGCAAGCAACCAAGCGAAAGGTACTGCTGCTATAGAAAATATTAATGTCGCCGCAAAAGAAACCCAGAGTGTCAACCATACACTTTGATGAACTTCTTTATCTTTTATGGTTTCCAGAAACTCAGCGCCTCCTGTATGAATAAACATCCCAGCCAACGGAGCAAGAATGAAAAGCAGCACCAGCGATGATAAAATCATCACAATCCATGTAAATATACTGGTCCTGCTCATATTAACATCAGATCTTTTTTATCCCGGTAAGGTACTGCTTTAAGCTTGCAGGCAGAACTCCAAAAGGCTCCGCAACCGGAGGTGATATTGGTTCCTGTCCGTTTTTTCTGAAAATATCCAAGCCTTCGGGACTGAGCAAAAACTCCATGAATCTAATTGCTCCCTCTCTCTGGGGTGCATTATCCAGAATTGTTATACTATAATTAATTAAGTCCCCCGTTACTTTCATTTTTGCTCCCGGTTTATTTCCGGCCACTTCTGTGCTCACAGATGAATAGATACCTGTTTTTGAAGGATCCGAAAGGTTGATCGCTTTCGGCAGTTCAAGATATTTCAACCCATGTTGAATTGCAACTGACTTGTACTGAAACATATAATCAATTGCATTCGATTCCATCAGGGCAACAAGATCAACTTCCTTGGGTCGTATATAATCTTTATTTTTGGCGGACATCTTTTCAGTTAATCCAGGTCTATTGTAAAACTTCTCAGCCAGCATAAAAGTAAAGATTGTTCTGTAACCGCAAGGGTCGGAATCTGGATCCGCCCTCGAAAAGATTACATCCTTTCTCTGAAGAATGTCCATCCAGTTGTCAGATTTAATCTCATTAGAATACTTTGATTTGTCGGTAAATGCTATTACTATTTCATTGGTTGCAAACCGGATATTCCAACTTGCATAGTCAGGGATAAGTAATTTATTAATGACATAATAATCTGATGAAGCCACAATATCACATGGCTTTTTAAGCTCAATTACCTTTCTGGCACAATCGAGACTCCCGGCTGATTCCAGGTAGATCCTGGTGCCCGGATTTCTTTTTTCATACTCCTGTGCTATTTTTTTCAGGGGAACAGACAGCGATCCGGCATGAAAAATGATTATCTCTTTTCCGTCTGCCGGTGATTGACTCTTTGAGTCTGATGGTAGAATAAAAATTGCTAATAACATGATAAATAAAAATCTCATAAAATTTGAGTGCTTAAAGCATTTGGAATATCCACAAAATTAGCAAAATGCTTTGCAGGGAAGGTTTAATTAGATAATAAAATAACGACGATGTCCAAAATTGTAGAGACGCCCAATCTGGGCGTCTCATCCTTGATTTATGAAATTAGGTTTCTCATCCATTGCCGCCTCATCCTGAATATGGAAATTATTTTCTTAGTTTATCGTAATTACACGAGACGCCCAATTTGGACGTCTCTACATATCTTTTCTATCAATCAGATTCAAAATTCTGGTAATCGTTTTCCAATTTCTTGCAGTGCCTGTAACTCCCATTATTTTTTCGAAAAACCCTGTATATAGTTTTGTTCTCCCAAACCCATTCGGGCAATAAATAAAAATTTCATCATCGATAATTTTAAATTTATCAGGAGGGAAATCTACTCCTGCAACTTTCTGAATCTGAGGGTCAAGTGGTGTTTCATGAAGAAATATCGCAGCCATTTTCGATGGGTCAAAATTGGGTTCTACGAGGTAAGGATTAAAGTCAGATAATTTAACCAGGTCATCGTTTTTTCTCGTCATGACGGAGATTGAAAGATTAAACTTCTTCAGGATTGCTTTTTCTATATCATCTGAGAGAGAAGACGAAGTTTTATTTCCATCGTAACTGAATATGACATTCCCGCATTGTATATAGGTTTTCGCATCGCCGAATCCAATGTCGATGAATAAATTTGCCAGCTCGGTCATCTTAATTAAGTTATGACCCGCCATATTAACGCTTCGAAGGAAAGAAACATAGGTTTGCATATTAAATCACCTAATATTGAGATTTAACAGAGACGCCCAATTTGAGTGTCTTTAAATTCTGAATTATTGATAATTCTTAACTACCTCTATTACTTCAGGAAAATCCATCCCGATCTTTTTCAGAAATTCTATTTTAGGAACACCATTATTATTCCATCCACGGCGTTTATATACAGCATCAATCAATGATTCATACTGGTCCTCCCTGTATTTTCTCAGGACCTTCATTTTCTCGGCAGTTGTCTTTCCTGCCGGATCAAATCCTATTTTTTCTTTTAGCTGTTTATCGTATCGCTCCGCACGTGATTCATATTCTTCCGCAGTTACAGGACCGGCAGCCCTATACGGTTGTCTGTCATGAATCCTGGTCCCAAATCCCCGTCTAAGATTAAATACTCTTTGAAAATTGTATACTCTTTCTGAATCTTCCACAAGACGTTTTTTATCAAATTCCCTGCCGGTAACTGCTTTATATATTGTTACGTAATTGTCAACATGCTCCGGAACCTTTGCAGGTTCACCAGTCTGGGCATTATTTTCAGGTTCTACGTCATTCCATGGAAGTTTACAGAGACCGACAAGGCCAAACCAGGTACGGAACATTGGAAAATAATGAAGGGCCTCTGCTTTATTTTCAAATGTAGGGATCTGGTTATTAACCATATCCATAAAAATAAGCCAGGCTTCATCATGCTGTGGTCCTTTATTTGTCAGAGCAAATCCGCCCTGCTGGGCAAGAGATTCCTTCGACATATACTGGGAATATTCCAGTCCTTTATTCTCCATTCCGATATCATTCAGAAATGCCGGATCACCCCATCCGTTTTTAATAAAAAGTTCTTTCATCCGACGGACTCCTGTTCCTGCAATCTTTCCGAAACTTTCTCCTCGGGCAAGCTGGTGCAAGAGTTCCAGAGCGGGACCTGAGTTTCCAAAGTTAAGATCCAGACCTCCGGTTCTCTCTTTATTGAGAATTCCATTCTGAAAACATTCCATTATAAATGCAGTAAGCGTACTCCAGGTTATAGTACAGATTCCATATGTATCGCAATAAAAATTTGTCTCAATTATATAATCCGGATCGAATATTCCACAATTTGAACCGAGACCTGCAGCATTTTCATATTCGGGACCATCTACCAGAACCTTTTGTCCCTTATAAGGGCCTGTCTTCAGAACAAAATCATCAATTCCTTTGCTGCACGACATGTTACATCCGATCCAGCATCCATCAGGAATATTCTGGGTGAAATTTCTTTTCCAAACTGATGAATCTATTTTATAAGAATCGGGATGACTCCCAAACTTATAATTCATCACAGGTAATAAGTCATGATCATTCATTACTTCCATGAGATGGGCCGTCCCGATTTCTCTCATCTGGCATTGTTTGGCGTCAAGTTCCCTGATTTCACGGTTAAATCGTTTGCCTCTATCCATAATTGCTTCAAGATCAACCACATTATTGAGGTTTCCCTTCACTCCCGGAATCTTGCATACAAGCGCCTTGATTTTCTTATTACGGAATACTGAACCAATACCTCCTCTGCCAGCTTGCTTCAATCTTACTTTTTTCCGTTTTAGATCGTAGAAACTAAAATTTAACATCCCAATCAATGAATGTTCCGCTGCCGAACCTGTTGACACTACTCCAATATTCTTCTTCTCATTATCGTTATCGGCAAATATTTCAGTTAATTGTTCTGCAAGCAGATGACTGTCCGCAGATCCTTCGGGAGTCTCATAAATTTCTACTTTATGGTTTATGCCATCAATATATACAATAACGTCTTTGTCAGCTTTTCCCTGGAGTTCAATAGCATCAAATCCCGAAAACTTCAGGAATGGACCAAAAAAACCACCCACATTACTGTCCATGACCGAGTTTGTCTGTGGTGAAATAGTCACTACTAAAGATTTCCCGGTACCTGAATATTGGGTTATTCCACCCACAGGACCAGAAGAAATAATGATTTCGTTTTCCGCATCATCCCATTTTGTTTCAGGTTTTGTAGCATCCCACAGGAGTCGGAGTCCATATCCTTTCCCTCCAATAAATTTTTCTTTCATAACCCTGGGAACATCCTTATCAATTATTTTTTTGGAGCCTACATTAATATGAAGAATTTTATCGGTATAACCTTTATCCAGAGGAGTCCAAATATAATCCCATCTTTCTAAAAGTTTGTAATGTTCCTTTTTCGAGGTCGTTTCCATAAGTGAATATTATCAGATGCCTGTTATTCCGATATTTACAACGACAAAATTATAATAATAATATTTTAAATAGCATGATATTGATCACTATAAGATGGATATTTTAACGGATAAATCCTGCTATCATGAGAATAGAATATCGGATATTAATCATAACTAAACATGAAAAGGTTTCTTATCTTTCGGGAGGATTCAGACCTGGCAAAAAATGTACAATGAAATACTCCGAAATTAAAGCACATCTATCAAAATTCAGAATCGGAATCGCTGGAGCAGGAGGATTAGGTTCAAACTGTGCCGTATCGCTTGCGAGAAGTGGTGTCGGAACACTTGTTATAGCTGATTTTGACATTATTGAAGAGCCTAATCTCAACCGACAATATTATTTCACCGATCAGATAGGACTGAAAAAAACTATTGCCCTGAAAAAAAATATTTCAAAGATAAATCCCGATGTATCGGTTATTACACATCAAACAAAAATTAACAGATCCAATATTATTGAATTCTTTTCCGGTTGTCATATAATTGTTGAAGCATTTGACAGTGCGGAAATGAAAGAAATGCTCATCGAGACTGTACAACAAAATATGCCTGGCATTCCTCTCGTTGTAGGTTCAGGAATGGCTGGCTGGGGAAAGACAAATGATATCACCTGCAGAAAAATAGACGATACACTATATGTTTGTGGAGATGAATGTTCGGAGGTATCAGATGACCTTCCTCCTATTGCTCCAAGGGTTGGAATTGTTGCGAATATGCAGGCAAATGTTGTGCTCGAACTTCTTATGAATATTAAGTAATTGAAATGAACATCTTATTAAATAACAGGGAAGAAAAATTTATACTGGAGACAATCAGTGTATCAGAAATGCTCCTGCTAAAGAAGTTTT
>Ga0209540_10003306_pt1 | contig 11031 bp, 10 predicted proteins | sample BarGraIncu01121A_FD_184501 | JGI IMG/M metagenome (GOLD analysis project Ga0209540, IMG submission 184501) | Arctic peat soil microbial communities from Barrow, Alaska - Barrow Graham LP Incubations 011-21A (SPAdes) (version 2) | ecosystem: Environmental > Terrestrial > Soil > Wetlands > Peat... | reverse complement strand
GCGCTCAAGCCAGTCCAGCTTGTAGGCGAGGTGTGGGTCGCGCAGTGCCCGACCGTTAGGCACGTACAGCGACCAGATCCGGACGCCACCGCAGGTGGCACCGATGGCGCGGGCCTCAGGAGCCGGCGGGTCGCCATACGAGGGCATGTCCGGGAAGCCGACCGCGACGTCAGCCAAGCCGACTCTCGAGAGGATCGCGACGCCGTTCCACTGGTTCAGTCCGTGGTGGGCCACCTCGTAGCCGAGGGCGTTCAGCCCCAACATCGGAAACTGCGACTCGTTGGCCTTGGTCTCCTGGATCGCGAGCACGTCGCAGTCGCTGCGTTCAAGCCACGCCTCGACTCGGTCGACCCGCGAGCGGATGGAGTTGACGTTCCAGGTGGCAATGCGCACGCCATCATCCTAGGAGAGCGATCTTCGGAGAGCGATCTCAGGAGAGCCGCATAGAGTGCCGGACATGAGAACCGCACTGGTCACGGGGGCGACCTCCGGAATCGGACATGCATTCTGTCGCGAGCTGGCCGAGCAGGGCCACGATCTGGTCATCGTGGCCCGCCACCGGGCCAGGCTGGAGAACGTCTCCGACGAGCTGCGTGCCCGGTACTCGGTCAATGTCGAGATCCTGGCCGCGGACCTGTCCAAGAGGACTCAGCTGCGACGCGTCGCCGATCGCGTCGCCGATCGCGACCGTCCTATCGACCTGCTGGTCAACAATGCCGGCTTCGTCACGAGCACGAGCCTCCTGAAGGGTGATATCGCCGACGAGGAAGCCATGCTGGACGTTCTCTGCCGCGCCGTGCTGGTGCTGTCGCATGCGGGTGCAGTGTCAATGAAGGAACGTGGACGCGGCCACATCATCAACGTGTCGTCGGTGGCCGGTTTCGCGCCGACGAGCACGTATGCCGCGGCCAAGGCCTGGGTCACGGCCTTCACCGAGACCCTGGCGCACGAGCTGTCTGGGTCCGGTGTCTCCGCGACCGCGCTCTGCCCCGGGCTCACCCACACCGAGTTTCACGAGCGCGCGAACATGGATATGTCCAGGCTGCCCAAGGCGATGTGGCTCGAGGCCGATGGGCTGGTCCGTGACTGCCTCAATGACGTCAAGGCCGGCAAGGTCATCTCCGTCCCGGGAGTGCAGTACAAGGTGATCGCCGGCGTCGCCCAGCTTGTGCCGAACCGCCTCGTGCGCGCCGTCTCTGGCCGCGTCAACTCCTTCCGCCGACCAAAAAGGTAGCCAGCGATCGCTGTCCTGAGACAAGCGCGGCTAGGCTCAGGCCTCGTGACTGACGCCACCGATCCCACTGACATGCTTGATCCCCTTGACATGCCTGTCGCCGACGTGTCACCTCGCGACCGTCTGCTCGAGCTGATCAAGGCCAAAGCCATCGTGCACGGCCGGGTCACCCTGTCCTCCGGCAGGGAAGCGGACTACTACGTCGACCTGCGACGGATCACCCTCGATGGCGAAGCCGCGCCCCTTGTCGGCCAGGTGATGAACGAGCTGACCAGCGACTTCGACTTCGAGTCCGTGGGCGGGCTTACCCTCGGAGCGGACCCGGTGGCGGCGGCGATGCTGCACGCGTCGGCCGTGGCCGGCCGGCGGCTGGATGCCTTCGTCGTCCGCAAGTCCGGCAAGGCTCACGGCCTCCAGCAGCGCATCGAGGGGCCGTCGATCAGGGGGCGTCGGGTGCTCATCGTCGAGGACACGACGACCACCGGAGCCTCGCCGCTGGATGCCGTGGCCGCGGCCCGCGAGGAGGGCGCAGAGGTGGTCGCCGTGGCGACGATCGCCGACCGCGCGACCGGGGCGAGGGAGAGGCTGGAGGCCCAGGGCCTGACCTACGTCACGGCATACAGCCTGCAGGAGCTCGGTCTGGCCTGAGCACCGCAGCACGCTGTGACGCGGATCACCGGTCGTTCGTGGTCAGCTCGGACCCAGCGCTCCGGGCAAGGGCGGGGCGGTGGTTGAGTCCTTCAGCTCGACGAAGATGACGTGGGTGGGGGTCTCGCCGATGTTGTGGCCCGCATGCTGCTGCGCCGGCAGCCAGCTGGTCGACTCCGCGGGGATCTCGACGTCCCGCTCCGCATCCCCTGAGTAGAGCCGCCTGCGGAACGAGCTCAGCGTGACCATGACGCTGTCCGGGTGCTCGTGGGGGGTCGTTCTGTCTCCCGGCTGGTCGAGGTACTCCAGGACCCGCACGTGGTCATTCTCGAAGATCACCGAGTAGTGATCCGGGTTGGTGGCGACCGGGTCGAGTGTCATGGATGCACTCTCCTACAGGCGTCCCATCCCGGTCTAGAGAGTGACCTTGCTCTTGCTGATCTGGTGGCGCAGGTACTCCACGCCCACGGGGACCAGTGAAAGCACCACGATCAGAATGAGCATGACCTCAATGTGGCCGCGGACAAACGCGACCTGCCCCAGGAAGTACCCCATGAGTGTCACGCCGCTGGCCCACAGGAGGGCGCCGATGAAGCTGTAGGTGAAGAAGCGTCGCCGGTCCATCATGCTGACCCCGGCCACGGCAGTGATGAACGTGCGAACCACGGGGACGAAGCGGGCCAGGACGATTGCCTTGCTGCCGTGCTTGTCGAAGAAGGCATGTGCCTTGTCGAAGTGCTCAGGCTTGAGCAGCCGTCCGCCCCGGGTGTACAGCGGGCGACCGACCGCTCGCCCGATCTCGTAGCCCACGACGTTGCCCAGGAACGCAGCGGCGGTCAGCACGAGGCAGGCGACGACGATGTGGACGCGCAGGTCGATCAGCTGTTGCGGGTTCTGGATCGCCAGGCCGATCGTGAACAGCAACGAGTCGCCCGGCATGAAGAAGGTGAACAGCCCGCACTCGGCGAAGATGACCGCCAGGCTGGCCCAGAAGGCCGAAGGCCCCAGCTGGGTGAGCAGCTGTTCGGCGTTGAGCCAGTCGGGCCCCAGAGTGTGAATCACACGTCCGAGGGTATGCCGCGGCGCCGGTCGCGATCTACTTGATCTCATACTTGGTGACAACCGATGGGAGCAGAGGCGTTGACAGAGGTGGGAGTGGGACCGTGGGTGGGTCCGTGGCCGGTCGAGCCCGAGCTGTCCTTGTATGACGAGGCGTTGCTCACCGGCGGCGACCGTCGCAACGTGGTGGACAAGTACCGCTACTGGCGACACGAGGCCATCGTGCATGACCTTGACGCCCAGCGGCACGACTTTCATGTCGCGGTCGAGAACTGGGTTCACGACTTCAACATCGGGTCGGTGATCCGCACGGCAAACGCCTTCAACGCCAAGGCTTTTCACATCGTCGGGAAGCGCCGATGGAACCGTCGGGGCGCCATGGTGACCGATCGTTACCAGCACGAGTATCACCACCCCACCGTCGAGGACCTCGTCGAATGGGCCGCTGCCGCACCCGGTGGTGGTGCGGCGCACCTTCCCCCGCAGGCCGGAGGTCGCCCCCTGCCGATCATCGGCATTGACAACCTGCCCGGCTCGCAGCCGATCGAGACCTATGACCTGCCCCGGCACTGCATCCTCCTCTTCGGCCAGGAGGGCCCGGGACTCTCGGTGCAGGCGCAGGAGGCGTCGGTGGTGATTCTGGACATCGCTCAGTTCGGTTCGACCAGGTCCATCAACGCCGGTGCGGCCGCCGCGATCGCGATGCATGCGTGGGTGCGACGTCACGTGTTCGACCAGCCTGCCCGTCCCTGACCGAGCCGGCCGCTGGGGAAGCCAGCCGCCGGGGAAGCCCGTCGTTGGGTGGGGGCGGGGGTCGCAGGTGGCAGGCGGCACGGTGGGCGTGCAAGGATTAGTGCTGAAAAGAAGCGCCGCTCATCGAGCGGCTGACCGACGAACCCGAGTTTGAGGAGTCTTCATGCCCATCGCCACTCCTGAGGTCTACGCCGACATGCTGGACCGTGCCAAGGCAGGTTCATTCGCCTACCCGGCCATCAATGTCACGTCCTCGCAAACCCTGAACGCCGCGATCCGTGGGTTCGCAGAAGCCGGTAGCGACGGCATCGTCCAGGTCTCGACCGGTGGGGCCGACTACCTCTCCGGCTCCACGATCAAGAACATGGTCTCTGGTTCCATCGCCCTCGCCGCCTACGCGAACGAGGTGGCCAAGAACTTCGACGTCAACATCGCCCTGCACACCGACCACTGCCCCAAGGGCAAGCTGGACGGTTTCGTCCGTCCGCTGATCGCCGCGTCCACTGAGCGGGTCAAGGCCGGCGGTCTGCCGTGGTTCCAGTCGCACATGTGGGACGGTTCCGTGATTCCGGTGCCCGAGAACCTCACGATCGCCCGCGAGCTGCTCGACCTGTGCAAGGCCGCGCACATCATCCTTGAGATCGAGGTCGGCGCCGTCGGTGGCGAAGAGGACGGCGTCACGGGTGCGATCGACGAGAAGCTCTACTCCACCCCCGAAGATGCTCTCTTGACCGTCGAGGCACTGGGTCTGGGCGAGTTCGGCCGGTACATGACCGCGCTGACCTTCGGCAACGTGCACGGCGCGTACAAGCCGGGCAACGTCAAGCTGCGTCCCGAGATCCTCAAGCACGCCCAGGATGCCGTCATCGCATCGAAGGGCCTCGCCGCGGACGCCAAGCCCTTCGACCTCGTGTTCCACGGTGGCTCGGGCTCGCTTCCCCAGGAGATCTCGGACGCGGTCGACTACGGCGTGGTCAAGATGAACGTCGACACCGACACCCAGTACGCCTTCACGCGTCCCGTCGCCGGCTACATGATGACCAACTACGACGGCGTCCTGAAGATCGATGGTGAGGTCGGCAACAAGAAGAAGTACGACCCGCGCGCCTGGGGCAAAGAGGCCGAGGCAGGCATGGCAGCCCGTGTCGTCCAGGCCTGCCAGAATCTGCGCAGCGCCGGTACTCACGTTTGATGAGCAACCTCCTGGGTATCCCCGAGACCCGGCTGCCGTTCGACCCGGCAGCCGGTTCCCTCGGGGAAGGCAAGGATCCTCGGGCCGTTGCCGCGGCATACCCGGCGTCGCCCTTGGCCTGGGCCACTCTGGCCGAGGATGCGCTCGCGCAGGGTCACACGATCGAGGGCTACGCATTCGCGCGCACCGGTTATCACCGGTCACTGGATGCGCTGCGCCGCGGCGGCTGGAAGGGCCAGGGACCGGTGCCCTGGTCGCATGAGCCCAACCGGGGGTTCCTGCGCTGCCTGGCCGCGTTGAGCCGCGCCGCGGGCGAGATCGGTGAGACCGATGAGCAGCAGCGGTGTGCGCAGTTCCTGCGTGACTCTTCGGCCCAAGCCGCCGATACGCTCGGTCTCTAGCGGCCCACACTGCTGCCGGCTCTACCGGCAGGGGCACGCTCTACTGACCGGGGCACATGGATACCTGCTGGAGCACCCGATCGCCCGGATGTACGCCGATGCCCGGGTGTCGAGGATCTACGGCGGGTCCGGCGAGACCATGAAGGTCGTCATCGCCAAAGACTTCGGCCTGTAAGGTCTTACCCCGTGCCCGTGCGAATGCAGCACAGGGTCCGAGCCAGTTTTGTAGACAACAGTGGCAGACGACATGGCCGCAGACGAGATGGCGTGCGTGTGTGCGTGTCCAGTTGCGGCGACAATGACGACAGTCAAGATGAGGAGGCCCGGATGCCGGCGATCGTATTGGTCGGTGCCCAGTGGGGCGACGAGGGCAAGGGCAAGGCGACGGATCTGCTGAGTAGCCGGATCGACTACGTCGTGAAGTTCAACGGCGGCAACAACGCCGGTCACACCGTCGTCATCGACGGTGAGAAGTACGCCCTTCACCTGCTTCCCAGTGGCATCCTCACCCCCGGCTGCATCCCAGTCATCGGCAACGGGGTCGTCATTGACCTGAACGTGCTGTTCGAGGAGATAGACGCGCTCAACGTTCGAGGTCTCGACACCTCCAGGCTGGTCGTCAGCGCCAATGCGCATCTGATCACGCCATACAACCGCGTGCTCGACAAGGTCACCGAGCGGTTTCTGGGATCTCGCCGGCTCGGCACGACGGGTCGCGGCATCGGTCCGACCTATGCCGACAAGATGTCGCGCGTGGGCATCCGGGTGCAGGACCTGTTCGACGAGTCGATCCTGCGGCAGAAGGTCGAGGCGGCTCTCAAGGTCAAGAACCAGATTCTCGTCAAGATCTACAATCGTCGTACCGTCGAGGTCGACGAGGTGCTCGCTGAGTTCAAGAAGTACGCCGACCGGTTGCGTCCGATGGTCGTCGACACAGGGCTGCTGCTCAACGCAGCACTCGATGACGGCAAGACCGTCTTGTTCGAGGCCGGCCAGGCGACCCTGCTGGACGTCGACCACGGCACCTACCCGTTCGTCACGTCCTCCAGCGCTACCGCGGCCGGCGCCTGCATCGGATCGGGGGTGCCGCCGACCCGGATCGACCGGGTCATTGCCATCCTCAAGGCCTACACCACGCGGGTTGGCGAGGGCCCCTTCCCGACCGAGCTGTTCGATGACTCGGGCGAGTTCCTGCGCAAGACCGGGGCCGAGTACGGCACCACCACCGGCCGTCCCCGTCGCTGCGGCTGGATGGATGCGGTGGTCGGGCGCTACGCCACGCGTGTCAACGGTGTCACCGACTTCGTGGTCACCAAGCTCGACGTTCTCACCGGGCTGGACCAGGTGCCGGTGTGTGTCGCCTACGACGTGGCTGGCGTGCAGCACGACGAGATGCCGATGAGCCAGAGCGACTTCCACCACGCGAAGCCTATCTACGAGTACCTCCCAGGCTGGACGGAGGACATCTCGGCCTGCCGCTCGTTCGAGGAGCTGCCGGCCAACGCCCGTGCCTACATCCTGCGGGTCGAGGGGCTCATCGGCGCCCGGATATCGGCGATCGGGGTCGGCCCCGGACGGGACGCGATCATCGAGCGTCACTCCCTGCTCGGCTGACCACCCGCTTTGCTCACTTCAAACCGCTTTGCTCACCTCAGGCCGCTGTTCGGCGCCGAATCGGGCCCAGGAAGCGGTTTGAAATGAGCAAAGGCGGCAGGCAGGGGTATGCCGAGTCGTTTGCCGTCACCTGTCAGTGAGCGGTCAGGGGGTCAGCTCGAGGACGGCCATCCGGTGTGCGGCGCGAGTGAGTGCGACGTAGAGCACGCGGATGCCACCGGGGGACTCCGCCTTGATCTCGGCTGGGTCCACGATCACGGTGGCGTCGTACTCCAGACCCTTGGTCGACATCGGGCGTGCGACGTTGACGCGATCCGAAGAGTCGCCGGTCAACGAGCCGAGCGAGCTGAGCGAGTCCATCCACCGTGCCGGGGTGATGACCGCAATGGACCCCTCGACCTCGCTCAGCAGCGTCTCGACAGCGGCGGCGGCGGCGGCGGGGATTCCCGCTGCGTCAACCGAGGTGATGATAGGGGCGACCCCGGTCTCACGTACGGCCTTCGGGATGTCGGCGTCGGGGACCTCAGTCCGGATCACGTCGGCTGCGTAGGCGAAGATCTCCCGTGCGTTGCGGTAGTTGGTGTCCATGTGGAACAGCGAGCGTACCTTGCTGCCGAACGCCTGTTCGCGAGCCAGACGTGCTTCAGCCGCATCGGGCCAGGATGCCTGCGCCGCGTCGCCGACCACGGTCCAGGACGACCAACGGCCCCGACGACCGAGCATTCGCCACTGCATCGGCGAGATGTCCTGCGCCTCGTCAATGAGCACGTGCGCGTATTCCTCAGGGTCCTCCAGGCGGCCGTTCATCAGCCGTTCCATCTTCGTGTGTGGGGTGACCTCGTACCCGGTCCGGCTGGGTGCCCAGGGGATGGTGCCGTGCGTCGTGACCTCGGAGACTCCGCGGGCGGCGACGTCGTCGAGCTCCTCTATCTGGTAGGACGCCTGCTCCTCCCGATCGGGCTCGCGCATCGTGCCGAGGATGGAGGTGATGTCGTCAATCAGCGCGATGTCGGCCACGGACCAGGTCCCGGTGTCGATCGCCACCTGGATGGAGTCACGGAGCAGCGCGGCGTCGGCACCGCTGAGAATCCCTTTCGCATAGCGACGGACCCGCTCCGGATCCGCCAACCATAGGAGCACCTCGCGGGCGTCCAGCGGTCGCCACCACTGGCGCACGAACGCCTCGACGTTCATGTGGTCGAGGAACCTCTCCACGAACACCCAGCGCTCGTCCCCCGGGGTGACGGCCCATGCGGCCTCGGCCAGGGCCTGGGTTGCGGCCCTGCGGGCATGGTTGCGCTGGTGGGAGCGCAGCACCTGGAGGCGCACGTCGTCGAGCTCGGCTGAGTCGAGCCGGATCGCACGACCGTTGACGAAGGCGCGCAACTGGGTCGGCGTGTCAGGGATGACGTCACGGGCCGCCCGCACGAGAACCCGCCGCATCTTCAGCGAACCCTTGATGGCGGCAGCCGCCGGGGTGTCGAGCCGCTCGGCCGTGACCCCGGCGGCGATGTCGCCGAGCGAACGGAGGGTGACCGTTTCCTCGCCGAGGGAGGGCAGAACCCGCTCGATGTATGCCGTGTAGGCCGCGGATGGTCCTACCACCAGGATTCCGCCGGCCTCGTAGCGGCGCCGATCGGAATACAGCAGGTAGGCCGCCCGGTGCAGCGCCACGACTGTCTTGCCGGTGCCGGGACCTCCGGTGATCTCGGTGACTCCCCGGGCAGGTGCCCTGATCGCCTCATCCTGATGACGCTGGATGGTGGCGACGATGTCGCGCATCCGGCTGCCACGAGTGCGGGTCAGGGCGGCCATGAGCGCGCCGTCACCGACGACCACGAGGTCTTCCGGTGCCTCCGGGACCATCAGGTCATCCTCGATGCCGATCACGACGGAACCCTTGCAGCGCAGAACTCTCCGTCGCAGGACACCCATCGGCTCGACTGGCGTGGAGCGGTAGAACGGTGCGGCGGCGGGCGCGCGCCAGTCGATGACCAGCGGCTCGTACTCGTCGTCGCGCACGCCCAGGCGACCGACATATCGCGTCTCTCTGTCTGCGTGGGCGGCGCCGGCGTCAGTCTTGGCATCGTCGGATCCGAGGTCCAGCCGCCCGAAGACGAGGCCTTCGTACTGCGTCTCGAGGATGGTGCGTCGTTTGTTCGCGTTGAACACCAGGGCATCGCGTTCGAACAGGCCGGTGATCTCCTCGTCGCGAATGTCGCCGGTGCGGTCGGTTCTGCCGCGGGCAAGGCCCTCGGCCTCGACCATCGAGACGCGCTCGGTGGCCTTGGCAAGCTCGGCGTAGACCCGGTCGACGTGAACCTGCTCGGCGGCCATCTCGGCCGCAACGGTGTCCTGAGTCACCGGAGTACTGGGGTGTGGCGGAGAGTCAATCCGTTGTTGGGCTTCGCTCACTGCTCCCCTTGGGTCGTGGTTGTGAGTCGTGGTTGTGGGACGCGGACCGTCGAAAGGACGCTGGCCGTCCAAGGAGGGGGCAGGAACCGCGCCATCCCCATGCGAACACACGAGTCTAGCCTTTGATCCGGCCACGTCCATTGACCCCCGCCGGTCCGCCGTTGCCTGATTCTTGAGCCAGTCGCCTACGCTTACCACTCGTGAAGGTTCTCGTCATTGGCAACGGTGCTCGTGAGCACGCCATCGTCAGGGCTCTGACGCTCGACCCGTCGGTCGACGCTGTCATCGCTGCACCCGGCAACCCGGGCATCGACGCCATGGCGTTGTGCCGTGAGCTGCCACAAGGCCTGCTGGACGGTGAGGGAGTCGCTGCTCTGGCCGTCGAGCTGGGCGTGAACCTGGTCGTCGTCGGTCCGGAGGCGCCCCTCGTTGCCGGCGTGGCCGACGCGGTTCGCGAGCGTGGCATCGCCTGCTTCGGGCCCACGGCCAAGGCGGCCCGACTCGAGGGAAGCAAGGCGTTCGCCAAGGAGATCATGGCCGAGGCCGGTGTGCCCACCGCACTGGCTCACGTCTGCACCACCGCCGACGAGGTGGCCAGCGCCCTGGACGTCTTTGGGGCGCCGTACGTGGTCAAGGACGACGGCCTGGCGGCTGGTAAGGGCGTCGTCGTGACCAAGAACCGCGCCAAGGCTTTGGCCCACGCGGTTCAGTGCCTGGAGAGGCAGGACTCCCGCGTTGTGGTTGAGGAGTTTCTGGACGGCCCCGAGATCTCGCTGTTCTGCATCACCGACGGCACCACCGTGGTGCCGTTGGCCCCAGCGCAGGACTTCAAGCGTCTTTCGGACAACGATGAAGGCCCCAACACCGGCGGTATGGGCGCCTACTCACCGTTGGAGTGGGCGCCGGCGTCCCTGGTGCAGGACGTCGTCGACCGCGTGGCGCAGCCGACCGTGGACGAGATGCGTCACCAGGGGATGCCCTTTGCCGGCGTGCTCTACGTCGGGCTGGCCCTGACCTCGCGTGGTCTGAGGGTCATTGAGTTCAACGCCCGGTTCGGAGATCCGGAGACGCAGGTGGTTCTGGCCCGTCTTGCCACACCCCTTGCCGGCCTGCTGTATGCGGCGGCCGTCGGCAAGCTTGACGAGGTCGCTCCACTTCGTTGGCGTCCGGAGCACGCGGTGACCGTCGTCGTGGCCTCCAAGGGCTACCCGGGGGCGCCCCGCTCTGGCGACGTCATTGATGGCATGGCGGCGGTTGGTGACGACGCCTACGTCCTTCACGCGGGCACGGCCCTGGACAAGGGCGGCTCCGTCGTGTCCGCGGGTGGGCGCGTCCTGTCCGTCGTCGCGACCGGGGCTGACCTGGCCCAGGCGCGCGACCGCGCATACCGCGCCGTTAAACGGATCAAGCTCAAGGGCTCCACCCATCGCACCGACATCGCGCTGGCGGCCCAGCGCGGCGAGATCTTGGTCCCGCAATGAACCGGCCGGTTGAGCCGAGTCGGCCGCTTGAGCTGCCCGGGTACGCCCACGTCTACTCGGGCAAGGTCCGCGAGCTCTATGCGCCGATTGACCAGCGCACAGGTCAGACCAGCCAGGACGTGCTGTTGCTCGTGGCCACGGACCGGATCTCGGCCTACGACTTCATCCTGGGCAGTGAGATCCCCGACAAGGGCAAGGTGCTGACCCAGCTCTCGCTCTGGTGGTTCGACCAGA
>Ga0209540_10003305_pt1 | contig 11034 bp, 8 predicted proteins | sample BarGraIncu01121A_FD_184501 | JGI IMG/M metagenome (GOLD analysis project Ga0209540, IMG submission 184501) | Arctic peat soil microbial communities from Barrow, Alaska - Barrow Graham LP Incubations 011-21A (SPAdes) (version 2) | ecosystem: Environmental > Terrestrial > Soil > Wetlands > Peat... | reverse complement strand
TTCGGTTTGTTAACTTTTGCTCGAATTAAATCGTATTAGGGTTATTGTTTCCTTTTACGGAGTTTGGAGCGGTGGCGCGAACATACCCCGTTGCTTGCAGCGGGGTGCGCCAGCGCAACTTTGATTTTTTGAAATTATTTGTGTATAATAGCAGTTTTTCCTCGATCTAGATGAGAATAATTTATTAACATTTTTTTCTTTATGTGAGAATACTTTCATTGAGCATACGGTAATCTTTAGTAAGGTGCCTTGCATACCGTAGCACGAAATTAGAAGTACTTTTGTCAGGCCTTCATGTTCAGACTTCAAATGAGCATTATCCTGAAAGGTAAATTCAATGTTTCGACTTTAAGTCGAAATTTTTTCCGCAGGCTCTTCAGGTACTTATCCGGACTTAATTTCCATGCATAATATCAATCTGCAGTACCCAGGAAGATATTGCAGTACCCGGGAAGATATTGCAGTTCCTAATGTCACTGTAGTACCAGTAGAATCACTGCTCCAACAGAGACAAAAATAGCACAAAAAAACTTAAAATAAAGGAAATATAAAAACAAAATAAGTAAAGGCTTACTAAATAATATTTAATTAATAATCACTTCTATCAACATTCATTAAAGGATATATAAAGTTTGGAAAGCATCTAATCTAAAGCTTCACCTCAAATTTCATCTGAAATGTTTGAATTTCATAACAATTTTCAGTCTATTAGAGAGCGTCGCAAAAGTCAAAGCAATTCTACAATTGGATAATCTGAACGTTGACTTTAAATATGGATATAAAATTTTTACATTAAATTCAGGCAATTGATACCTTATTAAGGATCAATTTATCCTATTTGTAGAATCAAATAGACTTTTAAGACGCTCTCTATTAATCAAAAAATCTCACAAAACAGTTTTTGAAACCTTGTGCTATAATACCGGAACTAGAATCAGAATGACAAACACCGACAGATATTGCCAAAGGAATCGAGGCAAATAACAAACACTGAAGGTAGCATTACACATTAAAGGGGATAATATGACAGATATTGAATCGATCTATAAAAAGCTCAGCCATTTAATAAGTAAGGAAGACTTCCTGCAACGTATCCAGGATAAGGTTGAGAATATGGGAGGACTTTGCGATGAACCTATGGCTGCCATGCTGGTTGCCAACGAGCTTGGATTTTCAGATGTAGGTCGGGACAGTGTGAAAATTGGAAATATCACAGCTGAGAGCGGGCCAGTTAGTTTTGTTGCGAGGGTAGTTTCAGTTTTTGATACCAAAGAATTCACCCGAAACGATGGGACTATAGGTAGAGTAGGAAACCTGATTGTTGGAGATGAAACAGGGAAAATTCGGGTAACTCTCTGGGATAATATGGCAGACCTGATAAAAGCTGAAAAAGTTAAGGCAGAACAAAACCTCCAGATCAGCGGCTATGCAAAGCAAGGATACTCTGGAGTGGAAGTCAATGTAGGAAACAATGGTGTCTTGACCGAAAGTGAAGAAGAAATCGATGTGGCTGCGAGCAGCCAGAAGATAAAGGACATCAAGGACGGCATGGGAGACCTGAACCTGACAGGAAATGTCCTTGAAATTTCTGAAGTTCGAACTTTCCAGAAGAAAGACGGAAGCAGCGGGAGGGTAGGAAATTTACTGATGGGTGATGCTACAGGCACACTCAGGGTGACTCTCTGGGATGAAAAGACCGAATTTTTGAACCAGCTGGAATACGGGGATACTGTAGAGATAGTCAATGCTTATGCCCGGGAAAACGCCTTTACTCAAAAGGTAGAGCTCCAGATCGGAAACCGAAGTATAATCAGGAAAAGTGAAAAAAAAGTCGAGTACCAAGAAAAATTTATCCCGATTGCGGATATCAAGGCTGATGTGGATAATATTAACATCTCCGGAAGGGTACTTGATGTTGCGGAAATCCGGACTTTTGAGAAAAAAGACGGGTCTGCAGGTAGAGTAGGAAATCTCCTTCTCGGCGATCCCACGGGCAAAATCAGGCTGACACTCTGGGATGAAAAAACTGATTTCCTTGATGAAATTGATTTTGACGAGACCATAGAAGTTCTCCATGCTTATTCTCGAGAAAACGCCTTCAACCAGCAGATAGAACTGAACCTGGGATCCAGAGGAATCATCCAGAAGACCGAAAAAAAGGTTGAGTACAGGGAAAAAATCACAAATATTGCAGATATTATCCCAGGGGAAAGTTATTCAGTCCAGGGGAAGGTCTCAGAAATAGGAGAACTCCGGGAGTTTGAACGGGAAGATGGAACCGAAAATGTGGTCGCAAATCTCGAACTCAAGGACAAAACAGGCAGTATCAAACTAACTCTATGGGGAGATCAAGCTTATGTTATCGAGGATCTTGATATCGACTCCGAAATCCAGATCATTAACGCTTATGCCAAATCTGGCCTGAACGAAGAAATCGAGCTGAGTGTTGGGAACCGGAGCAGAGTGATTATACTCTAATCATTGTATACTCTATATTCTCCCTTGTATACTCTATATTCTCCCTTGTATACTCTATATTCTCCCTTGTATACTCTATATTCTCCCTTTTTGCATCCAGCTTTCGCTTTTTTGCTTCGAGCCCATCCGGAAAGTCAGTAATGCATGTTGAAAAGTCGCAATAGGTCTATAATATCGGAGTATCCGTTCCGGTTTTGCATATTGCATATTGTAAAAGTTATAGCAGGTAAGCGCTTTTTGGATAGGCTCTTAGTCCTTAAATCTGTTATTTTGCACGATAAAAAAAATTACAAAGTCGTTTCCAATAGAAATGAAGGGGTCCGAAAAATTTCCTGTGAGAAAAGTCAATATCATTAGAAATATAATTTAGGTTGTTTTTGAACTGTATAAATCTGTTTTCTGAAATATACTTTTCTTCTGCACTTCTTCCTGATATCTTCTTCAGACGATTTAGGTATTTTTTCATTCTCAGCAAAAATCTCCAGTGGAAACATGGGGGTTCTGAAAAATTTCCTATAGGACTTTCATATATTTTTCACTAGAATCAAGCAGCAAAGGCACGCTGCGGAAATATCAAAAATGCACTTTTGACTTATGCAGGCTTCAGGTCTTACAAAAAAACAAAACCCATTAAAACAACTCCCGTTATCATTATGTACCATTGATTCGTATATATATTCGTATATATAAATGAGATGTAAATGCCATAAAAACGTCCGAAAAGTGCGGGAATGACAGCTTAGAGGGAGCGGACAAGAAAATACATATGGAAACAACATATTCACCTGAATCCATGATTTGAAAAGTTATAATTTCGGGCCTGAATTAAGAGGGCAACGAAAGCAATCTGGAATGTTTTTTGACAGGAAAATTTTCCACAGGAGATTTTCCAAAGAAACCGGAAGTCTGAAGAGATTTTATATTGTGAATTGCCGGTTTGGAAGGTTGAAGGTAAAGGGGGGAACGGCAGTCAATGGTAGATGACCCTGAAAAGGAAATAGGTACTGATATTCACAACAGAGAGATCGAGAGAGAAGTCTCTGTTGCTGAAATTATGAATAAAGCAGTCATAATAATGGATATCAGTTCAGATATTCCTGCTATTGCAAGGGAAATGGTCAGTCGCGAAGCAGGAAGCGTTATCATTACTGAACAAGGAAAGGCCATAGGGATCATAACTGAAAGGGATCTTGTGGAGGGTATCGTTGCAAAGGACAGAAGACCAAGTGAAATGAAGGCGAGCGAGATCCTCTCAACTCCGCTGGTAACCGTTGAGCCTGAAACAAGTGTAATAGAAGCTTCCGAAATCATGTTGAAAGCAAATATCAAAAGGCTGCCAGTTTTGGAGAATAATACAATAATAGGGGTGGTTTCGAATACTGATATTCTGATGATAACACCTGGGCTCAATACTATACTCAAAGATTTTATTGATATGAACCGGGAGGCTCTCCTCTCCATCCCCTCAATTGAAGAGATTTCAGAGGAATTCAGTACAGGAGTATGTGAATCCTGTGAGACTTATTCATTTGACCTTAAATTCGTGGATGGCAGGTACTTATGCGGAAAATGTCAGCAAGAAGAAGGGGAGAACTACGAATGAATTACAATTTTGCATCTCGATTTTCAGATCGTCTGTCTTAAAAAGCATAGGAAGGTAAACAATGAATGTCAGCGAAATTATGTCAGAAGGGCCTGTAAGTGTCAAAGAAGGGGACTTCGTAACTCACGCCCGTCAGCTGATGCGTGATCACTTCCTTCGAGGTCTTGTTGTTGTTGACGAAGGGAACAAGCTTGTAGGAATGCTGAATGACCAGGACATCTTGAGGGTTACGTCCACTCGTTCGAATGTAACTGTGGGCGGATATGCAAGGGCATCCCCTACAGTCACTCCGGATATGGATGTCATGAAGTCTGCAAAACTGATGGTGCAATCGAAACAAAACAGGGTTCCAGTTGTCGTATCAACTACTGACCATACAGTTGTTGGAGTCCTGAGTGATGTGGATATTCTAAGAAAAGTGGAGATTCCAGGAAACGTTCCCAAAACCATCCAAGCAATCATGACAAAGAAAGTCGAAACCTGTTTGCCGGATGAGAGGGTGGCCAAGATTTGGGGGCGTATGCTCGAGACAGATTATACAGGTATACCAGTCGTCTCAAAGAAGGGCGAACCCATTGGAATGATAACCAGAAGAGATATAATCAAATCAGGCGTTGTGCGAATTTCGGTGGAAGACGAGCGAGCAATAAGGCCTAATGACAGCCCGAAAGTTGAAACGGTAATGTCAACTCCCACATATACTCTTTCAGAAAGCGATCCCTTCCGGAGTGCAATTGAGATGATTCTTCACTATGATATCGGAAGAGTCACCATAGTAAATGAAAAGGGCAAAGTATCTGGAATTGCTGACAGACAGGATCTTCTGAGAGTCATCGTCAGCGGATGGACGGAATAAATCTCCAAATGACCGGAACCGGGGTTTAATTAATTGTTTTTGATAGCTCTGACCGTTTTTTGAAAGAAAAGTTTCCAGTGAAATAATAAAATTGGCCAGAAAATTAATGTGAGGCGATAACGGGCAAACTCTCACGCAAAAAGAATATAACATCAGAGATTGTCATTTATAATGATTATAATTGATAATACAGAAAACCATTCGGAAAGATTTGGGAGAAATTGCTTTCAGGTTTTGTTTTTTCCAGAAGCAAGCCTGGGTCTGCTGAGAAATAAAATACAGGCCCCAGAGAAATTCCTTCAACTACGCAGGAAGAGGAAAAACAGCATATGAAAAAAACAATTAACTGCAAATCGAATTCGGTGATCAATTGAACAAAAATACGACATTTTCGTCAGCCGAAAAAATGAAAGTTCAGGGAAAACTGAACAAAGTGGACAGGGGAGTGCAGCGGAACGACCCGAAAATGGTAAGCAGTACAGGCACAATGGATTTGGGTCCTGTGGAATTTAAGTCCCGCATCTCGGAACATCAGGGACGGATCCTAGCCCTAGCAACAAGAAATGTAGTGACTCTTCCTCCCACAGCAATCATTATGGAAGCAATTAAGATTATGACTGAGAAGAGGTTCAGGCGCATTCCTATTACAAATGCTGGAACGCGGAGACTGGAAGGAGTCGTTACTTCCGTAGATATTATCGACTTCCTGGGAGGGGGAAAAAAGAATCTGCTAGTTGAGAATCGCTTCAAGGGAAACCTGCTGGCTGCAATAAACGAAGAAGTACGACAGATAATGGAAACCGATATTGCCTACCTCAATGAGAAGGCAGACTTCAAAGAAGCTGTTTCAACGATGCTTAAAAGGAGGATCGGCGGCCTGCCAATCGTGAACGATGATATGCATGTAGTTGCAATCTTTACCGAAAGGAATGCAATAGAACTAATGGGCGGGATCGTAACAAACAAAACTGTTGATGAATACATGACCAGGAACGTCAAAATGGTGGCAACTGATACACCCATTGGACAAGCAGCAAAAGTAATGGTAGAGAACAGGCTCCGGAGACTCCCTGTAGTGAAGGATGGAATCTTTGCTGGAATAGTAACCGCTTCTGATATTGTCCACTTCCTTGGAAGGGGAGACGCTTTCAGCAAACTGATAACAGGAAATATTCATGAAGCCCTTGACCAGCCTGTGGGTTCCATTGTCTCGCAAGAACTAATCTGGACCAGTCCGGGAACAGACATGGGAAAAGCGATGGGAATTATGCTCGAGAGAAAAATAGGTTCACTCCCGGTCCTCGAAGAAGGATTGTTACGTGGCATCATTACAGAAAGTGATTTCCTGAAAGCTTTTGAATGAAATTTTAGGGATATGTATCTGGGGATAAATTCTAGGATGTATAATCAAACTGGTCCAAAACCAAATAAGCTTAATTGGAATTAAAATGAAGCTTAATTGGAATTAAAATGAAGCTTAATTGGAATTAAAATGAAGCTTAATTGGAATTAAAATGAAGCTTAATTGGAATTAAAATGAAGCCCGAAAATAGTCGGGCTCAATTTTTCGAGAGTTTTAGAAAGAAGGACAATACTGGCTGGATAGACCCAGAAGCAACTCTATACTCTGAATCTTCAATATCTTAGTTGTAAATGATCTAAAATAACACAGTTCCCAAATAAAAAGGATATTTCTAAAATTAGTTTTCACTTTAGCAAAAAGCATGTATTACTACCCTAAAAGTTTGACATTTACAGCTACAAATTGTGAAGTTTGCATCCGATTCAAAAACTATAATTATTGATACTTATATATTGTAAAAATGAAGGAGGTATTTCATGAATGTGGCGGACATCATGAGTTCACCTGTTTATGTCCTAAACGCAGATGAGCCCGTATCATATGCAAGAAAACTGATGTTAAAATATAGAATCAGTACATTGCTTGTTCTGAACGAGGGAAAGATGGTGGGAATCGTCACGAAATCAGACATCGGCAACCGTCTGGCTCAGGCCGAACCCCTCTGGAGGAGGAGGCCAATAGACCAGATCCCTATAAAGCTGCTGATGACCGAGTCAGTCATCACCATCTATCCAGAAGCCTCCATTTCTCAGGCAGTTGCCTTAATGCTTGAGAACAGGGTGCATAACATTCCAGTGGTAAAGAACGACATTGTAGGTATTGTCACCAGGACAGATCTCGTGCGCTATGTCGCAGAAAATACCGAGGAAATAAAAACAAAAATACCTAAACTAATGACTGAAGAGATTGTCTCTGTTCACAGACATCACACTATCAACCATGTAATCGATGAAATGAACAGAAACGAGATCGAAAGAGTAGTAGTTAAAGATGATGCAGGAAAATCTGTCGGGATCGTCTCCAGGAAAAACCTTGCCTTAAACCTCTTAACTGACAATGAAGGCGAAATTTCCACAAAAAATATAAAAATGGCCCGCAAATCTTCCCCTGGAGGCGAGAAGATCTACAGGTACATAAAAGAGGTACCTTTGACCGCAGAAGATATCATGGTTTCTCCGATAATTTCGATTGACGTAAATGAAAACGTCAGTGCAGCTGCAAAAAAAATGATTGCGGAAAGAGTAACTGCCTTTCCTGTCAGTGATGGAGACGAGATAGTGGGCATACTAAGCAGGACCGATATCATGAAAGCTATCCTCTGAAATACAGCACATGGAGGCACATAAAGCAAAGGAAAAAAAATAACACAGGTAACGACAACAAAAAACAAAGAAGGATGCGAAGTAAGAATGTAGAAAAACGGATGAAGAAAACACGCAAAAAATTGCGAAAATATAATTAAAAATTCTGGATACGCATGAGGTGAATTGCATGCAAGTTAAAGACATAATGGTACAGCCATACAGGATTGATAAGTCAGACACCATATCTCACGCCCTAGACATTATGGAAAAAAAGGACACAAAACGCCTACTGGTAGTCCACAGTGATCAGGTGCTTGGTATACTTACCATGAGAAGTCTGACAGAGCAGCTCGGAACTCGAAAGAAACTGAGCAAACCTGCATCCTCTCTGCATGTTGCAACAGCCGTATCCGACAACTTTGTGAAGGTTCTGCCAGACACCGACGTTAAAGATGCCCTTACCCTGATGAAAAAGAAAGGCGGCGTGATCATTGTCACTGATAACGGGAACGTAATGGGTTGGGTAACACCCCAGGAACTCATGAAAATAAACCGTTTCACAGGCTTTGCAGGGGAAATAATGGAAAAAAGCCCTATAGTTGTAAGCCCTTCGGATCGAGTGAGCCACGCCAGGCATCTAATCCTTGATAAAAATGTAGGAAGACTGCCAGTAATTGAAAATGGGAAGCTTGTAGGTATTGTTGCAGAAGATGATATCGCCTTTGCTATGCGTTCTTTTAGGGATCTGGTGGCTGACAATCAGCAAGATTCAAGGATCAAGAACCTGCTGGTAGGAGATATCATGACTCGCAGTGTGGTCAGTGTCTATACCAATACCCCTCTTTCAGAAGCTGTTCAGATCATGCTGGAACACGATGTCGGAGGTGTTCCAGTCCTTAACCTTGAGGAAGAACTTGTTGGTTTCCTGGCCCGCAGGAATATCATAAATACAATTGCGGAATGAGCTAAATTTCATAGAAAAAACTTAGAGAAAAAACTAATCAAAATAGCAAAAGCGGAGTGATTAAAAAAGGGACCTGTCCCGAAAGGACAGGTCTTTTACTCTCTGGAATTTCAGCTTTTGAACTTCTCAAGTTTTCAGTTTTACCTGCTTCTAGTACTACTTATTTTTAGTATTGATAGCTTTATCAGTTAATTTCTGTTTCAGAAGGATTTACCTCCACCAATCAAGCCACCTAGGACCCCGGTTCCGGCGATGCCACTGTGTTCATCACGGTTACGGCCGTAGGCTGCAACTGCTAAGATCCTATCAGCAAGGCGGGAGAAAGGCAAGCTCTGCAGATACACGGTGCCCGGACCTGTAAGGGTTGCGAGAACAACTCCTTCACCACCAAATACAGTATTTTACCAACTGGATCAGAAAATCATCTAGCTTCATTCCGATTTCAAAATACTTTTCTGTTAAATGTTTGAAATCGTAATGGGGATAGATGATTTTCTGATCCAGTTGGTGAAGTACTGAAATAGGGCATTTTTAAAGTCCTTTGACCATTTTATATCATAACTCACTGTTTCGGTAAAAGCTGCCACACAACCAGTATCAATATGGTAAGTTTCACCAGCTGCCAGATCCTTTCTTATCACTGTGCCTCCTATATGGACAAAGGCCAAGTCGCTGCCTTTCAGCCTCTGAAGAATGAAACCCTCCCCACCAAAAAGCCCTGCTCCAAGCTTGCGAGTAAAAGCTACTTCAATTTCTATTCCGCGGGCAGCGCAGAGGAAAGCATCTTTCTGACAGAGGATACTACCGCCAAACTTGGCCAGATCAAGGGGAATAATCTTGCCTGGGTACGGAGCAGCAAAGGTCACATGCCCTTTTCCGGAACCTTTGTGAATAAAACTTGTAATAAAGAAACTCTCTCCTGTCAGAGCTCGTTTCAGTCCCTTTTTCAGGCCTCCCATGAATCCACCGCCTTCATTACCACCCATGCTGGTTTGCATCTCGATTCCTGGCCTTATTATACGCCATAGCTCCAGCTTCTGCCTGAACGGCCTCTCCTGGATCAAGCTCAATTTCGACGATCTGCATATCGTCGCCAATAATTTCGTAGTCAATTTCATCTGCCATTTCGCGATCTCCAATCTTTTAGGAAATTTATACACACGAGCTGATCCCAAAACCCCATTTTATTCTAATTACTAAGACTTTAGGGCTATGTTCCATAATCTGAAACTCGATTGATTTCCAAAATCCGATATTTAAAGAAGCAAATTGCGAGTTTCAGATCAACTATTTGAGATCAACTAGGAAATAATCTCCTGATTATTTGTATAGTAACTATAGTTATAATTGTAAAGAGTATTTAAATTTATAGGTGAGAGAAAAATGTTCCTTCCAGCTGGAGTTTCAGCAACTTTTTAATCATGAACAATATTGACTAACTAGGCAAATAAATTCTATATAAATCAAATTGCGGGAGGCCACCCCCACCCTAAACAGGCTGTCCGACAATTACTATCAGTAATAAACTAATTCCTTCTTTTTCGATTTAAAGGTTTTAAATGCCCTCTGTTGTTGTCTTTTTATTACTGATAGTAATTGTCGGACAGCCTGTAAACAGGCTGTCCGACAACTCAATTTTAGGGTAAAAAAGATGCAAGAAGAAAGTATTTAAGATCTTTAAACTGAAAAAGAAAGAATTCGTTTATTACTGCCAATAATTGTCGTACAGCCTGTTTCAGATCGGGGATGAATTAACCCTCTCCTCTTTTTGGTTTCGTTTAAACTCCTCTATCATCACTCCTTTGTAGATAAGGTTTCTTGGTGTCATGGGCGTAGGATTTGGGAATTAACTCTATATTAAGGAAGCATTGTCAAAGGATACTAAACTACCCCTATTAAACAGAGATTCAGGCCCATTAACATACCCCATCCTTTGATATGGAGGGCTATATGCAATTTGATTGGAATAAATTACTTAGATTAGTCAAAGAAAATGAAAAATGGTAAAAATATAAATAGATTATAACATCCAGGATAATATATTATCAGAAAATAACTTTACGGAAACCTAAATTGCACAATGGAGTTTGTAAAAATGATGATAGGAACTACTGAAGTAATAGTTTTACTCACTGTTATATTTACTCTTATAATTATCAGATTCCTGTTGAAGAAAAAAAATCCATAAATCAAATTGAGGGCGGCCACCCCACCCTAAGCAGGCTGTCCGACAACTCAATTTTAGGGTAAAAAAGATGCAAGAAGAAAGTATTTAAGACCTTTAAATTGAAAAAGAAAAAAATTGTATTCTCTTCAAATTGAGTGGAAAGCTCTTACTTTCAACTCAATTCGCTTTTTCTCTGATTCGTTGAGCAAGAGATGGCATCTCAAATGTTTTGCTCACTCTATCATATATGTAATCATATGCACTTACACTCAGTTTCTTTGCTGTTTGAACAATCGTCA
>Ga0209540_10003304_pt1 | contig 11036 bp, 9 predicted proteins | sample BarGraIncu01121A_FD_184501 | JGI IMG/M metagenome (GOLD analysis project Ga0209540, IMG submission 184501) | Arctic peat soil microbial communities from Barrow, Alaska - Barrow Graham LP Incubations 011-21A (SPAdes) (version 2) | ecosystem: Environmental > Terrestrial > Soil > Wetlands > Peat... | reverse complement strand
TCTTTAGCGTTCCGCGGGACTTGCCGGCCGAGCCGGTAGATAACATCCTGTTGGTCGATACCCAGTCCTTGATCACCTTGAAAGGCATGGGGGTGCACACCTGCGTGCGGGTAATCGACCATCATCCGGTCAGGCCTGACCTCCCGTCCGGATGGTCGCTGACGATTGGCCAGACGGGCGCCTGTACAACCCTGCTGGTTGAAGGACTGCAAGAGCACGCCATTTCTTTAGGCACCATCCAGGCGACCCTGATGTTATTGGGTATCTACGAAGATACCGGGTCGCTTTCATATAGCAATACGACGCCGCGCGACGTACATGCCGCAGGGTTCCTGTTGGAACAAGGCGCCAGCCTGCACATCCTGACGGATTACCTCAACCCCCCGCTGTCAGCAGAACAGCGGCAGATATACGAACGGCTGCTGGCAAACGCCGAGTCGCTGGTAGTCAACGGGCAAAGTATTGTCATCTCGATGGCAGACGCCAGGGAAATGACCGATGAAATCTCCAGCGTGGCTCACAAGCTGCGTGACTTTTTCGAGCCTGACGCTCTTTTCCTGCTGGTCAATACAGATGAAGGCATCCGCCTGATCGGACGCTCGACTACCGACCAGATCAATGTGGCCGCCATTGCCGGCGAGTTCAACGGCGGAGGGCACGGGAGAGCCGCGGCAGCTCTGATCAAGTCGACCAGTACGCCTGAAGGGGAAGATGACAAAGCTGTGCTGGAACTGGTTTACCAGCAGTTGATCGACCTTCTGCCTCGCCACGTACACCCATCAGTGACCGTCAGCCAAATCATGTCTCGCAGTCCGCACCTGATTTCGCCTGAGACTTCAGCCCAGGAGGCAGATCTTTTGATGCAGCGTTACGGTTATGAAGGCTTCCCGGTCGTGAAAGACCACAAGGTCATCGGCTTGCTGACCCGCCGGGCAGTTGACCGCGCCAACTCACACCATATAAACCTGGCAGCCGGCAGCCTGATGGAATCAGGTCAGGTTTCTGTCCATCCTGGAGATTCTTTGGAACATTTGCAAGAAGTGATGGTTTCCAGTGGGTGGGGCCAGGTTCCGGTGGTCGACCCGGAGAGCGGCGAGGTGATTGGGATCGTCACCCGCACAGACCTGTTAAAAACTCTGACCACTCAACCCGGCCTCCCGGCTCGGCAGAACCTGGCGGAAAAGCTGGAGGCTGCCCTGCCGGCCGAGCGCCTGGCCCTGCTGAAAGCCATAGCTGATAAAGCCCATGCTCTCCATATGGCGCTGTATCTCGTGGGGGGGTTTGTGCGCGACCTGCTCCTGGGCCATCCGAGCCTGGATTTTGACCTGGTGGTGGAGGGTGATGCAATTGCGTTGGGTAAGGCGCTTGTCTCGCAGTATGGGGGGCGGGTCGTCACTCACAGCCGCTTTGGCACCGCAAAATGGCGCCCGCCGGACCAGTCTGAAAGCATAGACCTGATTTCGGCCCGGACCGAATATTATGAACACCCGACCGCTTTGCCAACCGTGGAGAGCGGGAGCATCAAGCTCGATCTCCACCGGCGGGATTTTACAATTAATACCCTGGCCCTGCGCCTGGATGGCCGGCATTACGGCGAGCTGCACAATTATTGGGGCGGCCTGAATGACCTGCGGCAAGGTGTGGTCAGGGTGCTGCATTCGCTCTCTTTCGTCGACGATCCTACCCGGCTACTGCGAGCGGTGCGTTTTGAACAGCGCTTTGGCTTCCGCATCGAAGCGCGTACGTTGCAGCTCATGGAAGAAGCCCGACCTCTCTTGAGGCAGGTTTCCGGGGAACGCCTGCGTCACGAGTTGGACCTGATCCTGGGCGAAGAAAAAGCGCCGGCCATGCTCTCACGCCTGGATGCACTGGGTATCATGACCGCCATCCACCCGGCCCTGCCCTGGAATGAAGAGATCGGGGAGCACCTGCCGGGCAAACTCTCAGCGGAAACCTCCGCCGAATGGGACCTGACGTCTAATCAGGCAGCTCATTCAGCTCAGGTCAAGGCAGCATACCTGGTCTGGCTGGCGCGCCTGCCAGAGGCCAGCGCTTTGCAGGTCAGTGAGAGGCTGCGCTTCCAGAACAGCCTGACGGAAGCCCTCCTGGCCGCTGCCGATCTGCTGCGCGACCTGCCATCCTTGGCAAAGGCCTGTCCCAGCCAGGTGGTTGAACGACTGGAGGCTGTGCCATTGATTGCAGTTTATGCGGTATACCTGGCTGCTCAAACCGAACCCGAACGGCAGCTCCTATGGTCATACGCCACTCGCTGGCGGCACGTCAGGCCAATTAATAGCGGTAAGAGCTTGCAGGCGCTTGGCCTGCCACCATCTCCACTCTACCGCACCATCCTGAAGGCCTTGCGAGATGCCTGGCTGGATGGTAACATCCAAAATGCTGAGGAAGAAGAAACTCTATTGGGAAAATTACTGGTATGGAAACAGCTCTCTGGCTCGACCAGGTAACTATCCGGCTGCTCAAGCAGCAAGATTTACCGCCCCTGGAATGGGAGGGAGAATTTACCCATTTCAGGCGAGTTTATGCCGATGCCTTTGAACGGGCAAGAACCGGCCGGTCAATCTTATGGGTGGCCGAGTTCACCGGTCCCGATCAACTCCCAGGCTCACACCTAACCAATGGAATCATCGGCCAGCTTTTCGTCCAACTTACCTGCGACCGGCCAGAGCTGGCAGATGGCATCCACAAGGGCTATATCTATGCCTTCAGGGTCAAGCCGTTTTTCCGTGGGGGCGGGTTGGGGACACGCATGCTCAAAATAGCAGAAACCGATCTGAAACAGCGGGGGTTTAAGACGGTGACCCTTAACGTAGCCCAGGTCAATCAAGACGCCAGGCGCCTCTACGAGCGCCTGGGATACCATGTGGTGGCTTCGGACCCTGGCCGCTGGTCGTATCCCGACGAAAAAGGATACTGGCGGTTTGTCGAGGAACCCGCCTGGCGGATGGAAAAGCCCTTTTGACCTGTGTGATTCAGTCAGGTTAAATGACTGAATCACACAGCCGAATGAGATCATTTTTGGGGTTGGAGCAGTTTTTTGCTGCGCGTCCACTGAAGCTGATTATCCGGTAGACGCTTTTCCAGGAAATCGAACGACAGGTCGATCACCTCGCGTGCTTCGTCCGGGGTGGTGGTGCCTACCGTAACCATATCCTGGTCACGGATGGTGTTCCATGAAAAGGCCAGTCCAACCGGCGGCAAGAGGCGGCCTGCGGCCATAGGCTTGATGGTCATCACCGGCTTCTTGGCTTTCTGGATGACGCGCATTTCCCAATCCACCTCGACGATCATCAGGAAGCCAATCGCGTTGTAGATCTGGACGTACGTCTCGATATCTGCGCCCGTCTGGTCAGCAATCGTAACCGCCTCGGGCATATGGGTGGATAGGCCGGGGATCATCCCACGTTCACGGATCATGCGCGTATATTTGTCGATGTCGCGGATGACACCGTGCATCCGGTCGATCAAGACGTCTGTGGTGCTGGTGTGGGGGAAGCAGAAAGTTGCGCCTGCTTTCTGGCAGTAGTCAAACATGCGCTCAGGCTCTGAATCCGGCGGTCCGCCGGGTAAAACGTTGAAGGAGGGAGTGTAGATGGTGATGACCTTCCGTCCTGTCCTGTCTTGAGCGATCTGGATGGCTTCTTGCAAAATGGGTTGGGTCATCCCCATCAGGGTATCAACCCCGTTGTCGAGGAAAACCGTGATGATATCTGCGATGTTATTTGCCGTCTGGTAAGAGGTGATGAAACGGTCCTTGGCTGCGCTGGTGTGTGAATATCCTAGAAACCAGTTGGTGCCGATAATCATGCGTGAGACCGAGACGCCTCCTACCGTAGTCCTGGGAAACTCTGCCATGTTTTTGCCATTCTCCTCTATGGTGTGACTTGTGATTTGTTAATCCTGACCGTTATTGATTGCAGATCTGGTAGGACTGCCGGAGTCCCTCAAAAACGTTCCCAATGGGGCTAAATTCCTGTCCCATGAAGAGGTCATACGGAGTAGCTGCAATGGCCTGCGCGATGGCAGTGTAGTTCAGCTCCTGAGAGACGCCGATCTCGTGCCGTCCGGGGACTCCTGCCGTGTGGAAATGACCAATCCAGCCAATATTATCACGAATCGTCCGGATGACATCGCCCTCCATGATCTGCATGTGGTAAATATCATACAGAAGTTTCACGCGCGGGCTGTTGACCCGTTCGACGACCTCCCGCCCCCAGGCGGTATGGTCGCACTGGTAGCCGGGGTGGTCGACCTTCGAGTTCAGAAGCTCGAGGTTCAGGTTGATCCCCTTTTTCTCGGCGTAGGGGGCAACCCGGCGCAGGCCGGCGGCTGTGTTGGCAATCCCTTGATGATCGCTCACGCCATCTCGGCGGTTGCCGCTGAAGCAGATCAGCCCTGGGATGCCGTACTGCGCCGCCACGTCAATAGAGGCTCTCAGGTCCGCTTCGATCTGGTCATGACTGGCAGGGTCATTAAGTCCGCCCTTGCCCAGGTCGTGACCAATCATACTGGCAACTGTCAGGTGGTACTTCCTGGACAGGCTAACCAGGGTTTCGAAATCCGGGTCTCTCAGCCAGATTTCGACCGCCGGATAGCCGATCTCGGCGACTTTCTTGAGGAATTCTTCGAGCGGCATGGCAGCCGGCTTAACCATTGGAATACATACCGATTGCTTAATGTGCATAACTCTCCTTAATTGTTGTTCAATGCCGCCAGCAAATCGGCACCGTGCAGGTTTTGCTCGCGGGCTAATTTGCCGGATTTGACCGTAAACCACAAGTTGAGCGTATCCTGGCCTGTGCTGAATTCTACCCCGACATGCCCGGGCTGAGGCCCCGGAACCACCTCGGGAGGGAACTGGTCTAATACCACCAGCACTTTTTCGACCAGGTCCCCCAAGGCCTGCCGGTCTGAAAGGTCAGTGACCGGAATGTGAACGTGGAAATCAGTTTCCATAATGCCGAAGGAGCGCACCGTTCCGTTTCCTTCGACACAGTTCTCGCCGTAGGCTTCTGCTCGGACTGTCGCCTCACTCAGGCCTGCCGTATTAAAGGCGGCCTGGACTTGCTCTGAAACATCCGGTAGTGATTGAGAGGCCCACATATAGGCGCAGGGAGTTAATTCCTGTTGGTCAGGGGAGATGGTGATCGTTCCGTCTTGCGTGGCCTGACCAGCCGTCAGGCTGCAGGCGAACGAGAGCAGAGCGGCAAAAGTAACACACAGGACCAGGCGCATGTTTTTACTCAGGCTCATTCCAGGCCTCCTTCTTTATTAACCTTAAACGTCCATCCCTGCCCGTCGGAGGCAGGTCAACGACAAAGCCTTATTGGAGCAGATAACCTATCAGAGAATAATGATAGCCATATTCCGTCCCGGCATGGCGGTATTCACCCTCCACGATTCCCAGGCCGCGGCAGAAGGTGAGGACGGTATTGCCGCTGTTATAAAGGGTCGTTACCTGATAGCAGCGGTCGAAGTGTCCGGCCGGTGTGTCGACTGCAACCGACCCGCTGGCCGAACGGCAACCCGGAAGACCGGCGGCGGGAGATTGGGCTCTTTGGGTTGGATCCGGGTACCAGCAGGTCTCGCCGGGGAAGGGGAAGAGGAATTCCAACCAGCTCGAGCTCAAGCCGGCCCAATCGATTGGATCCTCCAGGCGATAGATAGAGCCGCCATCCACCGCGTACCAGAAGATATGAGATTGCGGTGGATTGATAAAATCGCGGCCGGGGGTACCTTCGAGAAGGGTAACCTCGCTCTGAATCTTGACGGCATAAAACGGCGGATGGGTTTCATCCTGGACGATGGTGTCTGCCACCTTCCAGGCAGCCTTTTGCTGTCCCGAATAGCCTTCATATCGGTAAACCCAACTGTTGCCGGCGGCCAGTGGGAAATCGAGCAGGGTTTGCATGGCCTGGTTGCTGAGCGTCTCAACAACAGCCGGGGTTTGAGAGGCTGCACTGGTGGAGGGTAGGGTTTCGGGTGCGATGGTCTGCGTTTGGGCCGCGGTTTCCTTCACCGGGGGAGTACCCTCCGGGGTTAGGATCCCAGGCGTTGGGGAAGGTTCGGGGATTTTAATGGGCTTCGTCGAGGAGGCGCGCACACAGCCTGCCAGCAGAAATGCGATGATGACCAGCCTGAAATATCTCATTCGGAACAGACTCTTGATATAATTATACAGTTTGTATGGAAAAAACGCTCTTTGACAAGAATGCTATCTTACCTTAAAATAGTCCCAATCCAAAATGAATATAGTCCCAGTCCATAATGAATTATAAAAAATTTAATTAAGGAAAGGTGCTGTTCATGAAAGAATATTCCGCCGAGTCCATCCGTAATATCGCCCTGGCGTCGCACAGCAGCTCCGGAAAGACGATGCTTACCGAAGTTTTTCTACATTTCACAGGCGCGACCACCCGCCTCGGTAAAATTGAAGACGGCACGACCACGTCAGATTTCGAAGACGAGGAAATCCGGCGCGGAATTTCACTTTCCACGGCTGTGGTGCCGGTTGAATACCGGAACTGCAAGATCAACCTCCTGGACACACCGGGTTATACCGATTTCGTGGGCGAGGAGGTCTCAGCCCTGCGCGTGGCCGACGGCGCCCTGGTCCTGATCGATTCAGTGGCCGGCCTCGAGGTGGGCACTGAAGTTGCCTGGAAATACTGCGACGAGTTCAAGCTGCCGCGTTTTCTGGTGATCAACAAAATGGAACGCGAAAACGCCAACTTCCATAAAGCGCTGGAAACGGTGCAGGAATATTCCGAAGTCCGCCTGACCCCCATCCAGCTTCCCTGGGGTGAGAAGCAAAATTTCCAGGGCGTCATTGACCTGTTGAGCATGAAAGCTTACAAGGGTGACGGGAAAACGGTGGTCGACATCCCGGCGGATATGCGCTCAGAAGCAGAAAAAGCCCACATCGCGCTGGTCGAGTCGGCCGCCGAAGGTGAAGATACGCTGCTGGAAAAATACCTGGAGAACGGCGAGCTTGCACCGGATGAAATCAAGCGTGGCCTGCGCAGCGCCATTAAAAACGGGACCTTTATCCCGGTATTTGCAGCCTCGGGCGCGGCTGAGATCGGTATCAGCCTTTTATTAGATGCCATCCTCGATTTGATGCCATCTCCCCTGGATGTACCCCCGGCGGTGGCCCAGGGCAAGGATGGCCCCGAAGAGTTACGGGCCCTGGATTCGGGCGCCCTGGGGGTCTACGTCTGGAAGACTACCGCCGATCCATTTGTCGGCAAACAGACCTATTTCCGGATTTATTCCGGTGTCCTGAATTCCGATACCCGGGTCTGGAACCAAAGCAAGGGCGTGGAAGAACGCCTGGGCGGGCTACATATCGCCCGTGGCAAAGAGATCTTCCCGGTTAAAGTGGTACACGCCGGCGATATTGGCACGGTAGCCAAACTGAGCGAGACCTCTACGACGAACACGCTGTGCGACAAGATGCACCCCCTGACTCTACCTGTGCCGACCTACCCGCATGCTTTGTACCGGGTGGCGATTGGCCCCAAGACCCAGGTAGACTCGACCAAGATCAGCCCGACCCTCACCCGGTTGTGTGAAGAGGATATGACCCTGGCCTGGATGATGGAACAATCCACTAACCAGACCATTTTGCAAGGCATGGGCGATCAGCACATCGATGTGGCTATCCGGCGGGCCGATTCCAAGTTCCAGGTTGGCCTGACGATTGAAGAGCCCCGGGTGCCTTTCCTGGAGACAATTACCAAGAAATCCCAGGCCATGTACCGCCATAAGAAGCAGAGCGGCGGCTCCGGGCAGTTCGGCGAAGTTCACCTGCGGGTTGAACCCCTGGCGGAAGGCGAGTTCGAGTTTGTCAACGACGTTTTCGGCGGTGCTATTTCAAACAGCTACATGCCTTCAATTGAGAAAGGCGTCCGAGCCGTTATGAAAGAGGGTATCATGGCCGGCTATCCTATCCGGGGCGTGAAGGTAGCCGTTTTCGATGGCAAAGAGCACCCCGTAGACAGCAAACCGATCGCATTCGAAATTGCCGGGCGTGAAGCGTTCAAGCTGGCATTTAAGGATGCCAACCCGGTATTATTCGAGCCGATCATGGATGTGCGTATCACCGTCCCAGAGCAGTACATGGGCGACGTGTTGGGTGATTTGAACACGCGCCGGGCGCGCGTCCAGGGGATGGAGACTGAAAAAGGCCATTCGACGATCTCAGCCCAGGTGCCGCTGGCAGAAATGCTGCGCTACACCACCCAACTGCGATCAATCACCGGCGGGCGCGGCTATTTCACCATGGAGTTTGCCCGCTACGAATTCGTCCCGGCCTTCATTACCCAGGAAATTGTGGCAGCACGTTTGAAGGAACTGGCTAACCGCAAGGAAGAATAACCCAAGGAAACGTCATGGAAGCAAACTTCCGCTTGCTGTGGAAAGCGCTGGTCAACGCATATGACGCCGGCTGGGAGCTGGTGCAGATCAACCTGCTGTGGTTTGTGCTGTCCATTCCGATCATCACCCTCCCAGTTACCACGGCTGGCCTGGCCTATTACATGCACGAGCTGGCCCACGGCGAGTCGATGAGCTGGAAAGATTTCTTCGTGGGAATGCGGAAATACTTCTGGCCCAGCATGCGCTTCTTGCTTCTGAACCTGATCATCATTTTCCTGCTGCTCTTTTATCACATCTATTTCGGCTACTTGAACAACAGCTTCACGCCGATTATCGTTGGCCTGATCTATGGCATTGGGATTATCTGGCTGCTGCTGATGCCCTTCGTTTTTCCGTTGATGCTCGAACAGAAAAAACCTGGCTTGCGGAACGGCCTGCGCAATAGCCTGGTGATGTACCTTAAATGGCCAGGGATAACCCTTCCGGTAGTGATCCTGGTTTATCTCCTCGCTTATGGCAGTTATTTGATCTTGGTCCCGTGGGGGATTATCACCGCCAGCCTGTGTTCTTTTGTGATGGCTTACGTGGCAATGGTTAAAGCCGAGGAATCGACCCAACTGCAGCAGACTGAAAAAGCGAAGGGGACGGAAGTAGAATAGAACGCAATTCTTCCCTCACTCAGCCCTTTTCCTTACATGTAAAGGGCTGAACGGGTGGTGATAATATTCCAATGGCACGATGAATGATTCTGAAAACCTTTTAAGGGATATCTGGAATGAGCTGCTCTCGGGCCAGGTGGAGACGGTGCGTATCGCCTTTGTTGGGTTGGATAAAATGGAACAGCAAGCTGTGCTGGCTCACCTGCAGGAGATGGCGGAGGGAGGAGGCTGGCAGGTGGGGCAGCGAGAATCGGCAAAGGCCGCGCTAAAAGCGCTTATATAGGATAAGAACGCAAAAGGGGATGATCTGGTTCATAGTGTATAATTCCACACATGGATCTTAATGCATTAACCCAGGCCATGCACCAGTTCGTCAACGCCAGGGGGTGGTATGCTGCGGATAGCCAGCGACCCCAAACACCGCGCAACCTGGCAATTTCGCTCAACCTGGAAGCCAGTGAGGTGCTCGAACATTTCCAATGGGGTGAGCAGGCAGGCGACACCCAGGAGCTGGCCGGTGAACTGGCAGATGTAGCGCTCTACCTGCTCCAGCTCGCCAGCGTTTCAGGAATCGACCTGGAGCGGGCGATCCTGGATAAGTTAGACCAGAATTACCGGCGCCAATGGTAAGGGACACATCATGAACATCACCGTTTTTGGCGGCTCACAACCTAAACCCGGCGACCCGGCGTACCTGGAGGCCATGCGCCTTGGCGCTCTGCTGGGAAAGGCAGGCCACACCGTCCTGACTGGCGGGTATATCGGCACCATGGAAGCGGTTTCACGCGGTGCAGCCGAAGCCGGCGGGCACGTGATCGGGGTAACCTGCGATGAAATCGAAGCCTGGCGGTCGACCCATGCCAACCCCTGGGTACAGGAAGAATGGCATTACGCCACCCTGCGGGAGCGGCTCTTTGCCCTGATCGATACCTGCCAGACAGCCCTGGCCCTTCCAGGGGGCGTCGGTACCCTGGTCGAGATCGGGATGATGTGGAACCAACTCATCGTGAAAGCCCTTTCCCCACGGCCTTTGATCTTGATTGGGCCGGGTTGGAAGAAGACCTTCGAAAACTTTTTGACCAACCTGGGCAGCTACGTCCCCGAGCATGACCGCCGCTGGCTGACGTTCGTAACCACTGTCGATGAGGCGGTCAAGCTCATCGACAATAGAAAATCGAGAGTCGAGAATAGAGAATAGTTTTTTTCTGTACACTATCTACTAAATATGACTGACGAAAAACTCCCAACCCGAAACGAAAATTTCTCAGAATGGTATAACCAGGTGATCCTGCGAGCCGAGATGGCCGACTATGCCCCGGTGCGAGGCTGCATGGTGGTCAGGCCTTACGGCTGGTCGCTGTGGGAAAACATCCAGGAGACACTGGACCGGCGTTTTAAGGCCAGCGGGCATGTCAACGCGGCCTTCCCTCTTTTAATTCCGATGTCGTTCCTTGAAAAAGAAAAGGAACACGTCGAGGGTTTCTCGCCTGAGCTGGCGATCGTCACCATCGGCGGCGGCGAAAAGCTGGAAGAACCGCTGGTGGTGCGGCCAACCTCCGAGACGATTGTCGGCTACATGTATGCCAAGTGGATCCGCTCTTACCGCGACCTGCCGATCCTGATCAACCAGTGGGGGAACGTCGTCCGTTGGGAGCTGCGTACACGGATGTTCCTGCGTACGCTTGAATTCTACTGGCAGGAGGGGCACACAGCCCACGCATCTGAGGATGAGGCCGAAGGTGAGACGCGCCAGATGCTGGATATCTATTCCGACTTTGCCATGCGAGAGGGGGCGGTGCCTGTTTTACCCGGGCTTAAGAGCAATAAAGAGAAATTTGCCGGGGCGGTGCGCTCATACTCAATCGAGGCTATGATGGGCGACACCAAGGCGCTCCAGGCCGGCACTTCGCACAACCTGGGGCAGAATTTTGCAAAGGCGTTTGATATCAAGTACCTGGACGAAAATAACGAGCTGCAATA
>Ga0209540_10003303_pt1 | contig 11037 bp, 9 predicted proteins | sample BarGraIncu01121A_FD_184501 | JGI IMG/M metagenome (GOLD analysis project Ga0209540, IMG submission 184501) | Arctic peat soil microbial communities from Barrow, Alaska - Barrow Graham LP Incubations 011-21A (SPAdes) (version 2) | ecosystem: Environmental > Terrestrial > Soil > Wetlands > Peat... | reverse complement strand
AGTGTCCTTTCCAGCGACCCGAAGGTGACCTCGGCCGCCTTCGAGAAGCTGATTGCCGATCCGGTTCAGTCCGTCCTCTGGCAGTGGGTCGTGCTGGTCTTCGTCGGCGGCATCATCGTACTCGGCGTCTCCAAGGGGATCGAAAGTACCACCAAGAAGCTGATGCCCGTGCTTTTCCTGATCCTGGTCATGATCGGCGTCAGGAGCCTGATGCTTCCCGGCGCCGCCGCTGGCCTGAACTTCCTGTTCCACCCTGACTTTTCCAAGGTGACCGGAGCCGTCGTACTGACCGCCATGGGGCTCGCCTTCTTCAAGCTCTCGGTCGGCATGGGGACCATGATCACCTACGGCAGCTACTTCAGGGACGACCAGAACATCCCGGTGACCGCGCTGCGCGTCATGCTGGCCGACCTGACCGTCTCCATCCTGGCCGGGATCGCCATCTTCCCGGCGGTCTTCACCTACGGTTTCAAGCCCGAGGCCGGCCCGTCGCTGCTGTTCATCACGATCCCCGCGGTCTTCTCCCAGATGCCCTTTGGAAACGTCTTCGTGGTGCTCTTCTTCGTCCTGGGAGCCATAGCCGCGACCGGCGCCATGCTCTCCATCATGGAGGTGCCGGTTGCCTACCTGCACCAGCGCTTCGCGTTCTCCCGTCTCAAGGCGACCGCACTGACCGTCGTCCTGCTCGCCCTGGTCGGGTCCACGGCCGCGCTTTCCAATAGCACCCTGGCCGGATTCAAGCTGTTCGGCATGACCATGTTCGACCTGTACGACTTCCTCACCTCGAACCTTCTGCTGCCGGTGGGCGGCCTCTTCATCTGCATCTTCGTGGGATGGGTCTGGGGGGAAGAGAAGGTGAGGGCGGCGCTTTCCAATGACGGCGTGCTGGAAAACCGAGCCATGATCACCACCTTTTTCTTCATCGTGCGCTACGTGGCCCCGGTGACCATCCTCGTGATACTTTTACGCGGGCTGAAGATCATCTAGCCCGTTTGCCGGATTACGTTATAACCCTTGTATGGAGGGAGAAGGGTTATCTCTAACTTCTGTAACTTCTCAGTCTCAACCTATAAAAGAATTAACCACAGAAGATCACAGAGGAAATCTCAACCACAGTTGATCACGGAGGGAATCTAGATTCCTCGGTTTAGACCTCCCCTCGTTTTTGGTTTTCCTCTGTGTACCTCTGTGGTTATGCCTTTTGCTTGTTAACTATTGAGTACGTTACTATCCATCTCAAGATGGAAAAGGAATTGTCGAAAAATGACAGACCAATACGTGGCTCCGAGCCGGGATGCAGCGGAGGCGCGACGCAAGGGAGTCGTCTACGGCCTGGCGGCCTACCTTTTTTGGGGATTTTTCCCTGTCTATTTCAAGGCTGTGCAGCTCGTGCCGCCTCTGGAGATGGTGGCGCACCGGATTTGCTGGTCTTTGACCTTCCTGCTTTTGCTGATCGTCTGGAAGGGTGCCTGGCGCGAGATGGGGAATCTCCTTGCCAGTCCGAAGTCCCTGGCAGCCCTTGGGGGCTCGACGCTGCTCATCGCCACCAACTGGCTGGTGTTCATCTATGCGGTCAGCGAGGGGGAGGTGCTGCAGTCAAGCCTCGGCTATTTCATCAACCCGCTGGTGAGCGTGCTGCTCGGTTTTGTCTTTCTCGGCGAAAGGCTTGAGCGGGCACAATGGATAAGCCTCGTCCTGGCGGTCACCGGAGTGGTCTACCTTGCGGTGTCGTACGGTTCCATGCCCTGGATCTCACTGCTGCTGGCCGCTTCGTTCGGGCTTTACGGCCTGATCAGGAAGTCGCTCCACGTCGAGCCGCTCGTCGGTCTCACCGTTGAGACCCTGCTGCTGGCACCGATCGCTCTCATCTACCTCATCCTGCTGCATGATCGCGGGACGGGCGTCTTCCTCGCCACCTCCACGCGGCTTGATCTGCTCATCCCGATGTCCGGCGTCATCACCGCCATACCGCTCCTGCTCTTCGCCGCGGCCGCCAAGAGGCTGCGCCTCGCCACCGTCGGTTTTCTCCAGTACATAACGCCGACCCTCCATTTCCTGCTTGCCGTTACCGTTTACGGGGAGCGCTTCACCCATACCCACCTGATCAGCTTTCTCTTCATCTGGAGCGGACTCGCGCTCTACTCCCTGCACGCCTACCGCGCGGCTAAACCAAGAGGATAGCTTTCGTCCCGCTATAATCGAAGTTGATCAGCACAGTGATTTCGTGGTAGCCGGGAATCTCGCATGACGGTCCATTAAACCTAATAGCGGCAGACACTTACCGCAAAGACGCAAAGGGCGCAAAGAAATACTTATGAGGATAAAGACCAGAACCAGTCAGGTGAAAGACTATACTCTGATAACTGCATGATTTTTCTTTGCGTCCTTTGCGTCTTTGCGGTTAAAATGGTTTTTTATAGGTAAATTCAATCTTTTGTCCTCAGCTGTTACGATCCACCTGCCGCCACACTACCAAAACCTCTCTTGTCCGCCTCCAGCATACAATCAGTCCTGCATCTCCGGGAAGTTTCCTGTCCAGAGATTGGCCGCCATTGAGCAGACTATCGATCAATAATTTTCCCACGAGGGGACTCTTTCGTCTTCGCCGCACCACGAGGGTTTATTTCCAAGAACTAATTAAAGAAATTGCTTTGAAATAGCTAATGTGATATGGATAAGCCGTTTTTAAGCGACCTTACGTCCGCCCCTTAGGGCCACCCAAGTGGCCGTATTTGACGTATGAAGATTCTATAGTGGTGCTCAGTTAAGGCCTTCCGTCAGTAAGCTTTGAGGGTGGGCACTCGTATTGGACAGGGTAAGGACAAGGGGGCGCAAAATTTTAATGGTATTCATCGGGCTGGCCATCCCCCTATCTTGGAGTGTTGGCCGGTTCCTGAACCGGTAATCTACGAGTTGAGCGAAGTAAAGAAAAGGCGGCAAAATGAGTAAAACGAGGAATACTAAAATCAAAAAATGGCTTCGAAATCATGAAATTTATTTCAAGACAGTTGCTGCAACGCTTTTATCGTTCATGGCTATTCTTATATCATGCCAGCAGTGTTCTGTTTCAAGTGATCAGAATAAGATTCTTGCTAAGCAGAGTAAGATAATGGATATACAAAAAGATATACAAGCTAAGCAGATAGATTTAACGAATACACAGATAGACCTTACAAAACAACAACTTCAACACTCAAGAGAGATAGATAAATCTCAGCTTCTGCTTGCCAAAAAGCAACTAGATACAGCCAACAAACAGCTCTCAATATCTAATGCTCAGCAACAAACCGCTGAGACTGAGTACAACATGCAAAAGCGCTCTGAGTACCTATTAATACAAGATGCCTTCATGGAGACGTTGCAAAAATTGACATTTGGAGGTGGAACTTTCGGAACAGGAAAGGACTTTAACAAAATGACAAAAGAAGAGAAAATCGATCTTTTAGACTCGATGATACAAACTTTGACAGCAAACCGAAACAATCAAATACTATTGAAAAATACAGAAGTTATGAATGTATGGAGAAAAGCAGCGTTAGATCTACAGTTTTGCAAGGATATGCTGACATACAAAATCGAGCACATACGTATGCCAGATGAATCTGACCCGCTAAACATGGGAAAGTATGATGATACCCCCGAGAAGAGACTGAAGGTTGTGCAAGAAAGTTTCTTTAGGGTGCAGAAATCCTTGTGGGCAATTAAAGACAAGTTTTTAGTCGAATCTGAAGACGCGAAGAAATTCGGCATAGACAGATAGAAATATGAACTGACTCAACCAAGCGCGGCAGACGGTCTCCGCTTCACTCCGCCGCTGCGCTTTCTCACGTCGGGGGGAAGCCAAGGGGACGCACCTGCGATCCTGCGTTTCTCTGATTATATTTAATTGCTGCGGGCTTAACAAAGCTTGTATGCCCTTACAATTTTGAAACGCAGGAACGCAGGGGCGTTCCCTTAACTTATACCGGTCAAGCCGCTCGCCCAGGGGGTGGAATATTAAAGGAGAATACACGAAAATACTATGGATGCTTATACTGACAGTTTTGTTTATCCCAGCATTTGCGAACGCTGGAGAAACTAAGATCATGTATCACCAATCGAAAATTCCAGGACCTCAGGTCACGAAAGATTACTACATTAAAGAGAGTCTTAAAAAAGAGGACCAAAAAAATCCAAATCTTCTTCAGGTAAAAGTGGTTTCAATTGTGAAGAGTCCAGAAGGCACAACAACTTACCGCATGACACATAAGATCAATTGTGAAACACGACAATTTGCGATGATTGGGTACTGGAGCACTGGAACAACAGCAGCGCAGCAACGTGCAATGGCAGATGGCAAATGGAGATCTTTTGATGATTACGACGATGCACCGTCGTTAGCCAAGAAAATTTGTCTAAAAAGATAGAGCTGCAAAGTGGGAACGGCCACTGAGTCTCAGTGTCAATTAACTACAACCAAGGAGAGTTGAAATGAAAAAAATCGTTTTATCAGTAGCTGCATTTTTTATGACGATAGTGTTAGCCCAGGCAGCCAATTGTGGAGTAACGACAAAAAAATACACTATAGAGCCAGGTGCTTCAATATATGGGGCCGTGGAAGGTCGTATGGACATAGTCGATACGTTAGTTAAATTTGTCAAGGCGCATGGAAACAGGTGTGATAGCGTGAGTGCCGCATCGGATAACATGCTTTCCAAGGGATATACACTGAAATGCAACAAGTATAACTATACATATCAAATCTTGGATAAGGGCGGGAAATGGTATTTACAGGTGGAATAAACCCTGAGTGCGTAATGGGGAAACAGCGAGGTCAGGCCGAAAGCGCCGGTAAAGGGTGAAAGTCCCTCACTCTGTCATGGTTAGCGGCCAGCCGGGAGTCCAAGGGGGACGTTGTTCCTTCATCTGATGGGTACCGAGAAGGCGTTTGGCATTGCCGGAATGCGGCAACAGACGATGGGCCTGTTTTGGCTCCTGGGACAAAAAAGATGACAGGCTACTTTTTGTATAACTGAAGACGGAGAAGGGAAAGTAGCCTGTCCCCTTATTCTCCTTCAGGTGGAATTCTTAGATTTTAGCGGAAAAACGATGAATTGTAGGTGGTATTCTTCGATTTTTGTGGAAAAACAACGAATCTTAGGTGGGATTCGTCGTTTTTTGTAGAAAAATGATGAATTTCCGGGTTAATTCGTCGTTTTTGGATTAAAAATTGACGATTTTCAGGTGGAAATCTAACAATTGCTATAAGAAATCTGACATTTATGCATGGAAGTCGCGATTTTGCCCATAGAACAAAGAGTTAGCGTTATTCTGGGTGCGAGCGAAGGCCGGGGAACAAACAGCACGAGGGATGGTAAGGGAGCGAGTACTTCGGAAGGTGGTGCCTCCCGTTTGGGATGTTTACTGTGACAGATAGTTAACTTGGTCCGACCCCAAACAGATTGAAAATAGATGTAGTACGGAGGTCACATGGAGATGGCCGTGGAACAAGAGAATTCCCATAATACGACAACCTATCGAACAATGCTTGCCGTAATTCGCAGACGAAGGTGGTTTTTATGGGGAATGATTCTTATCTACATTCCGACATCAGTTACAACTCTACAATTGACACAATCTTACAAATTGCTAAGTTTTATGTTTTTGATCTGGCTTATCTTGCTTTGCATTGCAGTAACGCTGATGGCATGTTCAAAGTGTCCAAGATGCGGCAACAGCTTTCACATGCGTAACTCAACACTTTCTTTCTCTCAGAAATGCTGCCATTGCCGGCTTCATATTAGTGGAGAGGAAAAAAGAGGGTGAATTCACTTTCTAAGGTAGCCCCATAGAGGTAGCCCTTGAAAGTTGAAATTGCAGATGTCAAAGTAAAGCTAAACTGTGGACCTATGAGTAACGACGATCTCCCAATCGTCGCTGCGCATGATTCTCCGGCTTGTCGGTGAGGTACCCTTTCATGAAACCCCTCTTCGCCGTTTTCCTCATTGTCCACGGGCTCATTCATCTGATGGGTACCGCGAAGGCGTTGGGTATTGCCGGAATACCGCAACTTACGCAGCCGATTGGTAGGCCGATGGGCCTGTTTTGGCTCCTGGCTGCGGCACTGCTGATCCTAACCGCGATCTCCCTCTTCACTTGGCCTCAATGGTGGTGGCTGGTGGGCGCCGCTGCTCTCGTCGTTTCGCAGATCGTGATCGTCACGTCGTGGGCCGATGCCCGGTACGGAACGTTCGCGAACGTCATCCTGTTCGCGGGCGTCGCGCTCGGCTTCCTGTCGCAAGGCCCCTGGAGCTTTCGCGCGGAGTACGATCGCGAGGTTGCGCGAGGCCTGGATCGAGCCGTCGCAACACCGCTACTCACAGAGGCCGACATCGCAAAGCTCCCGGCGGTGGTGCAGCGGTACATCCGTCTCAACGGCGCCGTGGGACAGCCGCGGGTGCAGAACTTCCGTGCGCGCTTTCACGGCCAGATCCGCAGCGGCCCGGACGCACGATGGATGCCCTTAACCGGCGAGCAGTACAACTTCTACGATCAGCCAGCGCGCCTGTTCCTCATGGACGCCTCGTTGTTCGGCATCCCGTTCCAGGCGTTCCATCGGTTCATAGGACCGTCCGCGACCATGCGGGTGAAAGTCGCATCAGCCGTGACGGTGGTCGACGCGAAAGGACCGGAGATGGACGAAGCTGAGACGGTGACGCTGTTCAACGACCTCTGTGTGTTTGCACCAGGCGCGCTGATCGATCCCCGCATTCAGTGGCAGGTGATCGGCCCGCACACCGTTAGCGCGTCGTTTACGCATGGGAGCCACACCATCCGCGCGGTCCTTTCGTTCAACGATCGTGGGGTACTCACGAACTTCGTCGCGGACGGACGCGCGGCGGCATCGGCGGACGGAAAGTCGTTCACCAAAATGCGCTGGTCGACTCCGCTGGGCGACTATCGCGAGTTCGGGTCGCACCGGCTAATGGCGCGGGGCGAGGGGATCTGGCACGCGCCGGCTGGCGATTATTCCTACTTGCGTTTCGACCTCGACGCGATAGAGTACAACGTCGCAGCACCGCGCAGTCAACAGCACCGATGAGCGCGCAATCTCTGCGCCAAAAGAACCCCATCCCCCTCCTGACCTCCCCCTTGAATGGGGAGGAACTAGAACAGCGGAAGATCATGTAGCGCATGCCCTGGCGGTGGTGCATGTGGAACTGATGCTGATCCATCCTTTCCGGGAAGGAAACGGCAGGCTTGGGAGGCTCTTGGCAACACTGATAGCACTTCAGGCAGGTTTGCCGATTCTTGAATTCAGCGAGATGATTGGTGTTCGCAGGGAGGAATACTTTGCAGCGGTTCGGGCAGGGCTGGACATGAACTACCAGCCGATGAAGATGCTTTTTAGCGATGTTATCGAGGGGTCTTTGTGGCTTTCACAGGAGACTTGACGGATTTTTTTAGCGAGATGAATTGGCCGCTTTTCGCGTCGCGCTTGACCCAAATACCCTCGATGGCTGAAGATGTTTCAATGTTGCGAGTCAACGCAACTGTCCGCTTGGCGGCATCCTTCAGATAGGGATTGGTTTCGAGTAATGTTTTTTTCATGGAGAGATCATACTATAAAAATAGCAATAACACAGCAACTTTTATGGCGGTCTAAGAGGTTGCTCACCGCTTAAAAAAGTGATAATTCCAATTGATGATAGATATCGACTAACCCGGTTATTATAAAAAGATCGGATAATCGGACAGTCCAGAGCAAGGAGCGCATAGTCAGCTATGAAGGAGAACATCAAAACACTATCATTTATGAGGCCGTTTGCGCGCTTCACTCGGATTTCGGTTCGTGACCTCGTCGTCACTGTCTTTCCAGTCCTGCTTATAACGGTCCTCGGTATTGGTGTAGCTTACTGGCTCATGCGTCCGGCGCCACCAAATACCCTGACCATCACGACTGGGCCGGATGGGAGCACGTTCCGGGTCAATGCCGAGAAATACAAAAAGATCCTGGCGCAAAAAGGGATAAAACTGAACATCTTACCTTCCAACGGTTCGCTGGAGAACCTCAACCGGCTTCTCGACCCTTCCTTCAGGGTCGACGTCGGTTTCGTCCAAGGGGGGCTCGCTACGGACAGGAAGGTGGACAAGCTGTTCTCCCTCGGGAGTGTCTTTCACGAACCGCTTGCCCTTTTCTATAGTACGGCCAAACCGATCACCCTTATTTCGCAGCTTGCGGGCAAGCGCCTGGCAATAGGCCCCGAGGGGAGCGGCACCCGCGCCGTTGCCCTGGCGCTACTCAAGGCGAACGGTATCGAACCGGGCGAGGCAACACTTCTAGACCTTGGGGGAGAAGCAGCTATGTGGGCCCTCGTCGAAGGAAGAACTGACGCGGCTTTTCTCATGGGGGATTCGGCGACTCCGGCCGATATGCGGAGCCTCATCTGGACACCAGGGGTGCGCCTTTTTGATTTCATCCAGGCCGACGCCTACTCGCGTCGCTACCCATACCTGAACCAGCTTGTCATCCCGATGGGAGCTTTCGACTTCGGCAGGAATGTTCCTGCTTCAGACCTCCATCTTTTAGCGCCAACCGTTGAGCTCGTAGCACGTGACACCCTCCATCCGGCCCTCTCCGATCTTCTGATCGAAGCGGCTAAGGAAGTTCACGGTCGTCCCACCCTTCTGCAGCGTGCGGGGGAATTCCCCGCCCCGGTGGAGCACGAGTTCCGCCTCAGTAACGACGCGAGACGGTACTACGCTTCCGGAAAGAAGTTCCTCTACCGGAATCTCCCCTTTTGGCTGGCGACCCTCCTCGACCGCTTTCTCGTGGTATTCGTCCCTGTCGTGGTTCTGCTCATACCGGGCTTGAAACTGGTGCCGGCGGTTTACAGCTGGCGTGTCAGGTCGCGCATCTACCGCTGGTACGGGATCCTCATCGCGCTTGAGAGGACCCTGCTGTCTCAGCATTCCGCCGAAGAGCGTGCAGAAACTCTCAAGCGGCTTGACGAGATTGAAGCGGAGGTGAATATGATGAAAATGCCCCTGTCGTACGCCGACCAGTTCTATGTGCTCCGCGATCACATCAGCTTCGTCCGACAGAGGTATGCAAAGAGCACCTGATGAGAATTGCGCCGAGGTCAGTGGGCCGCCCAGAAGCATATCAGTTACTCAGCCGATGGAACTGTCCGTTACGCTATGGTGTGGAGGAGCTGGTTGACGCTGCGCCAGTCGGAAGGCACGTCGGCTTCTTTCAAAAACTCCTTGATCAACGGTTTCAGGGCATGCCGGACCTCTTTCACGTCATCCTTCAGGGAAAAACTCCCCAATCCGCCCCCGGTGACAGGGGTTCCGCCGGGTGTTTCGGCGGTGAGCGAGAAACTGAAGCTCGTACTGGTCAGTTCTGCAGAGCTGCCGGCGAAACTGAAGTCGTAACCGTTCGATCCGCTGGCGAGGTTGAATGAACTGGCGCTGGCGGATGCGTGCATCATCTGAAGGTCGAGGGAAAAGGAAAGTTTACCCCCGTCAGAAGCGGTTATGGAGCCATCGATTGACAGGCTGCTGGTCTCGAAGGAAAGGCTGGCCTGTTGCGCCGAGACTGATGTCTGCGTGCTTTGTTTGGCAGGTGCCGGCGTATCGGCCGCGGCCGGCGCGTTCTGCAGGTCATGAATCTGCGCGCCAGTTATCTGCCCGAGGACATTCTTGAGAAAGTCGAAGAGGGGATTGTCCTTCCCGTCTCGAGGAGCCTTTCTCACCTGGCCGACGGAATCTTCCCTGTCTTGCGACCGTCTGGCTTCGTCGGAAAACTCAATCCGGTCTTGTGGCGGCAGTGGCGGCAGTTGCGGAACGCCGCTATTCGACGATGTGTTGAGGGTGAGTTGGTTGTAGTCGAGCTGTGATTGTTGAAGTGACGAAGTGCTGGTCAGCTGCATATCGGCCTCGCTTTGACTATCGTTGGTGGTGTGCCCTTTTGAATACCTTTTCGGCAATTATTCATTTTTCTTTAGCCCCTCCCTCCCTGACCCGGGTTCTGGCATGCCTTGTGCTATCGTTAATCCCGGCTATCATATTAAGCAATTCCGGAAAACATAGGACAAGGAGCTCTTGATGAATAACAGGGAACTGGACAGCCGAATCATCTCTCGTGGCAAGGAGTTCTTCTCCACCATCTCCGGCGAGAAGCCCTCCCTTTTCAACAAGGGCGCCTGGATGGGGAAGGTGATGGACTGGAGCATGAAGAACGAGACCTTCAAGATCCAGATGTTCCGTTTCGTGGACGTCTTCCCGTCGCTTACCACGGGGAAGCTCCTGACCGATCACATCAGGGAATATTTCGGCGAAGAAAAGGACATGCCGCCGGTCCTCTCCACCGGCGCCAAGGTGGCGGGGATGCTCGGCTCCTTCGGCGGAGCGGTGCTGAACAAGGTGCTCACCACGAACATCCAGGAGATGGCCCGCCAGTTCATCGTCGGCGAGAATACCAAGGAAGCGATCAAGAACATGGAGCGCCTGAGAAAGGACGGCTTCGGCTTCGTGGTCGACGTGCTCGGCGAGGCGACCCTCTCCGAGGCGGAGGCGGACCTCTACATGAACACCTACCTGGAACTTCTCGACTCCCTCAAGAAGGAGTACCGGGACTGGAAGCCGCTCGGCTCCACCCAGGGGGGAGACCCCAATCTCGACTGGGGACACGCGCCCAAGGTGAATGTCGCCGTGAAACCGACGGCCCTTTTCTGCCTGGCCAACCCGCAGGACTTCGAGGGGTCGGTAGTCGCCATTTTGGAGCGGGTGCGCCGCATCACGGAGAAGGTCATTGATCTGAACGGTTTTCTCTGCATCGACATGGAGTCCTACCGTCATAAGGACATCATCATCGAGGTGTACCGCAGACTGAAGCTCGAGTACCCGAACTACCCGCATCTGGGCCTGGTGCTCCAGGCCTACCTGAAGGATACCGACAAGGATCTCTCCGACCTGCTCGCCTGGGCCAAACAAAAAGGGGTGCAGATCTCCATTCGCCTGGTGAAGGGGGCCTACTGGGATTACGAGACGGTC
>Ga0209540_10003301_pt1 | contig 11043 bp, 10 predicted proteins | sample BarGraIncu01121A_FD_184501 | JGI IMG/M metagenome (GOLD analysis project Ga0209540, IMG submission 184501) | Arctic peat soil microbial communities from Barrow, Alaska - Barrow Graham LP Incubations 011-21A (SPAdes) (version 2) | ecosystem: Environmental > Terrestrial > Soil > Wetlands > Peat... | reverse complement strand
TACCAGACTATTTTAAGCTTTGCCATTGGTTGAATTTTTGGTCAAGGTCAGCTTGCTCAATAAATTCCCCCTTCTCCATCTGCATTTGCGATTCGTTAATCTCCTGACGTTGCGCTTCCGTTAATGTCAAAACCTGAGATTGTGTCTTTGAATCCAGAATAGTCTTAATGGCCTGCAAAAAAGACTCGTCGTCAATTTCTGAAATCCGGTGTATCAGTTGTTTCTTCAATTCAATTGTCGTCATATCGCCTTTGTTTTCAGACTTTAAATATACGCTATTCTTAAAGTTTTTGATTCTTTGCAACTTAAATTACTTTTCCGAATGGTAGTTTCCGCACTGATTGGCCTGATTCCAGCAGTTTTAAGCGGCCTGCCAACCCTGATTTCTTCGCTCTACGCCAGCCTGTGGATTTGGCTTCCTGCCATCTCCGTTTTGGTTATTTTAAGCGGCGCCATCTTTAGCTTTGTGGCTATACGCATGGCTTTCAGGCAGAACTTGGTTATGGCATTGAGGAATGAATAAAGATCCTGACTGTTGAGACTGTTTTGCAAATCAGTTCTAGCAACGTCGATCAATATTGATGATTATTCGGAGGAGCAAATGTATAGAATTTAATATATTCGATATTTTTTTGTTCTCTCATAAAGTTTTTCAAATCTATTGATTAAGTGATCATAAGTTATAAACTTAAGTTTAAATGGAAGAGTATCAAGTCGCTGATTAATCATCTCTGAATAATCGTCCACAAATTCTTGACGAGAGAATAACATTGTGTAATCAAACGGATGAAAATTCTCTTTAAGTCTATCTTTTATTTCATTAATATTTTTTTCATCTGTTAAGTAGCTTTGGTATTTATTAACCTGATTTAAGTAACGATCAAAATGTGAAAGAACGTTTTTCCCATCTTTTCTAATTATCTTTTTCTCAGGGAGTTTTATTTCAAAAGCTTCTGGATTATCAAATAGATAGGAGTGTGGATGATTAATAAAATCAACTTCTATGTATTTTCTACTATTTTGATAATACAATTGCTTCTCATAGGTATAGCATGATTTATTCTCACCGAGTAGAAATTTTTCGTTTTCTCTTAAATACTTATGAATTTGTTTTTCTTTAAGTGTTACTTGTGATTTAATTAGTTTTTGAAATTGGTCTACTGAGTAATCAATCGTTTTCAAATTATCTCCTAACCATAAAAAAGAAAATTTTTGCTGATCTGAGATAAACTTTGAGGATAGAATATGCAGCTTATGTAGTTTGAAACGTAAAGCCCAATTTGCATTAAAATCCTTAAAATTTAGGTTTAAATCAAGATTTAATTCATCTAGTTCGCCTGCTAGTAGTTGTCTCCAATAGGTAATAGCTAATCCTAATTCATCAATTAATTTAGACTCCTTAAAATGACTATTTATGATCCTTGAGTAAAGATTTTCTTTTATAATTTTGCCATCAAATAAGTGGGAAGTTATCACAATTATACAGATTGCCGATAAATTGAAATATCCATTAAAATAGGTTTCTTTACTTTCTCTAACTTTCAAAACAAAATCACTTGTTTCACTTAAGTTAGAGGATTTATTGTTGATTATTATAAAATCAATAAACTTCTTTTGCCTAGTTAGTTCATCAATAAAGTTGAATGCTTCCGTATATTTTTCCACTTTTTTGATATCGCTTTCTGAATCTATTAAATGATCTAAAAGTTTGATGTTAAATGAGTTATTCAAATCATCATTATTGCTCTTGGCTTCCTTTTCTTTTTCAATATCAATTAGAAGTATTTTCATTTTTTTAGGCCTAAAATTTATTATATTGATTGGCCTTGAATTAATAAGGTATGTTCTTCAAATGTAAGTAATTCTATGTTCAGTGCATCGTAGTTTTACAAAAGATCTGTGGAATGAATTCAATAAAACTGATGGAATGAGTCCTATCCATATTTATAAACCTTAGGTCCGGTTCAAAATGGGATAGTTTTGCCCAAAAGGACTTGTATTTCGGTTTTATCCAGATTTTTGAGCCAAACAAATTTCAATTCGTGACAGAATGGTTTTTTACGCGAATTGAAACTTTGCAAGGCGTAAAAAAATCATTTTGCTACCCCGAGAAATATATTGGGTTGAAAAAATCGGATTTGAACATGAATTGAAATTTACATTCCGGCAAAAAAAACATTAGAACGTCCAAACATATTTCTCGGAGCGTAATATTCATTTTTTTATGTGATTTATGTAGAGTGGAATTAGTATAACCAGATATCTAACCACGAAAAATATTTATAATCCAACAAGTTTGTCCAGATACAGAACACAATGAACGCAATGATGGCGATATAACTGTAATAAGTTGTTCCAGCTTGAATCTTCTTTCGTTCTTCATAAGAGTTTGCCAATTGATTTTCTTTGTGTGCCAACCATCCAATTGGCCCTGACGCAGTGAACAGACCAGTCAGGTAGTATATCCAACTGTGTGTTACTGTCGGTGAGTCCACATAAAAACGGACTGTAAATGCACAATAAGCAGCCCACATAATCCAAAAGTATACCTGTCCAAAGCCTGCAACGATCATAAAAGGAATAGATATGACTGTCAAAAATCCTTTGTTTAATCTTTCTTCTAACATTGCGATAGGAGCGAGTGGCAATAAGAGTATGATTAAAAAGAAGGAGAACATAAAGATTGAAACAAATGCAGCGATTTGTAACCGAAAAAACATACGCCAATACGATTTTTTTGGAGCATTATTTTCTGAATAGATCTTTTCGTTCATTACTTTTTGGTTGTCTTGACAGAACGTAAAAAATGATAACTGCATGCGATTCATTTCTTTGCCTGTTTTCATTATATTATCATAATCGCCCCTTTCACTGAATTCTATCATCTTTCTGAAACTGCCGATAAGAGAGTCTTTATACATGGTCATTAGTCCAGGCTTTACGAAGTCAAGAAACTGCCCTGATACCTTTTCGCTTTCTTTGACTCCTTCTTTGAACTTACCCAATGTAGTTCGAAAATATGTGGAAGCAAAAATTGGATCGTTAGCAATCCTTTCTTTGTTTTTCTCTAAAAAACTGGCTCCTTCTTTATTGACATTATCAAATATTTCCAAGGATTTTTTGTATGCTGTTTTATCCTTAGCATACTTCGTTTTGATGTCATCTTGCCTATCAGAACAGGCAACAAAAAATGTCGATAAGACGATTGTCAGAATTAAAAGTTGTCGTGTCATTGTCTTTTTAATAATGGTTCTAATTTTGATAAATCTTCCAATGGCGGATATTTCAGGATTACCCCATCCAATTTGTTGCGTGTTATTTCAATTTCTGATGGTTACCCGCCAAAATAAATAGGCAGGACGACTCCTTTCAAATATAAGTAAATTCTATGTTCAGAGCATTGGAATTATCCTAAAGATTTGCAGTATGGGTAAAAAGACAGCGGGTTTCCGTTTTTGTCTTCTGGTAAAAGAGGTTTGTTTGGGGAGTAACGCTTTATTTTGCAGTCAAACCTTCAATTTGGGATATTTCGGATAGCAATTTGTCCGATGTTAAAAACAACTCAATCTGGTCTTTCACTTTCAATGCTGATGCCAGTTGAATTTATCCGTTCATATTGCTTCTCGTCTTTCTTCAATAACTTCGTCGGAGAATGAGCCTTTAACATCTTTCAATAGTTCCTGACTCTCAAGAAAAGAAAAATCTGAAAGTACCAAAGGTGTTTTTATATCTTCTTCAAAAGTGACAGTAACTTTCACAGGTTTTTTAGTTTTAAATGGCCTTTCAAGTTTTAGCTGACCATTAAAATATGTCCCAGTTATTGTTGTCATTTTATTTCGATTTTCACAAAGATACATTTTTTTTACGAAGGCCAATTGTGTTGGATTTCAATTGTAATCAATGGTTTATTCCTACTAATTTCAGTCGGGCAAGCTTCCCAAATGTACACAAATTCTATGTTCAATGCAACTGAAATCTCCGAAAGATTTGCTGGGTGGGCAAAAAAACTGCTCTGATATTTCAATAAGGTACAAAACATGAAGTCAGGGCTTCACCTGGAGTGAAACCCTGACTAAGTTTACGTTATGTTTAAGTTGATGAATTATTTTTTCCCCTTGGTAGCTTTTATGCTCTTTTCCAGTTCTTCCATATCGAGATTGTCAGCGGTCAAGGCTTCAAAAGCTTTACGCTTGGCATCGTATTGCCCGTAAATTTCCTTTACTTTTTCCTCCATTTGGGCATTGATAATAGAACCAGCATCTTTCAACACTTTTCTGTCGTTGAACTCAAGAATGCGATCAACATTCTCTTTCCAAAACGACATCGGAATATCTAACCTGTTTTTAGCCCTTAACTCGGCACTTTCAAGAAATATAACAACCAGCCGATTGAGCGTATCTATTTCATCTTCCGACAAATAATTCTTCGCAATAAAAATATCCTGTTTTCGCACAATCGAGCCTTTCCATGAGGTAAGCGCCATATTGGGTTTATCTGCATTTGTCCGCGAAACAATTATCTCAGCAGCAGTTTTGCCTGTAACCGCATACAGGAGTTTATTTTGTGTTTCGGCAAAAAACATTTGCGTGGCTTTGTCAGTAGAATCATAATCGCTGCTAAGAGCAAATAAATCGCGCACTTTCTGATAGAACCGTTTCTCTGATGCCCGAATATCCCTAATCCGTTCGAGCAGTTCATCGAAATAGTCAGGTCGGCCATCAGGATTCTTCAGTCGTTCATCATCCATCACATAACCTTTTACCATGTACTCTTTAAGGTTTCTGTTGGCCCAGATTCGGAACTGAGTGCCTCTTTTGCTCCGCACCCGAAATCCAATGGCCAAAATCATGTCAAGTGAGTAAAAAGTAACATTGTATTCTTTGCCATCAGCGGCAGTTGTTAAGTAATCCTTAACAACTGAATTAACCACTAATTCTCTTTCCTTCAGGATATTAGATATATGCATACTGATATTTGGCACCGAGGTGTCGAAAAGTTCGGCAAGCTGGCTCTGGTTCATCCAGATCATACCATCCTTTGCATAAAGCGATACACTCGCTTTGCCATCGACGGTATTGTAAATGATTATATTTTTCTTATTATTATCTTCCTTCATGTCGATTTTCCATTTTGAAGCTTTCCAAATGTAAGGAAATCCGATGTTCAGTGCATCTGAAATCTCCGAAAGATTTGCTTGGGTGGGTAAAAACAAGAGAAACTGCATGATCGTTGCTTAAAGGCGAACGGCTAAAGATACAGAGTATTGAATATGAATAATTTCCAATCGGAGAGCTGATATCCTTTGCCGTCAAGCTTTAGCGTTCGACTGAGACTTCGGCGTGAGCTCTGTCGAACGCTCACGCCAAAGTCTGACGGACATGGATAGACAACAGAAACGATAAAATGAGCAGTCCTTTCGATACCGGTAAATATTCTATCCTAAAGTAATCGTGTAGGAATACGATTGATTTGCATCTTTCTCCAGATCCTTCTTTTTTGTTACGATGTAATTTACATTTACGTTATTCTCCTGGTTTTCAACCGGTGTGGCGGGCATCTGGAAGAGTATCCGTGCTTTCATCTTCGATTTTATTCTCATTCCACGGTTGCGTACCGGCTCATATACCATCAGGCTTAGTATGCGAATGGTTTCCTCATCACAACCGTAACCAATACCTTTTTTTATCCGGATATCTGATACTTCTCCCAGGTTATTCACTTCATATTCAGTATGTACTAGTCCCTCAATACTATTTTTTAGTGCTTCTTCAGGGTATATTAGATTCTGAGATACGAACTCCTTAAAAGCTTTTTTACCACCCGGATAGGTTGGCAACTTAATAAAGCTTTTCTTTTTTGCACTATGTGGATCAATATCTTTCATTACTGTTTTTTGCAATGTGATATGCCTGAAATTAACATTGACTTCATACATTCTGGAAGGCGCTGCAACTGCCACTCTATTTCTGCGTCGGTGCCTAAAGATGCCTTAAGTGCATATGAGGCGGCATATCTGGCATGATCAGGAACGTGAGCTGTAGCAGCAGCATGCCCTGCCGCACGGGCAGCTGCAATAGCATTTGGATTATTCACCTCGCGTGCAGCAGCATGGGCCGCAAAAGCAAACCTGCGGGCTTCACCCATTTTCAGTTCTCCATGCACCCAGGCACGAGCTGCTTCAATAGCTTTGCGGGGTCGATCATCATCGGGATGATTCTTTTCAAACAGATATAGCACATGTTCAGCACATTCAGCTGCCCATATTGTATATAACTTGTGTTCCTCTGCGTCTATTTTTGGCATCTCATTGCTCTGATTTTATTGCTTTTTTGTCAAAGTACATTCAATGTAGTTTACCAAACCAAATCCGAGTTCAGCAGACTATCCGGATTCAGGTTGTTCTTTTCAATGTCTTTAAAATGCTTGCAGGTTCCCACTCTCAATTCGTAGGTAGCCGGTTCGTCGCAAACAATCATTCCGCGCGGGTGAAGTTGCAGGGCGCTGATGGTCCACATGTGGTTAACTCCTTCTTCGATGGCATGTTGCAATGCGCGGGCTTTATTGTAACCATTCACGATGATCAAAACTTCCTTGGCATCCATTACCGTGGCAATTCCAACAGTTAGCGACGAGTGGGGTACTTTGCTGATATCGTTGTCGAAGAATCGCGAATTAGCCACTTTGGTGTCGTAATTCAGTTCTTTGTCGCGGGTGCGCGAGGCTAAAGATGATCCGGGTTCGTTGAACGCCAGATGTCCGTCAGGACCAATACCACCCAGAAAGAGATCGATTCCACCAACCGCTTTAATTTTGTCTTCGTAAGCCTGGCACTCGGCTTTGATATCCGGGGCATTTCCGTTTAGGATGTTGGCATTTTCAGGAAGAATATCGATGTGGCTGAAGAAATTCGTCCACATAAACGTGTAATAACTTTGCGGATGATCTTTTGGAATCCCAACGTATTCGTCCATATTGAAAGTCACCACGTTGCGGAATGATACCCTACCTGTCTGATAAAGTTTAATTAGTTCGTGGTAGGTTCCGAGTGGTGATGAACCGGTTGGCAGGCCCAGTACAAATTGGTTTTCAGCATTTGGTGCCGCCAGAATAATCTTTCGGGCTATGTAGTTGGCTACCCATTTCGAAGTAGAATCGTGGTTGTCCTGAATAATAAGTCTCATAATAAACTAATTTTTGGTATGTCGGAGGTTCATTGTTACACTTGTCAAAACCGGTTTTGACTGCCGGTTTTAAACACAAAGTTATTGTTTCCAAAGTTACCGCTGACTTTTTTATAATCAAGTTTTTGATTGGTTTTATTTCCATTTCCGGAATGCCTTGATAAACACGTCGGTAATTCTCCTTGTTTCTTCAGGCATTCAAACGTAGGTGAATTTGTTAAGGCTTTGCGGAACGTATTGGCTGAAAAACGAAAAAGACAAACAATCCAAAAAAATAAATAATTTTGCGCCTTCTAAAAAGCGGATAGAAAATGAATTTTATTGAAGAGATTAAGCGTCGTCGTACCTTTGCCATTGTGAGTCACCCTGATGCGGGAAAAACAACCCTTACTGAGAAGCTGTTGCTTTTCGGAGGGGCCATCCATGTTGCCGGTGCTGTTAAAAGCAATAAAATCAAGAAGGGCGCCACTTCCGACTTCATGGAAATCGAGCGGCAGCGTGGTATTTCTGTGGCTACTTCGGTCATGGGCTTTGAATACGATGGCTACAAGGTGAATATTCTGGATACACCCGGTCACCAGGACTTTCAGGAAGATACGTTCCGCACATTGACTGCCGTTGACAGCGTTATCATCGTCATTGATGCTGCCAAAGGGGTTGAACCTCAAACAGAAAAACTGATGAATGTTTGCCGGATGCGCAAAACTCCGGTCATCATTTTTATCAACAAACTCGACCGCCCAACTCAGGATACCTTCGAATTACTCGACGATATTGAACGTCAGCTGCAAATCAGCCTCAATCCTTTGAGCTGGCCAATCAATAATGGTCCTGATTTTAAAGGAGTTTACAACATCTTCGACAAAAGTCTCGATCTGTTTAAGGCCAATGTTCAGGAAATTGAACCCGGCATCTCGTTCGACGATCTCAATAGCCCGGAACTCGAAAAACACATAGGGAAAGATGCTAAAAAGCTGCGCGAGGATCTAGAACTGGTTTATGGTGTTTTTCCGCCTTTCGATCACGAAGAATATCTGGCCGGAAACCTGGCTCCTGTATTTTTCGGAAGTGCGTTGTACAATTTTGGGATTCTGGAACTGCTGAATGCCTTTGTCAAAATAGCTCCCTGGCCTCGTTCGGTGCAAACCGAGGAACGCCTGATTAATCCTGATGACGAAAAATTCAGCGGATTTGTATTTAAAATTCATGCCAACATCGATCCCAACCACCGCAGTCGCATTGCGTTTGTAAAGGTTTGCTCCGGAAAATTTGTGCGGAACAACATTTACAAACAGGTTCGGACTGGCAAAACGTTCCGTATATCGAGTCCTACGGCCTTTATGGCGGCACAAAAAGAAATTATTGAAGAAGCTTACCCCGGAGATATCGTTGGTTTCCCCGACAATGGTTCATTCATTATAGGCGATACCATTAGCGAAGGCGAGGATATTCATTTCAAAGGCTTACCAAGCTTCTCTCCTGAACTGTTTAAGTTCGTTGAGAATGCCGACCCGATGAAAACCAAACAACTCAATAAAGGAATCGACCAATTGATGGACGAAGGTGTTGCCCAGTTGTTTACCAGCCAGTTTAACGGACGAAAGATCATCGGAACGGTTGGCCAGCTTCAGCTGGAAGTGATCCAATACCGTCTCGAACATGAATACAACGCGAAATGCCGTTTCGAGCCAATGCAGATGTACAAAGCATGCTGGATTCAAAGCGACAACCCGAAAGCACTGACCGAATTTAAAAACCGTAAACATCAGAAAATGGCAACCGACAAGCGTGGCCGCGACGTGTTTATGGCTGATTCACAGTTTATTTTGGATATGGCCCAAAGCGAATTCAAGGATATCAGGTTCCATTTCACTTCGGAATTTTAAGATTCAGGAAAGGGGAAAAAGGAAAGAGGAAATTTCCCGTTTCCTCTTTCCCTTTTTCTCGCAACATTATCGTTTTTGAGACAGGATTTCATTTCGTCTGAAGAATATTCAGAAAGCCACCAGATTTTATTCTTTGATAAACTTCTGGATTGAAATTCCTTCATTATCAGCGATTTTCAATAGATGCACTCCGGGGGGCAAACTGCCAACATTTACACTTTCTCCAACTATTGGTTGTTTATAAGACAATTCAATTCGACCATCAATTGATAATACAACCATTTCGGAAATGCAACTCAAATCCCTGTTTATGTAAAGTATTTCTTTTACGGGAACAGGAAAAATACTTAGTGCATCTTTAGTTAATACTGATGAAATGGAATTGTAGATGTTTGATGCAATGTTGGATCGGGTACTTGTGAAGGCTGTTGATTTTAAGGCATTGCATGGGGACGGAGCCAAAACTTCAATCTGATAATATACATCTTCTTCAGTTGCAGTAAAATCACTAAAACTGTTTGCACCTCCGGCAGTGGAGCCAATCAGCGATAAATTATCAGGCGAACTGCCACGATATATTTTGTAGCTGCTCACTTTGAACCCATCATAAGATTCCCAAATCAGGTTCCATGAATTTCCTTGCCCTTTGTTGATTGACAAATGCATTGTTTTATGCGGAATACTTTGGCTTGTAACAAAACCACAATTGTCTCTTGCCGCAATTTTATATTTGTTCGATTGTACCAACGCATTGGAAGACACATCTGTATAAACAGATTCAGCAGTTGAAGCCACCGATCCAATCAAATCATAATAATCAGTTTGGATTAGTGATTCCCTGAAAATAAGATAATCCTGAATAGCTATTTCTCCGGGTTGCGTCCAAACCAGCACGTTTTTATTGTCGGAATCAACGCTTACCAAACAAAGTTCTGGCTGATAATTAATTTTGGAAACGGCTACATGAACATTTTCTTGTGAGACAGCTCCATTAGGCGTGGTAACCGTAACGGTAAAATCTGCTGCTTGGGTCAGTGTGGCAACCGGATTTTTTATCGATGAATTATCAAACTTATCTTTGGGTTGCCAGTCATAAGTTAAAGTGCCGGTACCCGTATAATTGGTGAAAACATCAAGTTTGGCAGTATTTCCGCAGGAAATAGTTTGGTCGTTTGCCGTGGCAACGAAAGGATTTACTTTTATAAAAACTGCCGCTTTTCCAATATTGCCATCTGGGGTAGTAACTGTCAAAGTATAGGTAATATCCGTTTTGGCAGTCACAATTGGGTTGGGAATATTGGTTTGGCTTAATCCTTCTGTAGGAGACCAGGAATAGGTTAACGTTCCGGAATTTACGAAATTTGTCTTTGCGGATAGTTGCATGGATTCGCCATAAACAATCGTTTTTATATTTCCTCCTTCAATTACCACCGATTCTTTGAAAGTCAGAGTTCCGGCGTCATCCATATTATTATAGTTTTCGGTTTTCGCTCCTACATTCGCCCATATGGCACGTTTTCTTCCGTTGTCACCCGGATCTCTGTCAACAACACAAACATCAAATCCCATTGTTCCTGATTTGTTAAATCTGGCTCCTTTTTTATCAGGAATACAATCCCAGGGAATAAAATATTCTGAATTCCATGCCGGATCAGTAACTTTATAGGCATAATTTACCATAAAACCAAGTTCAGGAAATGATTGCATGGTTCCATCAATCAAACCATCTGTAGGTCCAGGAGCAATTTGTGTGTGGCCCCAAATTCCGCCGTTCGCTGCACCAAGGCCATCTTTCAAAATAGCATTAGTATCAAAATAAAGCTCGGTTTGATCATATTCCCAACTATTTGAACCACCATCAGGAGCCCAGAAAGGAAACCACGCATCGTCATTGGCAACAACAAGAATGTACATCCCATTATCATCCCAAAGAGCTTTCCAGTAAGTAGTTCCTGCATCTCCAAGGGTAGGTTCTT
>Ga0209540_10003300_pt1 | contig 11044 bp, 9 predicted proteins | sample BarGraIncu01121A_FD_184501 | JGI IMG/M metagenome (GOLD analysis project Ga0209540, IMG submission 184501) | Arctic peat soil microbial communities from Barrow, Alaska - Barrow Graham LP Incubations 011-21A (SPAdes) (version 2) | ecosystem: Environmental > Terrestrial > Soil > Wetlands > Peat... | reverse complement strand
CAGTCCTCCTGCATTTAAACCATCGTCATTTGTTATAAGTATCAGTTTATCATCTTTTTCAATAACCATATATTTTGAGTGTTTGAGATACAAATATAGACAAATTAGATAGAATCTTTAAGGTAGGCAGGTTATGCTTTATCCATTTTATTTAACCGCAAAGTACGCAAAGCCCACATTCGTTATCACTCAGTGGGTAAGAACGAAAAGGACACAAAGTCAAAACCACTTTGCGACCTTTGTGAATTCTTACTTTGCGATCTTTGCGGTTAATGGATTTTCTTTACTTTTGCATTCGTACTGACAATTTTATAAGTTTAACCTGAGATGAAGATTTCATACAACTGGATTAAAGATTATTTAAATATTGATCTTGAACCTGCAAAAGTCGCAGAGATATTAACAAGTATCGGCCTCGAAATAGAAGGTATGGAAGAATGGGTTTCAGTAAAAGGAGGTCTTGAAGGCGTCGTAATTGGTGAAGTATTGAGCTGTAAAAAACATCCGGATGCCGATAAATTGTCTGTAACCACTGTTGCCATAGGAAATTCTGAGCCTCTTCAGATTGTATGTGGAGCGCCTAATGTGGCTACTGGTCAAAAAGTACCAGTAGCAACCGTCGGAACCATAGTATTCAAAGGGGAAGAACGTTTTGAAATTAAGAAATCAAAAATACGCGGAGAATTATCGGAAGGAATGATATGCGCTGAGGATGAGCTGGGACTTGGCAATTCACATGAAGGGATAATGGTCCTTAACAAGGATGCTAAACCGGGTACCCCTGCCTCCTCCTATTTCAAAATTGTAAAAGATCACGTTTTTGAAATAGGACTTACTCCTAACAGGATTGACAGCGGTTCTCATTTTGGAGTCGCCAGGGATCTGGCAGCTTATATGAATCTGAACGAAGGAATGATGTGGAAAGCGAAACTTCCTTCAATTGAAAATTTTAAACCTGATAATAACAAAAATCCATATGAAGTTATTATAGAAAACCCGGAAGATTGTCCACGGTATACCGGAATTACGATAAGCGGGGTAACTATCGGGGAATCGCCCGATTGGTTGAAGAATAAGCTAAGAGCCGTGGGAATGAATCCTATAAACAATGTCGTTGACATCACAAATTTTGTTCAGAATGAAGTTGGTCAGCCATTGCACTCATTCGACGCGGATAAGATTGAAGGGAAGAAAGTGATAATAAGAAATCTTCCCGATAAAAGTAAATTTGTAACACTTGATGATGTTGAACGAACTCTTTCTTCCCGTGATCTTATGATTTGCAATCCAAAAGAAGGAATGTGTATTGCCGGTGTCTTTGGAGGAATTAAATCGGGGATAACTTCTTCGACAAAAAATATTTTTCTGGAGAGTGCTTATTTCAATCCCGTTGCTATCCGTAAGACGTCGAAGAGGCATGGATTGAAAACAGATGCATCATTCAGGTTTGAACGAGGCGCAGATCCTAATATAACTCCCTGGGCGCTAAAAAGAGCTATAATGCTTATAAAAGAGCTTGCCGGGGGTGAGATTTCCTCCGACATTGTCGATAAATATCCTAATCCAATTAAAAATAATCTGGTTGATATACGCTATTATAACATTAACAGACTGATAGGCAAGAATATCGAACCACAAACCATAAAGGATATCTTTTCGTTACTTGATATAAAAATTATTCGTGAAAATGAGTCTGATCTGACTGTTGAAATTCCTTCATATCGTGTTGATGTAAAACAGGAAGCTGATGTTATAGAGGAGATCCTCAGGATATATGGTTATAACAATGTCGAGATTAAAATGCACGTTAATTCTACACTGACATATCCTGAGAAACCAAATAAAGAAAAAATTGTAAATATTATTTCAGACTCTCTTTCAGCAAACGGTTTTTCCGAAATCATGTGTAATTCTCTGTGCCCTGCTGCGTGGTATGAGGAAAATGATGATTTTGAAAGAGATCAGCTGGTAATGCTTGCAAATCCGCTAAGTTCTGACCTGAACGCAATGAGACAGACTCTTCTTTTTGGAGGATTGAGTTCAATAAAATGGAACTTAAACAGACAGAATCCTGATCTTAAACTTTATGAATTCGGCAACTGCTATTTTTATCATAAAACAGACCAGGCATTTCCCAGGACAGATAATTTTACCGAAAATACTTCGCTCGATCTTTTTATTTCAGGGAATACAGGACCTCAGAGCTGGAACAGCAAGACAAATCCTTCTGATTTCTTCAATATTAAATCATCTGTTGAAATGATTTTCTCAAGGTTAGGCATTAAAGAAGAAAACTTAAAAACAGGTGAATCTGATAAAAAATATTTTGCTGAATCTTCAACCTATCTGTATAATAATAAGATTCTGGCTGAAGCCGGACGGGTTTCGAAATACTATCTTTCTAAATTTGATATAGGTCAGGATGTTTATTGGGCTCATATTAATTGGGATTCTCTGATGAGAATAATTAAAACTCATTCTATTGCTTTCCACGAACTTCCAAAATATCCGTCAGTGAAACGCGATCTTGCTCTACTTCTCGACAGGGGAATAAAATTCAGTCAGGTAAGGGATCTCGCTTTCCATACCGAAAAGAACCTCCTGCAGGATATTAATCTGTTCGATGTTTATGAGAGCGATAGTCTTGGAATAAACAAAAAATCATATGCAGTCAGTTTTCTGCTTCGCGATGATCTTAAAACAATGACAGATAAGAATATCGACAGAATAATGAATAATCTCATTAAGGCATTTGAAACCGAACTTAATGCACAGATCAGATAAATAATGAAAACGAAGAGGGTTGAGCTGATCAAAGGGGATATCACATCTCTTGATGTGGATGCGATCGTCAATGCTGCCAATAATTCGCTTCTGGGTGGTGGTGGTGTGGACGGAGCAATTCATAATGCTGCCGGACCCGGACTTCTTTCCGAATGTGAAAAACTTAATGGATGTGAAACCGGAAAGGCAAAAATCACAGATGGCTACCGGCTAAAGGCAAAACATGTTATACATACAGTTGGACCGGTATGGCGGGGTGGCTTTAGTGATGAAAATACACTTCTGGCATCGTGTTATCAGTCGAGCCTGGAACTTGCAAAACAAAAGAAAATAAAGACAGTAGCTTTCCCGGGTATCTCAACCGGGGTATACGGATTTCCAAAAGATCTTGCAGCACTTATTGCAGTGAAGGAAACCCAGAGATTTCTCAAAAAAAACACCTATCCCGAAAAAGTAATTTTTGTCACTTTCAGTGACGATAACTATGAAACCTACAGGAAGCTGCTCGATGATGGTATCCATTAATTCTGTAAAAAAGTATTTTTCTCTGGTAAAGTTCAGTCATACTGTCTTTGCTATGCCATTTGCATTGATTGGATTCTCTCTTGCTGTTTCAAAGCCCGAATATGAACTAAAATTCAGATTATTGCTGCTTGTAATTCTCTGTATGATCTTTGCACGAAATACTGCAATGGGATTCAACAGGATTGCTGACAGGAAGTTCGATGCACTTAATCCAAGAACCAATAAACGGGAAATACCCTCAGGAATAATAAGTTCCAGTTCCGCAACAATATTTGTAATCATTAATGCTGTATTCTTTGTTATTACTACGGCTTTTATCAACCGCTTAACACTACTCCTTTCTCCTGTTGCATTACTTGTTATTACAGTCTACAGTCTGACCAAAAGAATCACTTCACTCTGTCATTTTGTGCTGGGACTTGGACTCAGTCTTGCTCCGATAGGGGCATATATTTCGGTAACAGGACAATTCAGTTTACTCCCTTTGATTTACTCTTTCATTGTACTCACCTGGGTAAGTGGTTTTGATATAATTTACGCTCTTCAGGATGACGAATTCGACAAATCAAACAAGCTGCATTCGCTGCCATCTTCAACAGGTAGAAAAAAAGCACTCGGTATTTCAATCTTTCTTCATTCAATTACTTTTGTTCTCGTCCTTGTTTCAGGGTTTTACGGACAAAGTGGAATTTTATTCTGGACAGGGGCGATTTTATTTTCAATTTTACTATTTTATCAACATAGTATTGTCAGATTTGATGATATTAGCAGAGTAACAATGGCCTTTGGCACAACAAACGGGATTGCCAGTCTGCTTTTTGCGATTTTTGTCATCCTCGATCTGGTTTTGAGATCTTCAGTTTAGAATTTATTTAACAGGAAATTGTTCTTATAAAAGTTTTTTTGTTTCTTTCCACAATCAAAATATTTTTTATATGGGGGAATTAATTATTAAAGAGGTACTTACCAAAAAAGACCGACGAGATTTTATTTATTTGCCTGACAAAGTTCACAAAAACGAACCTGAATGGCTTCCTCCTATATATATGGATGAGTGGGAGTTATATGACAAGAAGAAGAATAAGTCATATCAGTATGCTGATGCATTACTCCTGCTGGCCTATCGCGACAATAAACCGGTAGGAAGGATTATGGGCATTATCAATAACAGATATAATTCCATCAACAACGAACAACATGGTCGTTTCTGTTTTATGGAATGTTTTAACGATAAAGAAGTTTTTCATGCACTTATAACCAAAGTCGAAGATTGGGCACGCTCAAAGGGTATGGTCAGAATAATCGGCCCCCTGGGCTTTTCCGATAAAGATCCCCAGGGATTCCAGATAGAAGGATTTGAATATCCGCTGTTTATGACAGCGCCCAATAATTCTGAATATATGCCTCATCTTCTTGAAGAAGAAGGATATGAAAAGAAAGTAGATCTTGTTAACTACCTCGGAAAAATCCCTGAAACCTTTCCTCTTGTCTATGAAAGGGTATTTGCCCGACTCGAAAATAATAAAGAGTATAAAATAGTCGAATTCGCTTCCAAAAAAGAACTTAAACCCTACATCATCCGTGTTCTGGAGCTTATGAACGAGACTTTTGCTGAAATTTATGGTTTTGTCCCTCTTACTGACAAAGAAAAGGCTGATTTTGCTGCACGTTACCTGCCAATTCTCGATCCGAAATTTATAAAAGTGATTGTGGCTAATGAAAAGTTAGTCGGTTTCGCGGTTGGAATGCCTGACATCAGCAAGGGAATAAAAAGAGCAAATGGGAAATTGCTTCCGTTCGGTATTTTTAAAATTCTTCAGGAATCAAAAAGATCGAGAAAACTCCTCATGATGCTAGGGGGTGTCAAAAAGGAATACAGGGGCAAAGGTCTTGAGGTTCTTATGGGAGTTAAAATATTACAATCAGGTATTAAACATAAAATGGATACGCTCGACAGCCATCTTGTACTTGAAGATAACACCAAGATGAGGGCTGAGTATGAGAGAGTCGGATGCAAGGTTGTAAAGAAGTTCAGGATATACCAGAAAGAGCTGTAATAAAAGGCTTAAGGGCGTAAAGGCTTAAAGGCGTAATGGCGGCGTAATGGCATAAAGGCGCAGAAGTTCAAGGTTTCAAGATACTCGTAGGGACGTTGCATGCAACGTCCCTACTGTCTTTTAGAGCAAGCTCGGTGAACTCTTCAGACTTTGCCGCAGAAACATAAAATACTTTTAAATAATAGTAATCAAAGCGAAGTTTTCAAAATTCTCTAAGCATTTTTTGTCGTTAAGCTATTATGCCTTTGTGCCATTAAGCCGTTTTAAAACTTAAATGACACTGAAAATCCCAGCAGCTCCTTGAATTGAATCCTTGCGGTCTTTTTAACGGTTCCATCGGCCGACAAAACAGGTTGTCCGTTCTTATATTGATTGGGCGTTTTAGTATCATCATCAAAAATTAAATGGGTATTAAACCTCACATCAGTAAACCAGTTTAAATGTGCTGTAGCAATCATTTCCCAATCGACATCTACATTCTGGGGGTTGTGTATATAATTTGTAAACAACTGCAGCCGGTTTAACACAGTAACTGCCTTTAAAGGATTAAATTCATGAGAAATCATAAAACTCACTCCGGGTTCATTGAGTGATTTCCTGTTTTTTGCAATCCCGTATTGAGTCTGGTCAATATGAGCAGTATCATTGACAAAAGTACCTTTATAAGAAAGTGGTGAAAAATTGATTGAGGTTTTTTTGTTTGGTTTATAATCAAATCCCAGTCCGATCGTAATAGTTGCAGGATTCATAAATTTTGACACCAGACTTGAGGTATCCTTTCCCGCGACTGTAGTGGAGTAATTATAACCTCTGGCAATCTGAGTCTTAAACAATAATATAGCACTGAAGTCAAATTTCCCAAATGCCTTGTGATTAAATTTTGAATTTGTCTCAAGTAAATCAACGTTTTTCTTTATCTCTTCATTTCCTGTAGCCATATATCCAAATTTAAGCCGGGCAAAATTAGCTGATGAGAGCTTTAACGGCTTATTCTCAAAATCGGCATAGCCGGTCATATCGAGGGCAGTTGACAAACTTCCCTCTCCTCCTTTGACCCAGTTACTAAGTGACGCCTGATTGAGAACAAATGAAGTTTCTGTACGGTATTTCCATAATCTGGGCTTAAACCCGATATTTTGAAAATCCTGTAATTTCTTATTATCAATTTTCTGTGCATTAATATATGGACTGGCGTAGTTGTTTTGCCTCAATGGTCTTCTGAAGTTGATCCCCTGCTCGAGATATAAACCAATTGTATTTCTGGAAGGATTCCCGATCCAAACAGCAACTGAATCTAATGATTCGTTTTTAAGCCAGTAACGTACATACCTGTCAGAGCTCGAATTTACGACCAATGGAGTAACTGCATGTCCAATTCCAGTGATATTGAAAATTATAGAATCACGCTTGTCGATATAATTAATTAATGATCTGACGGCTGCCTGGATTGAATCACCCTGAAACGGATGATTGACATATTTAAATGGAAATCCAGAACGGGATGATGTTACTGTCTTTAAAGAATCAACTATAACCATCAGAGTGGTATCCTTCAATTCTATAACACCCTTTGTGATGGAAACCGGACTGACAGCTTCTGGATTGATTTTAAGGGAATCATTTCTGGGGACAAGGTCGCCTGCTAATTTGGAGGAATCAACAGTTGACAAAACAGGGATTTTGATTTTCATGGGTTTCCATAAATAAAATTTATCCCACGGTATACTAAGGGAATCATATGGATATTTTATGAGTGAATTTCGTAATGAATCGAAAGGTGAATGAGCCGCTTCATAGATCAGCCGCCCGAATGCCTGTCGCAATGGATCACCCTCATTCTGCCAGAATTGCGGACTATATTTTTGCTCGAGATATTTAAGTGCCTGATCAGATGAAAGAGATATTTCCGGTTTATAGAATGGCTTGCCGAAAATTACCCCTCTCTTTTTTAATGAATCAATTACACTTTCTGTAGTTTTTGCTTTTTTGAAATTATCCTGAGAGAAAACTGATATATAGGAGTTTATAAAGATAATTGCTAAAAATAATTTTAAAATAATGAACCGCATGCTTTAATATTTTTCAGATAAAACTTCATTATTGATATATCACAAAATACTGTAATTTTACAGAACTAATTTTTCAAAGATAATGCCTCAGTTCACATTAACAGATAAAAGTCTTGTTAATATATACAGGAATATAAAAAACAGAGATTTTTTCCTTCTTGCCTAAGGAAGTCGGATTTACTTATATTCCAGGTTCTCAATGTCAAAATTTTTCTTTTTAAACCTTGAAGTGTGGTACCCTGATATTGAAAACAAAAAGGCAATTAATCCTACTACAATTCCTTCAATTTATAAACGGTCTGAGGCCCGATTTATTATCCAACAATTAATTAAATTTCTGAAAATAAATAACTTATATAATGGAATTACCATTTAGTGAACCATTTAAAATCAAAACGGTTGAAAATATTTTTAAAAGTACAAGAGAACAAAGAGAAGTATGGATAAAAGATGCAAATCTCAATCTCTTTAATCTTAAATCACAACAAGTCTTCATCGATCTTCTTACTGATTCCGGTACTGGTGCAATGAGTGATAAGCAATGGTCGGAAATAATGCTTGGAGATGAAAGCTATGCCGGGGCATCTTCATATTATAAAATGAAGGATGCAATTAAAGACATTACCGGATTCAGTTATTTTCTCCCTGTCCACCAGGGAAGAGCGGCCGAGAATGTTCTTTTTTCAGTTCTGGTAAAGGAAGGGGACCTTGTTCCGGGGAATTCTCACTTTGATACTACAAAAGGGCATATTGAATTCAGAAAAGCAAAAGCAATAGATTGTACAATTGATGCCGCATCTGATCCAACATTTTATCATCCTTTTAAAGGTAACGTAGATCTTCAAAAGCTTGAAAATGTACTTAAATCCAATCCTGGTAAAAAAATCTCATGTGTAATTGTTACAATAACCAATAATACTGCAGGAGGACAACCGGTGAGCATGTCAAATCTTCGGGAAGTCTCAGAACTTTCACATAAATATGGTGTTAAATTTATTATTGACTCAGCGAGATTTGCAGAGAATGCATATTTCATAAGATTAAGGGAAGATGGGTATGCCAACACGGATATAAGGGATATAGCAAGGGAGATGTTTTCATATGCCGACGGGATGACAATGAGCTCAAAAAAGGATGCAATTGTTAATATGGGTGGATTTATTGCTTTGCGTGAAGAAGAATTATTTCGCCAGGCATCAACATATAATATAATGTACGAGGGTTTTATTACTTATGGTGGAATGTCGGGAAGAGACATGAATGCCCTCGCACAGGGACTCTACGAGGGCACCGAATTACCATATCTCGAGTCGAGAATCAACCAGGTTTCATTTCTCGGTAACAAGTTGAAGGAATATGGCGTACCTCTACTGGAACCATTTGGTGGCCATGCGATATTTATAGATGCAAAGAAATTTCTGCCTCATATTCCAAAAGAGGAATTCCCGGCCCAGACTCTTGCGATTGAGCTTTATACAGAAGGTGGATTAAGGGGAGTTGAAATTGGTGCTCTTATGGCCGACAGAGATCCGCAAACCCGGGAGAACCGGTATCCTGACCTTGAAATGGTAAGACTTGCTATCCCAAGAAGAGTGTATACAGATAATCATATGAAGTATGTTGCAGCCGTTGGCGGGAACGTTTTTGAAAGAAAAAATATGATCAGGCATGGTGTCAAGATAGTCTGGGAAGCTCCCATTATGAGACATTTTACTATCAGGCTTGAACGGATACAGTAACCCTTTGGTAATTACATTGTGAGAGGATGGATATTCAGCAAAATCGTGGAAAAATATGTAACTTACACTAAAATTAATAAATCATTTAACAGATATGATCAAATCAATGACAGGTTACGGAAAAGCAATCGCTGAAACTCCGCAAAAAAAAATAACAATTGAAATAAAATCTCTTAATTCCAAACAACTTGATCTTAATACCAAGCTTCCATGGTTATATAAAGAAAAGGAACCGGAAATCAGAAATCTTATCAGTCAGAGACTTGACAGAGGGAAAATTGATTTTTCGATTTACTGTGATATGCTTGATGACGAAGTCGTAACTGTTATTAATAAATCTGCAGTAAGAAATTATTACAACCAGTTCAAAGATATCGCTGCTGAACTCAAAATAAACCTTGATGATCAGATTTTTACTGCAATAATGAAACTTCCCGACACTCTTAAAACTGAAAAACCTGAAATGTCAGAAGAAGAATGGTCAATTGTTAAAAACCAGATCATTGAATCAATAACAATGCTCGACTTGTACAGAATTGAGGAGGGACATTCAATAATAACTGATCTTAATAAATGTATCGGAAAAATATTAACGTTTCTCGAAACCATAGGAACATATGAAGAAGGAAGGATTACAAAGGTAAGAGAAAAACTGGCAGCTCTTTTGGAGGAAAACCTTGGAACAGAGAAAGTTGACAAAAACAGGTTTGAACAGGAAATCATATTTTATCTTGAAAAATACGATATCAACGAGGAAAAAGTCAGGCTTAAAACTCATTGTGATTATTTCACTGAAACATTAAATACTCCTGCACCGAATGGAAAGATATTGAATTTCATAGCCCAGGAGATCGGACGGGAAATAAATACCATAGGTTCAAAAGCCAATGATGCATCAATTCAAAAACTCGTTGTGATGATGAAGGATGAGTTGGAAAAGATTAAGGAACAAACTTTGAATGTACTATAAGGCGTAATGGCGCTTGGGCGTAAAGGTCTAGCGGCGCGTATCCTCCTACGCTAAAGCTTGGGAGGACAAAGTAAAGGACAAACGATAAAAGGGTGATGGTTGGAAAACTAGTGATAATATCAGCTCCTTCCGGAGCAGGAAAGACAACGATTGTCAAACATCTGCTGAGCAGTGGGTTAAATCTTTCATTCTCAATATCTGCCACGACCCGACCAATTAGGGGAAATGAAACTGATGGTGAAGATTATTTTTTTCTTTCTATCGACGAATTTAAGAGGAAAATTGAGAATAATGAATTTGTGGAATGGGAGGAAGTGTATAAAGATCTCTTTTATGGTACATTGAAAAGCGAACTTGAGAGAATCTGGGCAAATGGGAATAATGTCCTCTTTGACGTTGATGTCAAAGGAGCAATAAGTCTTAAGAACAAATTCAAAACGAATGCTATTGCAATATTCATTATGCCACCTTCCGTGGAGGAACTTGAAAGCAGGCTTGTAAAAAGAGCTACTGATTCCCCTGATAAAATCAGAATAAGGATTGAAAAAGCCAACGAGGAACTGAAACTGGTTGATCAATTTGATACGTTTATTGTTAATCACCAACTTGACAGAGCAAAGGTTGAGGCTCTGAAAGTAGTTTCTTCATTTCTGGAAAGATAAATATCAAGATGGCCAGAATAGGATTATATTTCGGTTCTTTTAATCCCGTCCACATTGGTCATATGGCAATTGCAGGTTATATGACCGAATTTGATGGCCTGGACCAGGTTTGGTTCGTGGTAAGCCCTCATAATCCTCTGAAAAAGAAGGAGACTCTCCTTGGCGATCATCATCGGTTACACATGGTCAGACTGGCTATTGGAGATAATGACAAGCTTAAGGCTTCAGATATTGAATT
>Ga0209540_10003299_pt1 | contig 11047 bp, 9 predicted proteins | sample BarGraIncu01121A_FD_184501 | JGI IMG/M metagenome (GOLD analysis project Ga0209540, IMG submission 184501) | Arctic peat soil microbial communities from Barrow, Alaska - Barrow Graham LP Incubations 011-21A (SPAdes) (version 2) | ecosystem: Environmental > Terrestrial > Soil > Wetlands > Peat... | reverse complement strand
TGTGGTCAGACCATACACCGGAGAGGTATCAAGTACCACCCCATTCCTTCCACAAAAGGTGACCCATGTATCGCCCAGTTCTTGATGCCGTAGGCGGATCGCTGGCTCTCACAGCGCTCGTGGCCATGCTGCCCCTGCTCACGCTGTTCGTCCTGCTCGGGGTGCTGAAGATGGCAGCCTGGAAGGCTGCGGTGGTGTCGCTGGTGATCTCACTGCTGGTGGCCATCGTTGCGTACTCGATGCCGGTCGGTCAGTCCCTCATGGCAGGCACCGAGGGTGCCGTCTTCGGGTTCTTCCCGATCCTGTGGATCGTCATTAATGGGATCTGGGTCTACAACATGACCGTGGTGACGGGGCACTTCGACGTCCTGCGGCGGTCATTCGCCAAGGTCAGTGACGACCAACGGATCCAGGCGATCATCGTCGCCTTCTGCTTCGGCGCACTGCTCGAGGCCCTGGCCGGCTTCGGCACCCCGGTGGCGATCACCAGCGTCATGCTCATTGCCTTGGGATTCAAGCCGGTCAAGGCCGCTGTGGTCGCCTTGGTCGCGAACACCGCGCCGGTTGCCTTCGGTTCGCTCGCGGTGCCCATCACCACGCTCGCCACGGTGACCGGCATGCCCGAGCACTCTCTGGCGCAAATCGTCGGCCGGCAGACTCCACTGCTCGCGATCTTCGTCCCGATGGCCCTCGTCTTCATCATCGATGGGTGGCGCGGCGTCCGGGCGACCCTGCCGGCGACGCTGACCTGTGGCATTACCTTCGCGATCGCGCAGTTCGTGTGCGCCAACTTCATCTCGACCCAGCTCACCGACATCGTCGCCTCCCTGGTGGCGGGGGCTTGCCTCATGCTGCTGCTGCGGGTGTGGCGACCGGCTGGCACCTACGTGGAGGCGGACGAGGTCGGCGCTCTCGAGACCGAAACGGGCACCTCGGGTGCCTCGCGCCCCAACTCTGCGAACCGCCCCTCGCCCGCGATGGCGGGTGAGGCAGTCGGTCGTCCGGAAGAGCCCGTGGTGCCCGTCGGCGTCACGGCCCTAGAGCTGGCCGAACGTGACCGGCTCAGCCATGACACCCGCAGTGATGTCTTCAAGGCCTACGCGCCCTACCTGATCATCATCACGGTGTTCAGCATCGCCCAGATCCCGTTCATCAGGGACGCCTTGGCATCGCCCACGGTGTCGTTCAAATGGCCTGGTCTGGATCTGCAGAGCGCGTCGGGCAAACCCTCGACCATCCCGACGTTCAAGTTCAACTTCCTCGCGTCGGCAGGCAGCCTCATGGTGCTCGCCGGACTGATCACCATCCCGTTCGTCGGCATCTCCGTGGCCAAGGCCTTCAAGGCCTACATCGGCACCTACATCCAGCTCAAGTTCGCGATCGTCACGGTCATGGCCGTCCTCGGTCTGGCGTACGTCATGAACGCCTCTGGCCAGACGGCGACGCTAGGCAAATGGATGGCCGGCGCCGGTGCGGCATTCGCGCTCATCTCCCCTCTCCTGGGCTGGCTGGGCGTGGCGGTCACCGGTTCGGACACCTCGTCGAACTCGCTCTTCGGTGCCTTGCAGGTCTCAGCGGCCAAACAGGTCGGGATCAACCCGTTCCTGATGGCCGCGGCCAACTCCTCCGGTGGGGTGCTCGGCAAGATGGTCTCGCCCCAGAACCTGGCGATCGCTGCAGCCGCGGTGGGCATGTCCGGCAAGGAGGGCATCATCTTCCGGAAGGTCCTCGGCTGGAGCCTGGGCTTCGTGTTCTTCATGTGCGTGATCGTCTATCTGCAGTCAACATCCGCCCTGTCCTGGATGCTGCCCTGACGACCCCTGGCTGAGTCCGGCTATCGGGCAAGCGCTGCGAGCTGGGTCAAGGGCACTGGATGCCTTCGACCCGGCTCGCAGCGTGAGCGTGGCGTGCTGTCTTATGGTTTGACCAAATCTATGGTCGACCTTAGTTGTAGAGTTTTCCACTGCTGAGTTCCTAGCAAAGATCTTCTGATGGACCTTGGGGGTCACATGGCCGACCTGACCAGGAATCCGCCAGACGGGGCTGTCTCTGGGCCCGTCCACGGCCGGCGGACCGATGAGTGGACGCCTGTATCGCGTGTTCGGACCTACGAGCTGGTGCTGCAGAGCATAGAGGCGCAGATCATCAGCGGCGCCCTGCGCGCCGGTGAGCGACTGCCGCCGGAGCGAGAGCTCGCCGAGCTGCTCGGCGTGAGCCGGCCAGCCGTGCGGGAGGCACTGCGCGTCCTCGAAGCGCAGGGAGTCGTGCGGTCTCAGGTCGGGCAGGGGCCCGGCTCAGGGACGACGATCGATCGTGTGCCCAGCGACGCCCTGGCTCGGCTCCTGCGTCTGCACGTCGCCCTGGGCTCGTTCCCGCTCGAGGACGTCATCGAGACCAGGGTGACGCTCGAGAGGTCCATCGTGGTGCTCGCCTGTCGCAACGCTCCATCGCAGGATCTTGCGCGGATGCGGGCAGCCCTCCTGGCCATGGACGAGCCGGAGGTCGACCGCGAAGCGTTCAACCAGCTCGACATCGACTTCCACGTGGCGCTCGCCGATGCGGGCGGCAACCGCCTGATGTCCGACATGACGCGCGCCATACGCGAGTCGGTGCGGATTCCGTTCCTGGCGGCCGTGGCTGCGATGCCAGAGACTGGCGAAGACAGCTGGCCCCGCGTGCTGGACGGCCTGAGGGTCGAGCATCACGCGGTCTTTGCCGCTGTCGAAGCCGGCCAGGCCGAGCAGGCCGCCGATCTGCTGGCAACCCACATCCGCAGCTTCTACGCCGACCTGACGATTGCACACTGACGGGTTCATCGTCACGATCGGATGATCGGGCTGAACCGGGGTCCGGTCTTGGGGTCAGGGCATCCGCTCGTACGCCGGGAGGGTGAGGAACTCGGCGAAGTCGTCGGCGATGGCGACATCCACGAACGTAGCTCGCGCCTGCGCATAGTCACCGGGGTCCCCGGGCAGCTTGGCGATCTCCTTGTCGACGATGCGTTCGACCAGATCTCGGGTGACCACCTCAGCGCTGTCGGCGAGCACGATGTCGTTGTGCAACCACTGCCAGACCTGCGAGCGCGAGATCTCCGCGGTGGCCGTGTCCTCCATCAGGTTGAAGATGGCCACCGCGCCCGATCCATGCAACCAGGACGCAAGGTACTGGATGCCGACGCTGATGTTGTTGCGAAGCCCGACCTCAGTCACCTCGCCGGGTGTCGCGGCGACGTCCAGCAGCTGTCTGGCCGTGACATGAACGTCCTCGCGAAGCTTCTCGAGCTGGTTGGCACGCTCTCCCAGCACTGCGGTGAACGCCGCTTCGCACAACCCGACCATGCCGGGGTGCGCGACCCAGGATCCGTCGAACCCGGCGCGTGCCTCGCGGGTCTTGTCGTCCTCGACCTTCGCGAAGGCGGCCTCGTTGACCTCGGGGTCCTTGCTGGGGATGAAGGCCGCCATGCCACCGATGGCGTGGGCGCCGCGCTTGTGGCAGGACCGCACGAGCAGCTCGGAGTAGCTGTTCATGAAGGGAACCGTCATCGTGACCTGGGCGCGGTCCGGCAGCATGAAGTCGCGTCCGCGGGTCCGGAACTTCTTGATGACGCTGAAGATGTAGTCCCAGCGTCCGGCGTTGAGCCCTGAGGAGTGCTCGCGCAGCTCGTAGAGGATCTCTTCCATCTCGAACGCGGCCGGGTAGGTCTCGATGAGGACCGTGGCGCGAATGGTGCCCACCGGGAAGCCCAGGAGCTCCTGGGCGCGGATGAACACGTCGTTCCAGAGCCGCGCCTCCAGGTGGCTCTCCAGCTTGGGGAGATAGAAGTACGGGCCCTTGCCTGCGTCGATCTGACGCTGGGCGCAGTGGAAGAAGTAGAGACCGAAGTCGACCAGGCTGCCCGACATCGGCGCTCCGTCCACGACGATGTGCTTCTCCGGCAGATGCCAGCCGCGCGGTCGGACGGCGATCGTGGCGAGGTCATGTCCGAGCTTGTAGGACTTGCCCTCGGGCGAGGTGAAGTCGATGGTGCGGTCGAGGGCGTCCCGCAGGTTGAGCTGGCCTTCGACGACATTGGCCCAAGCTGGAGTCGAGGCATCCTCCATGTCGGCCAACCAGACCTTGGCACCGGAGTTCAGGGCGTTGATGGTCATCTTTCGGTCGGTCGGGCCGGTGATCTCGACGCGACGATCGACCAGGCCGGGCGCCGCCGGCGCGACCTGCCAGTCGGCGTCGCGGATCTCCTGTGTCTCGGGCAGGAAGTCGAGCGTGCCGCCGGCTGCCAGCAGCTGGTATCGGTCCTGGCGGGTTTGCAGCAGCTCCAGCCGACGAGCGTCAAAGGTCCGATGGAGATCAGCGAGGAAGGCCAAGGCTGGCGCGGTGAGCACTTCGTCGTACCGCTCGCCGTTGTCGCCCGTGATCTGCACGCCTTCGGGGATCGTCATTGATGCTCCTCGCGTAGTTGTTCCTGCACTCGAAAAGAGGGTCCAACCCTATCAGCGAGAGTAGGTCAGGCGAGGTGGACGAGGTCATCGGGGTTCTTCCGCAACGGTTCATCTTCCTCCGGTCAAGCCGCGCGGCCACGTCGTTCGGCGGGGTGGGGTGCATGTTCGTGCGCCAGGTCGATGACGATGGCTGCGGTGAGCTGAGCATGCCCGAACGAGTAGGGTCACCGACATGACTGATCAGTATGGAGTCGTTGGACATCCCGGCCGAGGTCTGACATGAGCTCGGTGGCAGGTGGACGCCAGCCGGTACGTCTGGCCTATGGCGAGACCGGTCTGATGATCGAGGTCGACCCGGAGCGCACCACCGTTGTCACACCGGTACACCGAGCCGGTGCCCCGGATGTCGCGGCGACGCTGCGCGGGGCACTTCAACACCCGGTTGCCGGCCCGCCATTGCGTGACGTCATCCGCCCAGGCCAGAAGATCGCGGTGTCGATATGCGATGTGACCCGTCCGCAGCCGCGCGACCTCATGGTCCGGGCGTTGCTGGCCGAGCTCGAGGGCATCTCCAGCCGCGACGACTTCACCCTGATCGTCGCCACCGGCACGCACCGCTCCAACACTGATGCGGAGCTGCGCTCCATGCTGGGTGACGAGCTCGTTGACACGATGCGGATCATCCAGCACGATGGCCGTGACCTTTCGACGCTCACCTATCGCGGCGAGTTCGGCGACGGCGTCCCGGTCTGGCTGAACACGCAATGGTGTGAGGCGGACATACGGATCACCACGGGGTTCGTCGAGCCGCACTTCTTCGCTGGCTTCTCCGGCGGCGGCAAGCTGGTTGCCCCAGGGCTGGCCGGCCTGGAGACCGTGCTGACCCTGCACGACGCGAAGCGGATCGGTAGCGAGAAGGCGACGTGGGCGATCTGCGAGGGCAACCCCGTACACGATGACGTGCGGGCGATTGCCGTCGGAACGGGCGTCGACTTCGCCTTCGACGTCGTGCTCAACGCCGACAAGCAGGTGGTATCGGCATTCGCCGGGGAGATTCTCGAGATGCACGCCGCTGCTCGCGAAGAGGTACGTGTGATCTCGATGCGTCCGGTCGACCAGCTCTTCGATGTGGTGGTCACGACCAACTCCGGCTATCCGCTGGACCAGAACCTCTACCAGTCGGTCAAGGGCATGTCGGCGGCAGCCACGATCGTCAAGCCCGGCGGACTGATCATCTGCGTAGCCGAGATGCGGGATGGGTTCCCCGATCACGGCTCGTTCCGTGAGGAGTTGCAGTCAGGCAAGACACCGCAGGAACTGCTTGACATGATCGCCGCCCGCGAGAAGACCGTGGACGACCAGTGGGAGGTTCAGGTGCTGTCCAGGGTGCAGGTGCTCGCCAGGGTCGGCGTCCACAGCGACTACCTCGACGATGCCGCGCTGCAGTCGGCGCACCTGATCCCGGTCCCGGACGTCTCGGCGGCCATCGCTGCTGAGCTTGCCGCGGTGGGACCTGATGCCAGGGTCTGCGTGCTGCCCGAAGGTCCGCAGACGATTGCCTACCTCGCGAGCGACGTCCCTGAGTGATGCGCGTTCGGGCCGTCCCGGACACGTTACGCGGCACCGCAACTGCTGAGCAGGTCTGTGCTGCGATCGCAGTGGCGGCCGGGTGGCTGGTGACCCTGGCCCGGCGAGGATACTGAACCCATGAGCGTTGAACTGGACCGGCTGCTAGACCGGCTGGCCGAAGAGAAGCGGTTGCTGACCGGCTACTCCGGAGGCGCCGACTCGGCGCTGCTCGCCTACGCCGCGCACCAGGTTCTCGGCTCGCGGGCCATCGCAGTGACCGCGGTGTCGGCCAGCCTGCCCTCACGCGAACGCCGGTCCGCCCGCGACTTTGCGCGCGAGCATGGCATGGCACACGTCGAGGTCTGCACCGACGAGCTCGACCGAGACGAGTACGTCGCCAACAGCGGCAACCGCTGCTTTCACTGTAAGTCCGCACTCTTCGACGCCCTCGGTCCGCTCGCGGCGATGATGAACGCCTCGATGGCCCTGGGTACCAACCTCGACGACCTCGGCGACCATCGTCCGGGCCAGGCGGCGGCCACCTCGAGGGGCGCGATATTCCCGCTGGTCGACTCCGGGCTGAGCAAGGCCGACGTGCGGGCGGTCAGCGCCGAGCTCGGACTGCGCACAGCCGACAAGCCGGCGGCGGCCTGCCTGTCGTCCCGGATCGCCTACGGCGACGAGGTGACCTCCGAGCTGCTCTCACGCATCGAACGCGCTGAGGTCGCGCTTGCCGACCTTGGATTCGCCCCGGCTCGGGTGCGCGCGCACGCGGACGGGACGGTGGCCCGCATCGAGCTCGACGTCACGCAGTTGGACGAGGCCATCCTGCGGCGCGCCGAGCTGGTCGCGGCGGTGGGTGCCACGGGGTTCACGTTCTGCGCGCTCGACCTCGCCGGCTTTCGCAGCGGGAGCATGAACGCTTTGCTGCAGCTGACGGTGCTGCGCTCGTGACTGTGTCCGCGGAGTCGATCAGGCTCGGATTCGCGACGGTCGATGTCGATCGCGAGCAACGCCAGGGGCTGCCGGAGGTGGTGTACGGTTCCGGCAAGTCCGCGGCCGAGATCGCAGCGATCGTGTCGGTGCTGGTGGAGCTGTCGGCCGGTCCCGTGCTGGTGACCCGCGTTGATCCTGCGGAGGCTGCTGTCGTTCAGGCGTCGGTCGGCTCAGGTTCCTACGATGAAGCCGCCCGGTTGCTGGTGTGGCGGCCGTCCCCTGGCCTTGGTTTCCGGGTGGCGGTGGTGACCGCCGGCACGTCGGACGGTGCGGTTGCGGACGAGGCATCAGCGATCGCGCGGGCGATTGGGCTCGAGGTCACCGACATCCGAGATGTGGGCGTCGCCGGGCTGCACCGGCTGCTCGAGCGTGTCGAGGAGCTGCGGGCGGTTGACGTCGTCGTGGTGGTGGCTGGCATGGAGGGCGCGCTGGTCAGCGTCGTGGGCGGTCTGGTCGCGGTGCCCGTCATCGCCGTCCCCACCTCGACCGGATACGGGGCTGCATTTGAAGGTGTCACGGCATTGCTGGCCATGTTGTCGTCATGCGCCGCGGGCGTCACCGTGGTCAACATCGACTCGGGCTTCGGTGCGGCGATGGCGGCCTACCGGCTGACCCGCATTCGGACCGTCCGGTGATTCTCTGGCTGAACCCTACGGCGGGGCTGTCGGGCGACATGCTGCTCGGTGCGCTGCTCGATCTCGGGGCGCCGCTGGAAGCTGTGCGAGCGGCGATTGCGAGCACCGGCGTGCAGGGGTGGTCCGTGGAACCGATCAGTGTGCAGCGGCAGGGTATTCGCGCGCTGCATGCTCAGGTTGCGGTGACCGACTCGGCGAGTGAGCGTTCTGCCGCCGACCTGATTGACCTGGTGTCCGGCGCGCAACCTGAGCCGGTGGGCGCCGTCGCGAGGGCTGCCGTGCTCTCCCTGGCGGAGGTCGAGGCAGGCATCCACGGCCTTTCGATCGACGAGGTGCACCTGCACGAGCTCGGCGGCATTGACACCGTCGTCGACACGGTGGGGGTGGCCGCTGCCGCCCATGCTCTGGGTATCAGGTCGGTGTGGTCCGCGCCGTTGCGGCTTGGTCACGGGCAGACACTGTCCGCGCATGGCATGTTGCCGGTGCCCGCTCCTGCCACGCTCGCGCTGCTGGCCGGTGTTCCCGTCGTGGGGGTGCCCGGGGGATCGGAGACGGTGACACCGACCGGTGCTGCCCTGTTGGCTGCGTTGGGATGCCGCTATGGCGAGATTCCGGCGATGACGCTGGCGCGGACCGGCTACGGGGCGGGCTCGCGTGACACGCCCGAGCGCCCGAACGTGCTGACGGCGTTGCTCGGGTTGCCGACCGTGGCCTCAACAGATCGTGAGTCCCTGACTGTGCTCGAGACGACCGTCGACGACGTGACCGGCGAGGTACTTGGCCAGCTCATTGATCGGCTGCTTTCCGCAGGCGCGGTCGATGCCTGGATCGCGTCGGTGACTGGCAAGAAGAACAGGCCCACGCAGGTCATCACGGCCCTGTGTCAGCCGTCTGATGACGCCGCAGTCACGGCCGTGCTCATGGCCGAGACGGGGACTCTCGGTGTCCGCCGTATCGATGCCCAGCGTGACGTCCTGCCGCGAAGCGAGGGTCGCGTCATCGTGGCCGGTCACGAAGTGCGCGTGAAGGTCGGCCCGCACCGCGCGAAGCCTGAGTACGACGATCTGGTCGAGATCGCGCGCGTCACAGGCGTGCCAGTACGGGTTGTTGCCGATCAGGCCCAGGCTGCTTGGCTCTCGCAGTCCTCGCCGCCTGCCCCCGATACCTGCGTCGACTCATAGCTCAATCTCGGTATCACGTCCGCTGAGCTAGCCGCTCCTGCCGATTCACTGAGGACCCGATAGCCCGATACCCCTCGAGGGACTCTGAGTCGCGTGGCCCGCGGCACCGCTGGTCATCGCAGGTAGGCGCGGGCGACCTCGCCTGCCAGCGAGGTGAGGAGCGGCCCGGCTTGCGCCATGCAGATCTCCGGGTCCGGCTCGAGGTCGGTGAGCGCGAATATCCGCTCAATGCCGGCCTCCCGGGCGCGATCGGCCGCCAGACTGGACTGGCCGCACACCGCCACGACGCGCACGCCACCTGCTCTGGCGGCGCGGGCCACCCCCGCCGGCGTCTTGCCCCGGAGCGTCTGCTCGTCGAGCGAGCCCTCCCCGGTGATGACAAGCTGCGCCCTGCGCAGCCTCGCCTCGAACCCCACCGTGTCGAGTAGCAGCTCGATGCCTGGTTGCATTCGCGCGCCGAGGAACGCGAGCGCGGCGAACCCGACTCCGCCTGCGGCGCCTGCCCCAGGGAGCCCGGCGTGGTCGCGGCCGGTTACGGTCCGTACCAGTTCCGCCCACCGCCGAAGCCCCTCCTCCAGCCGGTCCGCTGTCGCGTCCGTGGCGCCCTTCTGCGGTCCGTAGACGGCCACCGCACCATGGGCGCCCAGGAGCGGGTTGTCGACGTCGCTTGCGAGCACGATACGGGCGTCCGCCAGCGCCGGGTGGAGAGCACTCAGGTCGAGCGTCTCGAGGTCGGCGAGCGCACCGCCGCCGGGGGGGAGCTCGTGCCCGTCGCGGTCGCGCAGGACAACCCCGAGCGCGCTCATCATCCCCGCGCCGCCGTCGCTGCTGGCGCTGCCGCCGACGGCCAGGACGATGTCGCGGTAGCCGGCAGACAACGCCGCGGCGAGCACCTGCCCCACCCCGCGGCTCGACGCATCGAGTGGTGCGAGTCGGCCGCCGGGCAGGCGCACCAGCCCGCACGCGTCCGCCAGCTCGACGACTGCCACCCCCTCGCGCGCGGCATAGTGCGTGACCACCGCCTCCCCGGTCGGCCCGTCAACCGTGACGGTGACGACATCGAAGCCAGCCTCCTCGACGGCGAGGAGCGTGCCGTCGCCACCATCGGCGACGGGAACGGCGACGACCGAAACCCCTGGCGCGACCGCGCGCAAACCATCGGCGATGCACGTCGCGACTTCGTGGGCGCTCAGCGTTCCCTTGAACTTGTCGCACGCGACAAGCACGTGCTCCGTCCTCAAGCCCGGGCCCTTCTCGTCACCGAATGCGGTGCTGGTCATCGGTTCATTGTCACGGCGCGGCGCCCGCGAACCGGAGGCGGGCGATGGCGCTTCGGGGACTGTCGTACTCATGTCGAGCTACCACCTGAGCTTTGAGGAACAGTCGCGTTGGCTCTTCTTCGGGAACGCGTGACTGGCGATTGTGAGGCACCGTACACCCGCGTGGCTGTGCACGAGCACGGTCGTCGAAGCAGACGGTCATCGCAAGCAGTCGAAGCCTGACCATGAGCATGCTCGCTCCTCTTTCCTGGACCGAGAACCGGCAGGAGCTTGAGAGGTATGCTGAGGTGGTCTCATTTTGGGGCTGATGCCCTCTCGCACGCGAGAGGAGTTAGGTAGTCCCTGTGGGTACCCTCGCACAATCGAACCCAGCCGCGCCGCGTACTCCCAACGCGTCTCAGACGCACAAAGGGTCCGTCGATGACCCGACGAGGGGACGTTGGTGGCTGGTCGCCGCGGCGCTGCTTCTTCAGTTCTCGGTCGGTGCCGTCTACGCGTGGAGCGTGTTCAGCAAGGCGCTGAGCGTTGCCGAGCCCTTCCACCTCACCAAGCTCGAGGGGGCGCTGCCGTTCGAGGTGGCGATCGGGATGATCTTCATCGGGGCCTACACCGGTGGTCGGCTGCAGGACAAAAAGGGACCACGCATCGTCGCGCTCGTGGGCGGGATGATCTACGCCGCCGGCGTCATCCTGGCGTCGTTCTCGCAGGACCGCAGCCAGCTCTGGCTGCTCGTCCTCGGTTATGGCGTCATCAGCGGTTTCGGGCTCGGCTTCGCCTACATCGTCCCGATCGCCATGCTGCAGAAGTGGTTCCCCGACAAGCGGGGGCTCATCACGGGACTGGCTGTCGGCGGGTTCGGTTTCGGTGCGGTGCTGACGTCACCGATCGCGCAGCGCCTCATCGACGGCAACAAGGACGTGCCGACGAGGGCGTTCCTGCCGTTGGGC
>Ga0209540_10003298_pt1 | contig 11047 bp, 9 predicted proteins | sample BarGraIncu01121A_FD_184501 | JGI IMG/M metagenome (GOLD analysis project Ga0209540, IMG submission 184501) | Arctic peat soil microbial communities from Barrow, Alaska - Barrow Graham LP Incubations 011-21A (SPAdes) (version 2) | ecosystem: Environmental > Terrestrial > Soil > Wetlands > Peat... | reverse complement strand
AAAAAGCGCCATCTTCACCGAGAAATACGATGACTATTTGAAACTCGGCATCGAAGAATGGAAAAAGAGTTACGCCGAGCATGACCCGCTGGGAAAGAAGGCCGTTCTGTTCGTGATGGTTGACGACACGCGCAACTGCGACGAAGTCGGCGCGTATCTCGAAAAAATTTGCCCCGACCTGCAAGGCGCAGTCCTTGTGATTCACACAAAGAACAACGGCGAAATCTCGGAAGCTTCTTCCGGCAAGAACAAGGAGGAGTTGGAAAAACTGCGCAAAGCCTCCAATGAAATTGACAAGCGGGAGTCGCCTTACAAGGCCATCGTCTCCGTCCTCATGCTCAAAGAAGGCTGGGACGTGCGCAACGTCACAACCGTTGTCGGCCTGCGCGCTTTCATTGCGGCAAGCAACATTCTGCCGGAACAAACCATCGGTCGCGGCCTGCGTCGAATGTATTTCGGCGATGACACCATGCGCGAAACGGTTTCTGTGTTGGGCACGCCTGCCTTCATGGAGTTTGTTGAATCCATTCAAAGCGAAGGCGTGACTTTCGAGCGTGTTCCGATGGGGCAAGGAACAACCCGGCACGAATCGCTGATTGTGGAAGTGGACGCACAAAATCCGGACAAGGATTTGGACAAGCTCGACATTCCGCTGCCCAAGCTCACGCGGCGGTTTAATCGCGACTTCAAAAGTCTCGACGCACTCAACCCGGCAGCTTTCGGAAATCAATTGCTCCCGCTCAAGCCATTCACGCCGGAGGAAACCCGCGAGATTGTTTTCAAGACGATGCTCGACGCGGAAATCCATCACACAATTCAGCTCGATGGTTCAGGGCCAGCCGACTACCGCTCGGTTGTGGCGTTTTTCGCCCGTCAACTGCTGAAAGACCTCCGCCTTGTCGGCGGTTATGACGTGCTTTATGGCAAAGTGAAAACATTCATGCGTGAATATCTGTTCAGCCCGTCGCCGGTGAATCTCGAAGACCCGGTCGTGCTCCGCAATCTCTCCGAGCCGGACGCTGGCAAAATTCTTTACGACTCATTCAAGACCGCCATCAACGCGCTCACCATTCAGGAAACCGGCACGACGCGAATTGAAGACCGGATTCGATTGCGTGAGACGCGACCGTTCCGCACGGATTACCGCGCATATCTTTCGGCGACTAAATCCATTTTCACCAAGACCGTTGGCGAGCCACACTCGGGCGGGTTTGAACTTTCCTTCGCAGCCTTCCTTGAAGCCGCAAACGATGTTGTTGCGTTCGCCAAAAACTATCTTGCGGTTGGCTTCAAGCTCGATTATGTGAAAGCCAATGGCGACCTCTCGAACTACACTCCTGATTTCATTGTCCGCACCGCCGACACCGTGATCTGGATTGTGGAAACCAAAGGCCGAGCGGAACTCGACTTGCCGCAAAAGATGGCCCGCCTAAAACAATGGTGCATGGACGCCACTGCGGCCGAGGAGAACGGCCAGCGCTACGACTTCGTATTCGTGGACCAAAACGGTTTTGAAAAGCACGCGCCTAAGACGTTTACCGCGCTGACTGCCAGCTTTATGGAATACAGCTTATGATCACTCGCTTCACCATCTCCAACTTCAAACGACTCGAAACCGCCACCCTCGAACTCGGCAATGCCGTCGTTCTCATCGGGCCCAACAACTCCGGCAAGACCTCCGCCTTGCAGGCCATGACGCTCTGGGATGTCGGCTGGCGGCGCTGGACGGAAAAGCGTGACGACAGTGCCGCCAGCGAACGCAAGGGCGTCACCATCAATCGCCGGGATTTGTATCCCATTCCCATGCCCAGCGCGAGGCTGCTCTGGAACGACCTTCACACCCAGGACACCAAGACGGAGGACGGCAAGCAGAGAACCGAGAAGGTTTACATCACTCTGACGGCGGAGGGCGTCCACGAAGATAAAGCGTGGACTTGCTCGATGGAATTTTACTACGCCAACGAAGAATCGTTTTACTGCCGTTTGAAAAATACAGCCGATGGAAGAGTTCCAGAGGGTGCGCGCCACCACTCCATCGTTTTTCTCCCGCCCATGTCGGGGCTCGCCGAGCGCGAACACCGCAAGGAAAGCGGCGAAATAAGCGTGCTCATCGGTGAAGGCCGAACGGCCGAGGTGCTCCGCAACCTGTGCTGGCAACTTTCCTCCCGCGAAGACAAAACGGTGTGGCTGGCTCTCGTCGAGCATATACGCAGCCTGTTCCACATCACCCTGCTAGAACCGATCTACATCAAGGAGCGCGCCGAACTTTCCATTGGATATCGCGAGGAATCGGGCGTCGAACTCGACTTGTCGTCCTCCGGACGTGGATGCCAGCAGGTTCTTCTCTTGCTCAGCTACATGCTCGCCAATCCAGGCGCAATCCTCCTGATCGATGAGCCGGACGCCCACTTGGAAATTCTCCGACAGCGCGATGTCTATAATCTCCTCACCGACATTGCCGCCCAGCAACGCTCCCAGATCATCGCCGCCAGCCATTCTGAAATCGTGCTTCAGGAGGCCGCCGAACGCGACGTCGTCATGGCTTTCGTCGGCAAACCTCACCGAATTGACACCCGTTCACGCAGCCAGGTGAAAAAGGCTCTCGAAAGCATCCGCATGGCGGACTACTACCTCGCCGAACAAAAAGGTTGGATGCTCTATCTCGAAGGCTCGACCGATCTTGCCATCCTCCGCAGTCTTGCCGCGCGCACCAAACACCCTGCTGCCGCCCTTCTGCATGACTCCGTTCCGGTGATTCCTCTTGGCACAAATCAGCCACAGGACGCCCGCAATCATTTTCAAGGATTGCGAGAGGCCAAACCCGATCTCGTCGGCTTCGCCCTCTTTGATCGTCTGGAAAAGGAACTGCAAACCGGCTCACAACTCACCGAGCGCATGTGGTCGCGGCGTGAGATTGAAAACTATCTCGTGACTCCGGCCAGCCTCCGGGAGTTCGTGCAGCTTGGTCTTCGCACTGACGATCTGATTGAGCAAGCCGAGTGCAAAAACCGCCTCGCTATCTTGGAAACCTGCGTCGGCGAACTGGTCAACGCCCTGCGCCTCACCAACAAGCCTGATCCTTGGGGACCGGACATCAAAGTGACGGATGATTTTCTCGATCCCCTGTTCAAACTGTTTTACGAGCGGCTGGGCACACCGCAGAGAACCTTCAAGCGCGATTACCACGGTCTCGCCGATGCCATACCTGTGGCCGAAATTGCCCCCGAGGTGTCCCAAGTGCTGGATGCCATCCTCGAAGTCGCCAATCGCGCCAAACCCGCTGTTTGATCATGCCCCGCCCACATCAAGACGCCTATGAATTGACCGACGCCGAAAAGCGCGACCTCATCAAGCTCATCAACGAGGGCAAGCCGATCCCGGAAAAATTTCGTTTCCTGCTCTTTGATGACAAACGGGAAGTTGAACTCGTTTGGAATGGCAAATCCCGCGAAGTCTGCACCACCATTCTTCCGTTTCAAACGCTCGAACACATTGACGAACCACGAAAGGAAAAGCGCGACGACGAGGAACTCGGCTTTGATATTCGCGGACGCCAACTCAAAGGCTGGACGAACAAACTCATTTGGGGCGACAACAAACTGATTCTTTCCTCGCTCAAATCCGGCGCGCTCCGCCGCCAGATCGAGGACGCCGGTGGGTTAAAACTTATCTACATTGACCCGCCCTTCGACATCGGCGCGGACTTCAGCATGGACATTGAGATTGGCGGCGAGACTTTCCACAAACAGCCGAATGTCCTTGAACAAATCGCCTACCGCGACACCTGGGGGCGCGGCGCGGATTCCTTCATCGCCATGATTTACGAACGCCTCATCCTCATGCGCGATTTGATGCACAACGAGGGCAGCATCTATGTGCATTGCGATTGGCGGGTGAACAGTTTCATCCGTCTTGCACTAGATGAAATCTTTGGTTCAGACCATTTCGTGAATGATTTAGTTTGGAGTTATTTTGCGTTCAAACGGAAGACGGCGAAGAAATTTCCACAGAAGCACGACTCAATCATTTCTTATCGGAAAGGCGAAAGGCACATTTGGCACACGCAATTTAAGCCGCACTCCGAAGAATACTTGAAGCGGTGGAAGAAGGATGCCGATGGGCGACTCTATCGAGACGACGTGAATCCCACGGCGGGGGGAGTGCGAATCATCTACCTTGATGAAGTAGAAGGCGACATTGTCGATTCGTGTTGGACAGACATTTCTCCGGTTAATCCAGTCGCAGTTGAGCGCGTTGATTATCCCACGCAAAAACCCGAAGCGTTGTTGGAACGCATCCTCAAAGCCAGCACGAATCCCGACGATCTCGTGGCCGATTTCTTCGGCGGCAGCGGCACGACGGCGGCGGTGGCGGAAAAGCTCGGGCGCAAGTGGATCACCACCGACCTCGGCAAGTTCGGCATCCACACTACTCGCAAGCGGCTCATTCAAGTGCAGCGCGAGTTGAAGGCAGCGGGGAAACCGTTTCGCGCATTCGAGGTTTTGAATCTTGGTCGTTACGAGCGGCAGGCTTACCTCAACATTTCCGGTCGCTTGAGCGCGAAGAAAAAAGCCGAAGCACTCGCGCGCAAAGAACAGGAGTTCCGCGATTTGATTTTGAAAGCCTACCGCGCCGAGCCATTGCCCGAAGCCGGTTTCTTCCACGGCAAAAACGGCGCACGGCTCGTCGTTGTCGGCCCAATCAATCTGCCGGTGGGACGGCTGTTCGTGGAGGAAGTCGTAACGGAATGTCGCAAGCGAGGTGCAACCCGCGTGGACGTGCTGGCGTTTGAATTTGAGATGGGGCTTTTCCCCGCCGTGCTGGATGAGGCGAGACAAAAGGGCATTGACCTCGCCCCGAAAACGATTCCGCCGGAAGTGTTCGACAAGCGCGCGGTGGAAAAAGGCCAGGTGCGTTTCCACGACGTGGCCTACATCGAAGTCACGCCGCGTTTCGACAAAAAGAACGCGCTCGCCGTGGCAATGGAGTTGACGGATTTCTCGGTCTATTATTCACAAGGTCTCGCGGACGCCATCGCCGCTGATTTGAAAGAGGGCAAAAGCGAAGTTGTTTGCGAACAAGGCAAGCTCATCAAATTGAGCAAGGACAAAAATGGCGTCATTACCCGCGACGTGCTCACGAAGCAATGGACGGATTGGGTGGATTATTGGGCCGTGGATTTCGATTACGAGAGCCGCAAGGAAATCATCAAGGTGGAACGGGGCACGGGGGTCAGCGGTGTCCAAGGAGATTTGTCCGGCCTTTCCCCGGCCCAGCGCGGTCTGGAATTGCAGCCTCAAGACTTCGAGGAACGCTGGACGGGCGCATACATTTTCGAGAATGAATGGCAGACTTTCCGCACGCGCCAGTCACGCAATCTGGAATTGACGACCGCCAGCCATACCTATCCCAAAGCCGGACGCTACATCATCGCCGTGAAGGTGATTGATATTTTCGGCAACGACACAATGACCCTCGTGCCGGTAACGGCGGGTTGACGGCAGCTTTTGCGATGGGCGTGGTGGTCAGGCTAGGCCGGGGATGTCACCGCGTCAATAAACGTGTCGTTGGTGCACCAGCCCTTTTGCGACGAGAGCGGTATTGGATTCGTAGCGTGTTTGGCGGAGAAACCAACGCCGCTTTGGTCGCACCACTCAATTCCCCGGAGTGACGAAATTTGGCTGCCGGAATGGAGCGGCAACCTGGGCGGAGTGCAGCGGTGGCGCAGTTCGGTCGCGTGGGGTGTCTTGGGGCAAGCCAGTCTTTTCGGCTTACGGCGTCAAGCTAGTTGGCTGAAAGTCTGGCGCGGGGGCGGGTGCAATTTCAGCGCGACGGAACGAGCACACAAGCGGAACGGAGGCCAGATTGACGCGGAATGCAGGCTGCCAAGTTTGGTCACGACTTCGGGTTGCAACGAAACAATGCCAACGGTGTTCAAAACAGTATGTCACAGTCATCGGGCAAAATGAATACACCCAAATCACAAAAAATTAAGCTAATCGCCAAGAATCCCCGCAAGATTAAGGCGGCGCTTAAAGCTTGGGTGGAATCAGCGGAGAAACTGGATTGTGACCCGTTTAATTTGGATGGCGCACCGGGATGGGCCGAAAAGTCTTTGGCCGAAGTGATAAAAACAGTCATGCCCGGCAACCGTCTGCCCACTGAAGGCGAATGGGATTTGGAATTGGTTGGCGAGTTATTTGGCCGGCTCCGAGCTTTTGGCAAGTTATATGGCGGAGAGATTCCCATGGGGTCGGAAATGCAAGCGGAATCTGACCGGCTTGAAAAACTCGCGGCTTCGCAACCGCAATCGCCCGAGCGGGCCGCCAAAGAAAAAGCCCTGACGCAAGATTTGCAAAACATGGTGAACGCTACCAATCAAGCCATCCCGCAACTGATGGATTCGGTTCTGGGTTCCTCCCATGAGGACGCCTTAAAATTTCAAAAGGGGTTGTTACGCGGCATGAGTCTGGCACCGGATGAACTCACCGCCGGCAAGACGTTTCAACGTCACACGAAAACTTTTTGGTTGCTTGGGTTGCTGTGGCGGTCTTTTTCCAAATGCCGGAGTGTTGCCGAAGTGCATCGCATATTGTGCCAGGCTGTCGGGGAAAAACAGATTGGCAGTCTCAAGACCTTTGAAAACCGGGTCGCCAAAAAAATTGGCATGAAGTTCGGACGCAGCGGACGTCCGCCAAAGAGCAAATAATTTCTACACTTTCCGCCTTCATCTTTGGGGGTATTTCTCTGGCTCATGTCGTGGTTAAATTCACGGCATGAGTTTTGCAGTTCAAAAATATACCGGTGCCGTTACCAGGCTGGCGCTTCCTCGCATAAACGCGGCGAAGGCGAGCGGCGCCGGTGTGTCCACTTCATTCAGACTTTTTTCATCCTCAACAATTTCCCCGTCGTCCGCGTCGGCGTCGGGGCGTTCGTGTAAAAATGACGCTTAACCAATAAACTGAAAACAAAATAATGAAACTGAAACTGCTAGTTCAAACGCAAGAGTTCGCCAACTGGCCGGCCACGAAGGACCGCGCTGCCTCGACCAGCCATAACCTGGTCTGCATTGACATGTCACAGCCTGCCGACTGCCGCATGACGGAAACCGTATCCTACCGGCTCAAAGAGGAGGAAATCCCCCGGCATTGGGACAAATCGCTCGACAAAACCATTGAAGTCGTTTGCCGGCGCATCGCCCACAGCAAATCGGGCAAGGCCTCGCTGATTGGCGAGATTGTCGAAACGCAACCGGCTGCAAAATAGAACCGCTATGTCAGCCAACCCTCGCGCAGACCATGATTGGAAGGACAAAATCCTTCGGCGCGAGCGGTTCGCTGATTTTGCTTATACGTTGGCCCGCATCAACTGGGATTTTTTCACCACCCACACCTATAAAAATCCTCTGCCTCGTCCAGTTGTTCGCGGTGCCATGGTCTGGCGTTGGTGCCAAGACGTAAGCAAATTCAGCGGAGTTCCCTATAAAAACCTGCTTATCGCGTTGCGGCGTGAGCGGGGGGAAATTGGGGACAGACCACACGAACATTGTCTGATCGGTGGTCTGACTAGCTGCAACATGATGGCCGTGCGTTCGCAGATGATGCGCTCCTGGAAGATCATCAGCGGCAATGCGGACGCAGATTTTCGCCTTTATGATCGCTCACTCGCGGGAGCCGATTATATCTGCAAATGCCTTGGGGCAAATGCGTATGAAGTGAACAAGTTTTCACTGGCGGAAGAGATGACGCTCTCGGATTCGGTGTTTCGGGTTGTCAGGGCACTGGACCTAATGAGTGAGAGACGTTGCCGCGAGCTCAATCGAAAATACGGACAGGTTGCAAAATTGCCGGGGCATAAGACGGTCGGGGCCTTGCTTGATGGGGCCGGAACTGGACTTCCCGGTGGGAGTAGCATTTGAGATATAACTGTCTCGCTGGGTTCGGGCATGAGTTGCCGTGTGCTGGCTTGCCCCTGATAGCAGGGATGTTGGCACGCAAAGCGGCGCTTGAAAATCCGATGTTGTCCGGGCGATAAAACGCCGAAGTATTGCGGCGGTTGAGACCATTGATGGGACCCGGCAAGGCCGGCCACCCACCCGGCGCGGAGCGCCGGGTGGGTGGCCGGCCGGACGGGATAGCTTGTAGAATTCCTATGCCCAGATGCTAAAGCGATTGGCGCAAACATTTGGGGCGAAGGCAGACGAAATTGAAATGAAAGACGATCAACATCGGTTCCTGATGCTGCTGGACCAGTTGCCGGCCCGTCTCACGGCGGAGCAGGCGGCGTGGGTGCTCAATTGCCAGCCGCATGACATCCCGGCGCTGGTCGCCGCCAAGCTGTTGAAACCGCTGGGCAATCCGGCGGCGAACAGCGTCAAGTTTTTCGCCACGGCAGACGTGTTAGAATCCACCAAAGACCGCAACTGGCTGGTGCGCGTCACCAGCACCATCAATCAGCACTGGCACCAGCAGAATGCCCGCAAAAAAAACCGTCTGGCGGAAGGCTTGCCAAACAGGCATTCTTCCCCGGTCAGTGTGTCAATGGCCACAGGCGGTTGATTCCTTGGGCGGTCGGGATGCTTTTGACACATAAATCAGTGCAGTGTATCCAGATTTGATATTTTGGGATTCACCTGAGTTAAACCGTTGTGGACAAAAGAGAAAGTCTGAAATATGGTCAAAAAACTGAAACAGGATAGGCTACACAAGGCGGCGTCCATTATTAGTTGGGCATCATAGATGACACCACACCAATTTGATGGTCTCCAAAGCTGGATGTGCCAAGAGGCAATCGCTCTTGTTGGATATCCGGATAACCCAGCATCCGCAGCATACAAGGCAATGGCCACCGAGCCTGACATGTTGATGCGCTGGTGGGATGGAGCATTTGAGCAAAACGAGCAAGAGAACGCTTTGCTTGATTCAGCCGCACGCGCCATCGCGCGGAGAGAGCCATTGCCAGAGCTTTCATTTGCACAGAGAGGACGGCTGGCTTTGAGGCTCCGTTTGGCATCACGGATTTTACGCGCATTAAGTAGTAAGCACGAAAATCCCCCAAAGGGATGGTTTCCAGCCAGGCTTCGTAAGATGTCAGAGCCTGATTTGTTGGAGTGGTTGCTGATAGATGCTTGGGCGTTTTGTTCCGAGATTCTTGATGAGTCGTTATCGTGGGCTGACGAGTTCGAGCATCCACTTGCGCCAAGCACAAAGCGACCTCGTCGGCAGATTTCATCGCAGGATGCCACCAGTTTTTCGGAGTGAGTATGTCCTTATCAATGATGCCCAACAAAGCGCTGCACCGCAACAGCCGGTGCGCACTCCGCTCAGACTTTTTGGATTCTTTCATGGTTTCCTTTCCGCTCCACCACTGCCGCCACCGGCTGTGGGTGAGCTTGATTCGTTAGGCGGCGAGCGAGCGTTATGGTTGATCCGCATATCCCGCCAAGCGTGGCCGAAAGAAAAAGCAAAAGCCAATGAACCCAATTGTTGTTTTGGTCATCACTTTTCTCAGTGGCGGCGCTTTCGGTTCCATCATCGCGCTTACCTTTAGTCACCGACGCGACACTGCCAGCCGCCGGTGTGATTTTTTGGCTTTTATCTGTGAGTGGCGGTCTGAGATTGCGATGAACGTCCCCGAGAATTGCGAGTGGCCTCATAGTCCATTCGTTCAGCATTGGTTCTCTGACAGGATTCCCCGATTCGTAGAGCGCGTTGAGCGCGCCCGGAGTGTTTTTTGTGCCAGCAGTGAGTTCGGCTCCCTGACAGACAACATTACCAAATTGACCAATAAAGATTGGAAGCAGCGAGAGCCACGCCATGTAATTCTTGAGGCGATAGATGCTCTCATTGAGGAGACTCGGAAATATGCTGCCTAATATGAGGATAGGCTGCACGGCCAGTTTTCACAAATTGAACCGTAGCGGCGTTCACGTTGCTCGTTGTTCGTAATCCTCCAGAGATGGAATTTTCACCAGCGCTCTTTTTGCATAAGCGCGATGCACCGCCTTGCTGTTGTGCCCCAAAGCCTCCTGCGCGAAGCGTTCGGGATAACCGGCGGTCTTGGCCCGTTCCGCCCACGCATAGCGGTAACTGTGCAACGACACGCCTTCCAACCCCAGGAACCGGCAGCGGCGGCGGAATTCGGCGGCACGGTCATTTGCATCAGACTGACAAACTGTCGGGAACAGTGGGCCGATGGTGGGAAGCTGGTTGAGGATTGCCGTCAGCTTTTTACTGATGGCCAGTTGCGCATGTTCGCCGGTCTTCATCCGAAAATAGGAAAGGGCCTGCGTCGGCCAATCAATATTCTCGGCGGTGAGCGAAGCGGCGTCACTCTGCGACGCCCCGATTTCCCAAAGCAGCTGATAAAACAAATTGCGTTCGGGGTTATGCTCGGCGGCCAGTATCGCCTGATGTTCGGCCGGCGTAATGCTGCGCTTGGGTTTGAATTGTGGTTTCGGCCAAAATCGTGGGGCAAGGACCGGCATCGCCAGCCAGCCAAAGCCCAATGCGAGATTGTGAACCCGCTTCAAGAAATGGGACACCGACACCTGACGGTCCTTTAAAATGGCAAGAAAATCCTCGGCCGTGGTTTCGATCAATTTCTTGCCGCGCAATCCGTCGAAGGCTTTTGATTTCATCGCTCGAACGTAGCGAATCCTGGTGGCATCCTTGCCGTTCGTCTGGATTTGTTCCATGACGGTTTGCCAGGTTCGCTGTGCATAAACGGGGTCGCTGGCCGTGAGGTAGGCGCGGGCGATTTGCAGATTCAGAACGGGCTGCCGGAACGACTCGTTTCTGGCATTGAGAACAACAAGGGCTTCAGCCTCGTCTTTGGTCCGCAGACTCGATTGCTTGCCGGTGGTTGTGTCCTCGCAATAATAAACACCCGCGCGGCGAAACAGATTGAAACGTGTTTTCATATACTGGTTCTGAATGGTGAACCAGTCCGGGCACAACGCGTTAACGCGTAGTGGGCGAGTTTCAGTGAAGTTCCGGCGAGTAGTGGCGAATCGTGTTTAGGACCGCCGTTTACTGACAGTTTCACT
>Ga0209540_10003297_pt1 | contig 11048 bp, 8 predicted proteins | sample BarGraIncu01121A_FD_184501 | JGI IMG/M metagenome (GOLD analysis project Ga0209540, IMG submission 184501) | Arctic peat soil microbial communities from Barrow, Alaska - Barrow Graham LP Incubations 011-21A (SPAdes) (version 2) | ecosystem: Environmental > Terrestrial > Soil > Wetlands > Peat... | reverse complement strand
ATTTTCAGCGTCAATAATTTCTTCAGTGTCCTCATTTACAAGCACACACGCAACTGATGCTATGATATCATTTTCCTTCAGGTTTATCAGTCTTACTCCCTGAGTAGCCCTTCCCATTACACGCAACGCCTTAACAGGGCTTCTGAGAATGTTGCCGAATTGAGTAATAATCATAAGGTCGTGGTTATCCGTAACATCCTTCAAGGCAATAAGGGAGCCTGTTTTTTCTGTTATTTTTATAGTTCTGACTCCTTTTCCACCCCTGTTAGTTATCCTGTATTCATCAATATCTGACCTTTTACCATAACCTTTCTCAGACACTACCAGGATATCTTTTTCCTTGTTTTCAACAGTAATCATGCCGACAACAAAATCATTTTTATCATCTGCCAGCCTGATACCTCTTACACCCGAAGCTGTACGTCCCATGGGCCTGACTGAAGATTCAGGGAAACGGATCGCGCGGCCTGATTTAATTGCGAGCATTATCTGGTAGTTCCCGTTAGTCATCCTTGCTTCCAGCAGTTCATCGCCTTCCCGTACTGTTATGGCATTTACTCCATTTGCCCGTGGCCTGGAATATGCCTCGAGAGATGTCTTTTTGATAATTCCCTTTGTTGTGCAGAGGACAATATAATTATGGTTAATATAATCAGGATCATTAAGATTTTTAACATTAATGAAGGCCCTGACCTTATCATCGGGTTCTATATTTATGAGGTTCTGCATAGCTCTTCCCTTTGATATCCTGGAACCCTCCGGAATGCTGTAGACCTTGAGCCAGAAGCATTTACCCTTGCTTGTAAAGAAGAGCATGGTGTTATGCATTGTCGCAATGTAGAGATGCTCAATGAAATCCTCGTCTCTTGTGCTCCCTCCTTTTGCCCCGGTACCGCCCCTGTTTTGCCTCCTGAATTCAGTCAGCGGGGTTCTTTTGATATAACCCATGTGTGATATGGTTATTACCATTTCATCATCGGCATAAAAGTCTTCCGGGTTGAATTCTTCAGCGTTAGGAACTATTTCACTCCGTCTGTCGTCGCCATATTTCTCCTTAATTTCAAGAAGCTCATCCTTGATTATCTTCATCTGAAGGGCTTCATCTGCCAGCACACTTTTAAGATAATCAATCAGATCCATTATTTCTTTGTATTCGGCCCGGAGCTTATCCTGTTCAAGCCCTGTAAGTTGACGAAGCCTCATGTCAACGATCGCCCTCGACTGAATTTCCGAGAGGTTGAATCTTTCCATGAGTCTTTCCCTCGCTGCATCAGGGTTTGGTGATGCTTTGATGATAGCAATTACCTCATCAATATTGTCACTTGCAATAATCAGACCCTGAAGTATATGTGCTCTCTTTTCAGCCTGGTCAAGATCAAACTTCGTCCTCCTGAGAATAACGTCATGACGGTGTTTTACAAAATAATGTATCAGCTCTTTTGTGCTCAGCATCTTCGGTCTGCCTTTAACCAGAGCTATATTATTGACATTGAATGCAGTCTGTAATGAAGAGAGTTTATACAGGTGATTAAGAACCACATTGGCTGTGGCATCTTTCTTGAGGATGATGACTATCCTCATCCCGTTCCTGTCAGATTCGTCATTAATATAGGATATTCCTTCAAGCTTCTTTTCATTGATAAGATCAGCGATCTTCCTTATCATTTCGGCTTTGTTGACCATGTAAGGGATCTCTGTCACTATAATGCATTCACGTCCGGAATGCGTCAATTCGATTTCGGTCTTTGCCCTTACGACTATTCTGCCCCTGCCCGTTTCACATGCATCGCGGATACCCTGCTGTCCGTATATAATGCCGCCTGTTGGAAAATCCGGACCCTTGATGTACTGAAGGATCTCATCGGTGGTTAAATCATTATTATCGATATAGGCTATGGTGGCATCTATTACTTCTGAAAGGTTATGCGGTGCCATGTTGGTAGCCATACCGACTGCGATACCGGATGCCCCGTTTACAAGCAGATTTGGTATTCTTGTAGGTAGTACTACGGGTTCTTGAAGCGAGTCATCAAAATTTGGCTGGAAGTCAACAGTTCCCTTATCGATATCTGCAAGAGTCTCCTCGGCAATTTTCTTTAGTTTGGCTTCCGTATACCTCATTGCAGCAGGGCTGTCTCCGTCAACTGACCCGAAGTTTCCCTGACCGTCAACCAGCGGATACCTCATCGACCACTCCTGTGCCATTCTGACCATTGCATCATAAACAGAAGTATCTCCGTGGGGATGATACTTTCCAAGCACCTCTCCCACTATCCTGGCAGACTTTTTATATCCCTTGTTCGACATCACTCCCAGCTCCGACATTCCGAAAAGAACACGCCTGTGAACAGGTTTCAAACCATCTCTCACATCAGGTAATGCCCTCGAAACTATGACCGACATCGAATAATCGATATATGCCGACTTCATTTCCTCCTCGATATTTACCTGAATTATCCTCTCTCTCTCTGACATAATTGATTAATAGTTAATTAATTACAAAATAATAATCCCTTCCGGGATTTGAACTACGAAAATAGTAAAAATTTGGCTATTTTTGAGCTATTATATGTGTGAATTTTTAACATGCATTGTTAATAAATGGGCATGATTATTGCAAATCATAATTATTGCAAAATTTAACTTTGAAATTCTCGTTATCGGTACTTTTGCCGGGAGCTTTCTGACATAATGACACATAACGAAAAAATGTACGGTAATTGATTAAAATATAATATGGATTCACAATTTTCACAAAGAGTAAAAGATATACTTGGCTACAGCAAGGAAGAGGCAATAAGGCTGGGTAACAGCCATATAAGCCCTGAGCACCTTTTTCTTGGAATTTTGAGGGATGGCGAAGGAGCCGCTATTGAGATTCTTATGTCAAAGGGCATCGATCTTATGGTTCTTAAGGGATCGCTCGAAAAAAGCATTAAGGTCGAGACCCCTGTCCCAGTGGCCGATCATGAAGTAATACCATTGCTGAGAAGCACCGAAAGGATTCTTAAGCTGGTTTATCTTGAAGCAAAAGCACTGAAAAGTTCTACAATTGAATCAGAGCACCTGCTTCTTGCAATCCTTAAGGATGAGAATACCCTGGTAACAAGGTTCCTGTCCGAAATGGATGTTGATTACGCTGCCGTAAAGCGTATGGTTGAAACTGAATCACCCAGCGCAAGGGCTGACTATCCCCGTGATGAGGATGATGAAGGACAGGGATTCGGAGCCCAGGGAAAAGGTCCCTCGGGTGGTGCTTCCTCAGCTCCTAAATCATCATCAGATACTCCCGTCCTTGATAATTTCGGAATAGATCTTACGAAAGCTGCTGACGAAGGACGGCTTGATCCTGTAGTTGGAAGAGAGCGCGAGATTGAACGTCTGGCACAGATATTATCGCGCAGAAAGAAAAATAACCCTGTTCTTATCGGCGAACCGGGAGTTGGAAAATCAGCTATTGCTGAAGGTCTTGCTCTGCGCATCTCCAAGAAGAATGTCTCAAGGGTCCTTTTTAATAAAAGGGTTGTGGCTCTTGACCTGGCTTCAATTGTGGCCGGAACAAAGTACAGGGGTCAGTTCGAGGAGAGAATGAAGGCCATATTGAATGAGCTTTCCAAGAATAATAACATAATCCTTTTTATCGACGAAATACATACTATCGTCGGCGCCGGCGGAGCTACCGGGTCACTCGATGCAGCAAACATGCTTAAACCTGCTCTCGCCCGGGGTGAGATCCAATGCATTGGTGCAACAACTCTCGACGATTACAGACAGCATATCGAAAAGGACGGAGCGCTCGAAAGAAGATTTCAGAAGGTGCTTGTAGAACCAACTTCAATTGAGGAAACAATTGTCATTCTTCATAATATAAAGGAGAAATATGAAGAACACCATAATGTAATTTATACCGACGATGCAATTGAGGCTTGCGTCAGGCTGACAAACAGATATATTTCTGACAGACACCTCCCGGACAAGGCAATTGATGCTCTTGATGAATCAGGGGCGAGAGTTCACATTTCGAATATTGTCGTGCCAGAGAGGATACTTTCTCTTGAAAAGCAGCTTGAGGAGACGAAAAAGGAAAAGATGACAGCTGTAAAGAACCAGAACTTTGAAAAAGCTGCCAGTTTCCGCGACCGTGAGAAGGATTTTCTTGATTCGATAGACCTCGAGAAGAAAAAGTGGGAGAAGGAACTTTCTGTGAACCGTGAAACAGTTGATGCTGAAAAAGTTGCTGAGGTTGTTGCAATGATGACAGGAGTACCTGTACAGAGAATAGCACAGACTGAAGGAACAAGGCTTCTGCAAATGGCTGACGAGCTTAAGGGAAGCATCATCGGCCAGGATGAAGCAATTCAGAAAGTTGTAAAATCAATTCAGAGAAACAGGGCCGGACTTAAAGATCCCAATAAGCCCATCGGTACTTTCATTTTCCTTGGTCCTACCGGAGTGGGAAAGACACAGCTTGCCAAAGTGCTTGCCAAATTCCTTTTTGATACAACTGACAACCTTGTCAGGATCGATATGAGCGAATATATGGAGAAATTCTCCGTATCAAGGCTCGTCGGAGCGCCTCCCGGATACGTCGGATATGAAGAGGGCGGACAGCTTACTGAAAAAGTAAGAAGGAAACCTTATTCGGTGGTACTTCTTGATGAGATTGAAAAAGCACATCCGGACGTGTTCCATATTCTGCTCCAGGTACTCGACGAAGGACAGCTCACAGACAGCCTGGGCCGGCGGATAGATTTCAAGAATACTATTGTCATTCTGACTTCAAATATAGGAACAAGGCAGATTTCAGAATTTGGCCACGGCATCGGTTTCGATACCCAGAACAAAAAGGCTACAAGGGATGAACAGACGAGAAGCATCCTGCAGAAAGCTCTTCAGAAAACATTTGCTCCTGAATTCCTGAACAGGATTGATGATGTGATTATATTCAATTCACTTGGGAAAGAGGAGATTAACAAGATAATTGACCTTGAACTGAAGGGCCTCTACGAACGTGTTAAATCACTCGGTTACCAGTTAAAGATAGCTTCAGCTGCACGCGATTATATTGCTGAGCGTGGATTTGACGCAAATTTTGGAGCCCGTCCACTGAAAAGAGCAATTCAGAAGTATCTTGAAGACCCGATGGCTGAGCTCCTGATAAAAGCAGGTCCAAGCGACGGCGATATCATAAATGTGGGATTCAACAGCGACAAATCGGAAATCAAGATGAAGATCCATAAGAAAAAGGATTCCGGTGAAGAAAAAGATGAAGATACAGATTCCTGATAATTTGCCCCCCATCCCCCCTGAAGGGGGGCCATCCTTGCATTTTTATTTACTCCCCCTTTAGGGGGTCGAGGGGCACAAGTTTTCCGAATAAATCAAATTCAGTGGTTTGTGTGATCAGAACCTGGTAGAAATTACCGGGTTTCAGATCATATTCTGCAGGTATCAGTACCTCCTGGTCGACCTCGGGGGAGTCATACTCCGTCCTTCCGGCAAAAAACTCTCCTTCCCTCCTGTCGATCAATACCTTAAGAACTTTACCTGCAAACTTTTCATTCAGTTCGGCGGATATGCCTTGTTGAAGCTCCATAATCGCGGATACCCGTGATTCTTTTACTTCCTCAGGTATATCATCCTTGTAATTATTGTATGAGAAGGTATCCTCTTCATGAGAATATGCGAAGACTCCGAGCCTGTCGAACCTGAACTCCCTGACGAACTCCATAAGCTCATTGAAGTCATCTTCTGTCTCACCTGGATGTCCTGCAATCAGGGTTGTCCTGATTACTGAACCCGGTATTCCCTCCCTTAATTTATGAAGGACTGACAAAGTCTCTGAACGGTTATGTGATCTTTTCATCATCCCCAGCATCTTATCAGAAATATGCTGGACCGGAATATCAATATAGCGGCAGATCCTTGGATTATCCCTGATTATCGGGATTAGTTCCATTGGAAAATTGGCCGGATAAAGATAATGGAGTCTTATCCATTCGAAAGATTCTATCTTGAGAAGCTCGGTCACCAGTTCAGGGAGTTTTTGGGTCTTGTAAAGATCAAGACCATAATAACTAAGATCCTGGGCGATGAGTATAAGCTCCTTTACACCTGCATCTGCAAGATATCCTGCTTCACTAACAAGCTCTTCGAGCGGTCTCGAGACACACTTGCCCCTGATGGCCGGAATAGCACAGAATGAACAGCTGCGGTCGCAACCCTCCGATACTTTAAGGTATGCGTAATGTCCGGGACCAGAGATCTCGCGCTGAAATCTCAGGTCATCGCGGTACTTTATTCCCAGTTCATTAAGAATGTCATTCATGTTATTGACACCGAAGTATCGTTTTACTCCGGGGATCTCGGTCTTAAGATCATCCATATAACGTTCAGACAGGCAACCCATTACGTAAAGGTTATTTATATCGCCTCTTTCTCTTGCCCTGACATATTTAAGGATTGTGTCAATACTCTCTTCCTTTGCATCATTAATGAATCCGCAGGTATTTATTATGACTGTCCCTGCCGATAGATCATCGGAGTTATGGGTAATCTCGTACCCTCCCGATCTGATCTGCCTCAGGAGTTTCTCAGAGTCGACCAGGTTCTTGGAGCAACCGAGGGTAATAATATTGATTTTTTTATTTTTCATGAAGAGAATTCTCAAAGGCTATGGCTTTACCCCCTTTCCCGTCCTGCCAAAGCGGGAGGCTTTCACAATCTCCTTCCCCCGTGGGGGAAAGCCTGCCCCGCTTCGGCGGGGGTCGGGATGGGGGTAATTAGATAAAGTAAGAAAGGGCCCATAGGATCATTTTCAAAAGCTGAAATTAGTTTTATTTTGAACTGAAGAGCGAATCGACGAATTCTGCCGGGTTGAAAACCAGGAGATCATCGAGTTTTTCGCCTATTCCGATATAACGGACCGGGATCTTGAACTGATCTGATATTCCGATTACGACGCCTCCTTTTGCAGTGCCGTCAAGCTTGGTAATGCAGAGTCCGGTGACATCCGTTGCAGCAGTGAACTGCCTGGCCTGTTCAAATGCATTCTGACCTGTCGATCCGTCAAGAACGAGGAGAACCTCCTGCGGCACTCCAGGAATGACCTTTTCCATTACTCTCTTGATCTTTGAAAGCTCGGTCATCAGGTTAATCTTGTTATGGAGTCTGCCGGCAGTATCGATTATTGCGATGTCATATCCGCCTGCTACGGCCGATTTTACTGTATCATATGCTACTGAAGCCGGATCGGAACCCATCTGTTGTTTTACTAATGAAACACCTGTTCTGTCGGCCCAGATCTGAAGCTGTTCAATTGCTGCAGCCCTGAAGGTATCGGCAGCGCCAAGCAGTACTTTTTTACCGGCATTTTTATACTGATATGCCAGTTTCGCAATAGTCGTTGTTTTGCCCGATCCGTTTACACCAACGATCATAATTACGTGAGGCACAGACTTAAGAGGTGATGAAAAATCAGGTGCCGTGCCTGAAGGGTTGCTTTCAAGAAGACCAACAATCTCTTCTTTAAGAATTGAATTCAGCTCACCTGAATTAATGTACTTATCCCTTGCAACCCTGGTTTCAATTCTCTCAATTATCCTTAAGGTGGTGGCTACTCCGACATCAGATGATACAAGTATCTCCTCAAGGTTATCAAGAACTTCATCATCGACTTTGGATTTGCCTATGACCGCCCGTGACAGCTTTGCGAAAACCGATTCTTTAGTTTTCTCGAGCCCTTTATCAAGGCTCTCTTTCTTTTCCCTGGAGAGGAATCCCAAAGCCATTCTTTATTGAATTTTGGAATTGTAAATATAAAAAAAGCTTTCTTCAGCATTGAAGAAAGCCCTGGATATCTTCTGTTTAAGAGTTATAGTTATTTCTTGGAGAAAAAGTCCTTGACATGATCGTTATGGACAATCTCTTCCTTAAACTGATAGGCACCTGACTTATCAGATTTTATCATCTTGATGCATTTGCTGAATGTCCTGCCTGCTCCTGTTTTTAATGTTGCACTAACCTTCTTTGCCATGGTATTATCTGTTTACTTAATTTCTCTGTGAAGTGTATGTTTCTTAAGGACAGGATTGTATTTCATTAATTCCATCCTGTCAGGACTGTTTTTCCTGTTTTTAGTGGTAATGTACCTCGACATTCCGGGAAGTCCGCTCTCCTTATGTTCTGTGCATTCCAGGATTACCTGCTGCCTGTTTCCTTTTGCCTTCTTTGCCATTTCCTGCTTTTTTTAGTAATTCAAAATGTAACCTTTTTCCTTTGCTTCCTTGAGGGCTGTTGTAAGGCCCTTCTTGCTGATGAGACGGATTCCTGCGGCCGATATTTTGAGAGATATCCATCTCTCTTCTTCCGGCAGGTAGTATTTTTTAATAAAAAGATTTGGATAGAATTTTCTTTTAGTCCTCCTCTTTGAATGCGATACGTTATTTCCGACCATCGCTTTCTTCCCTGTAACCTGACAAATCCTTGACATTGATATTTATTTTACTTCTTAACTGACTTTATGTCTTTAAAAATGAAGCGCAAAATACGTGATTTTTATCTGATTAACCAAATTTTTCAACCACTTTTTTTCAACTGCCTGATTAATTAAGTTTCATTGGCCTATAATCTGCTTCCTTGCAAGGCTTAGTGCGGCAATGGAAAACCTATTGATATTGATTATCCTCTCATTTCCGTAAACATGTTTTTCAGAAACTGTACCATGCGCAGATGCAACTGCAATGCAAATTGTTCCTACCGGCTTTGATTCAGTTCCCCCGTCGGGACCCGCTATTCCGGTAGTTGCAACTGCAAAGTCTGTTTTCATTATACGTCTTGCTCCTTCTGCCATCAGCCTGGCAACCTCTTCACTGACAGCACCATACTTAGAGATAACTTCAGCCGGAACGCCAAGGATATTTTCCTTCACTTTATTATCGTAAGCGACAACAGATCCTGTAAAATAACGTGAACTTCCGGGCACGCTTGTCAGCAAATGGGCAATGTTTCCTCCCGTGCAGCTCTCAGCAGTGCAGATTGTCTGCTTCCTTTCCAGAAGCAGATTCCCCGTCACGACCTCAAATGGTTCCTCATTCTTGCCAAAGATCAGATGAGGTATAATTTCATAGAGTTTCCTGACATTTTCTTCCATTGCCTTATCAAGCGCCTTTCTATCTGTTCCTGTCCCGGTAAGTCTCAGTTTAATAATTCCTGAGGCAGGAAGATAGGCTAGCCTGATATATGATGGAAGCGATGATTCAAACCCTTCGAGCAGCTCGGCAAGCTTAGCTTCAGGTGCTCCATATGTCATTATGTTTCTGTGAATTATAACTTGTGAAGTAAACCGTTTCTTTAATTCCGGGATTACGTGCTCCTTCATCAGATATTTCATCTCATAAGGGACTCCCGGCATAAAAGCGAATATGGCCTTATCCTTCTCGAACCACATACCCGGGGCGGTTCCTGTTTCGTTTTTCAGCACCAGGCATGATTCAGGTACCTCTGCCTGTCTGCGGTTATTCTCATTCACAGGAAAGTTCCGCTTCTTCATCATTTCAGTGACCATTGCAAGAACTTCATTGTTCATGATCAGCCTTGTTCCGAAGAATTCGCATATAGTCTGCTTTGTAATATCATCACTTGTCGGTCCCAGTCCGCCGGTTATAAGCACTACCTCTGCCTTTCCGGCTGCTTCAGCCAAAGCTTCAAGGATATCTTTCCGGAGGTCGTGGATTGATATTTTACGGATAATGTCGAAGCCGATATTGCTCAGCTCAGCACCCATCCAAGCTGAATTTGTATCCACTGTCTGGCCTATTAAAAGTTCATCTCCGATAGTTATTATAATTGCTTTCATGATTGCTGGCATCCTTATTTGGGTTTACAAAAATATATTTTGTAAGTTCATCTGGCAATTAAATAGACCGAAATGAGCACAAATAATGCAGAATTAGCAGAAAGGTTTGTGAAGGAACACCTTTCAGGATATGACAGCGGGCACGATTGGTGGCACATTGCAAGGGTTCGGGATATGGCAGTTCACATTCATGAAGCTGAAAGAAAAGGTAATAAAACCATTATTGAATTTGGTGCGTTGATGCACGACCTGGGAGATAGTAAATTCAAAAAAAAGGATGATCCCGACCCTGGTGAAGTTATTTCAGAATTCCTTAATGGCCTTGGTATTGATAATGAGCAAATTACTGAAGTGATACGTATAAACAGGTATATTTCTTTCAGCTCGCGTGAGAAAAACAGCAAAATGAGTGACGAATTTATGATCGTCCAGGATGCCGACAGGCTAGATGCCATTGGGGCTATTGGAATAGCAAGGGCTTTCAGTTATGGCGGATTCAGGAATAATCCTATTTATATTCCTGATGAAATATTATCTGGTAGCAGCAGGTCAACTACTGGCCATTTTCATGATAAGCTCCTGAAGCTTAAGGATATGATGAATACTGCAACAGGAAGGAAGATTGCTGAAGATAGACATAAGATACTGGAGAAGTTCCTGGAACAGTTTTTTAATGAATGGTATTTCAAAAATACAGTCTAACTGCCTAATATTATTAGCCACGAATGTGGCTTAAGGTGAATAACCCCCGGTGAAACCGGGGGTATATAACCGGTAAAAGTTTTAAAACCCTGAAGGGGTTTAATATTTTATTTTATAATGAGGATATTCAGCTCCTTCAGAGCTGATATTCTAACAAATTCCTCTTGACCCCCGGTTTCACCGGGGGTTATTCATATCTGGCTCTTTCAGAGCCGAGTTAACAGAACTTATTCTTTTTATTGACTGATTTTTAGTAGTATATGCAAGAGTGTAATTACTGGTGGAATGTGTACTGCCACCTGCCCTGGAACAATTTAAAAACAGCATTTGGATTGATGGATGATTTTGCTTTATCTTTGCACCTTCTCCTGATATGCCAGGGTATAGAATGCGGGAGTAGCTCAGTGGTAGTCCGCCGGCTGGCGGATCCCAATCTGAAGGTCGCTCTAAAATAAATGCGGGAGTAGCTCAGTGGTAGTCCGCCGGCTGG
>Ga0209540_10003296_pt1 | contig 11049 bp, 10 predicted proteins | sample BarGraIncu01121A_FD_184501 | JGI IMG/M metagenome (GOLD analysis project Ga0209540, IMG submission 184501) | Arctic peat soil microbial communities from Barrow, Alaska - Barrow Graham LP Incubations 011-21A (SPAdes) (version 2) | ecosystem: Environmental > Terrestrial > Soil > Wetlands > Peat... | reverse complement strand
TCCAAAGGATCTTTTAACAAGATGATATAATACCGCAACGGAGATTACGCCTGCTAGAGCCTGGGGAATAAGTATACCCCAACTGTTAAACCCAAATATTTTAACAGAAATAGCCTGAATCCAAAAGCCAAGTGCCGGTTTATCAATAGATACAAAACCAGCAGGATCAAAGGATACAAAAAAGAAATTTTTAAGGCTCATAGTCATGCTTTTTACTGCAGCCGAATAAAAAGTGTTCGCATACCCCTCTAAGCCTAAATTTACGAAATTTAACAATGCAGATAATAATAAAACTAATGATAGCCCTAAGGTTTCCTTTGTGAATTTTATTTTTTTCTTCAATTTAATTACCTCCTTAATTATTGCTAGCCACTTTTTCATATAGATATATAAGTAAGTTTTTTTATGCAATTCCAATGCTGTTTCTACAATATCTTATAAACTTTGTGAGGCCTATGCTATCTTTTTAGCAACCGGCTTCGATTTTTCACCACTCCCAAACACCCAAAATCTGTATCCTAAAAAATTAACTACTTGAGCTAATACCATTGAAATAATTTTTGCAAAAAAAGAATTCATAGAACTATCATTCATTAATATACTCAAACTTATCAAACTTACGCCTAGGGATGCTAAATTAACAACAATAAATTGAACAATCTCCTTTGTTGTTTTCTTATTGGTTATCGTGTCATCAAAAGTCCATAATTTATTTAAGAAATAACTGTTTAAAGTACCACTTGAATAGGACAATATCTGACTTACAACATAGTTAACACCAAATAAACTATTTAACAGAGTAAATACTCCAAAGTCAACTATAGTATTTAAGCCCCCTACGCAACCAAATCTTATAATAGGTTTAAACTTTTTATTATTGATTAAAGTATTTACATGTTCCATTCCTATATGCCTCCTAATAATTTAAAGTAAATTTTGTGATAAATGTTTGTTCTATACTCTAATTATAAGTTACAAAAATTAAACGCTAATAAATAAATTATAAAAAAACAATAAAGATTAGACCAATAGATTCACCTTATCTATTGGTCTTAATTAAGATAATATTAATATTAATTTACGCGAATAAATTTCGAAAAACTTATCTACTTCTATTATTATGGGTTCTATACTACTGCATCGGTAATTTCAAATTGGCTATTATAAAGGTTATAGTAGAAACCACCTTGTTTTATTAATTCATCATGGCTACCTTGTTCGATTACATCACCGTTATTCATAACCAGAATTACATCAGCATCTCGAATGGTGGAGAGTCTATGTGCGATAACAAAGCTAGTTCTTCCTTTGAGCAGCTCATCCATTGCTTTTTGAATTAGTACTTCTGTACGAGTATCCACAGAACTTGTGGCCTCATCTAAAATTAATATTCTTGGGTCTGTAATGATGGCACGTGCAATAGTTAAAAGTTGCTTTTGACCTTGAGATATATTGCTTGCCTCCTCATTAATAACCATGTTATAGCCCTCTGGCAGTGTCTTTATGAAATGATGTGCATAGGCTGTTTTTGCTGCTGCCACCACCTCAGTATGGGTTGCACCCTCTCTTCCGTAGGCTAAATTTTCTTCAATTGTACCATTAAATAACCAAGTATCTTGAAGAACCATACCAAATATAGTATGCAAATTGTCCCGTTTCATATCTTTAATATCAATACCATCTATTTTAATACTTCCGCCATCTACCTCATAAAATCTCATAAGAAGATTAATAAGTGTTGTTTTACCTGCACCTGTAGGACCTACGATTGCAACTGTTTGACCACTTTTCACTTTAATATTTAAATTGTTAATTATAGGCTCATCCTTAGAATAACCAAATTTAACATTTTCCAAAGATACATTGCCCTTAGTTTTTTCTATTTCCACAGCAGTTTCAAGGTCTGGCACTTCTTCTTTTTCATCTAATATTTCAAATACCCTTTCTGCAGCTGCAATGGTAGACTGAAGTGTTCCTACCATATTTGAAATAGTAGTCAAAGGCTGCATAAACTGCTTCATATATTGAATAAAGGCTTGAATCTGCCCTACTTGTATTTTCCCTTGTACAACAAATATACAACCTAATACTGCTATTAATGCATAGCCAACATTACCAAAGAATGCAACAATCGGCATCATAGTTCCTGAAAAGAATTCAGCACGCCATGCGTTTTCATAGATATCCTTATTGATGGTGGTAAATTTCTCTTTTGCTTTTTCTTCATAGTTAAAGATTTTTACAATGTTATGTCCTGTGTACATCTCTTCAATATGCCCATTAATTTCGCCAATGGCCTTCTGTTGCCCAGCAAAATATTTTTGTGAGCCTTTAATTACAGTTAATGAGGCAATCATAGAAAGAGGAATTACAATAATTGCTATAAGTGACATCCACAAATTAATGCTAAACATCATGATCAAAATCCCTATAACTGTAGCAATAGAAGTAATAATTTGGGTAAAACTTTGTTGCATTGTAGAGTTTATAGTTTCTATATCATTAGTAACACGACTTAAAATTTCCCCGTGAGTTTTGCTATCCAAATATTTAAGTGGCAACTTATTTATTTTACGGTCAACATCATTCCTCATATTATATATAGTTCTAGATGTAATCTTTGCCATAAAAAAGCTTTGCAAAAACAGAAACAGTTGTGACAAAACATAAATAACTGTGAGCCACTTTAAAATATATAAAATATAGTTCCAATTAAGCTTTCCTGTGGACACCCATTTATAAAGTTCCGTTGTTACTTGTCCTAAAATTTCTGGTGCTGCCACTGTAAAGGCAGTACTTAGAATAACCATGACTAAAACAGCGATAAGCTGGAATTTAAATGGAGAAAAATAATTAATTAAACGCTTGGCAGAAGATCCAAAATGTTTAGGCTTTTCTATATCCATTACTGCCCCAAAGGCAGGTGTTCCTTGTGATGAATTACTTTCATTATGTTTACTCATGCTCCCATCTCCCCTTCTCTAAACTGTGAAGCTACTATTTCTTGATATACAAGGCATCTGGTTAATAGCTCTTTATGTGTACCAATATCATCTATTTTCCCTTCGTCCATTACTATAATTTTGTCTGCCTCCATAATGCTACTAACACGCTGCGCCACAATAATAATGGTTGCACCTACTGTTTCCTCTTTTAAAGCTTTTCTAAGTAAAACATCTGTTTTGTAGTCTAGCGCAGAAAAACTATCATCAAATATATATATTTCAGGCTTTTTAATTAATGCCCTAGCTATAGCAAGACGTTGTTTTTGTCCACCAGATACGTTGTTTCCACCTTGAGTAATAAATGCATCAAATTTATCATCCTTTTGCTCAATAAATTGTGTGGCCTGTGCAACCTCTGCTGCGTGATAAATCTCATCTATAGTGGCATCTTGTTTACCAAAACAAAGATTCTCTGTAATTGTTCCAGAAAAAAGAATACCCTTCTGAGGAACAAATCCAATTTTACCCCTTAGCCTATTCTGACCGTATTCTTTAATATTGATATCATCTATGAGTATCTCACCCTCTGTAACATCATAGAAACGAGGGATTAAATTAACAATGGTAGACTTTCCGCTGCCGGTACTGCCGATAATGGCCACTGTCTCATTTGGATTTGCTTTAAAAGAGATGTTTTTAAGCACCGCTTCCTCTGCATTTGGATAAGCAAAGCTTACATTTTTAAATTCAACAGTTGCTTTAGTTTTTGTTTCAGTTAGAGGTTTATCTGTATTCTTAACTAAAAGTTCCATATCAATAACTTCTGATATTCTTTCTGCGGAAGCTGCTGCCCTTGGGTACATAATAAATATCATTGAAATCAACATAACAGACATCAAAATTTGAGTAATATACTGCACATAAGCAACAAGATTTCCGACATTCATGGTTCCTAAGTACACCATCTTTCCACCAAAATACATTACGGCAATGGTTGTTAAACTCATGATTACTGTAACTGTAGGAATTAGTGATCCCATTAGCCTTTGTGCGTGAATTGAAGTTTGAGCATAATCATCATTTACATTATCAAAGCGATTGATCTCATGCTGACTTCGTTTGAAAGCACGAATAACCTTAATACCAATAAGATTTTCTCTTAAAACACGGTTGATGGCATCAATTTTTTTCTGCATACTTTTAAAATATTTTGTTGTCTTGAAGATAATGAAGGCAATGATAATACTCATAATTGGAATAGCTACCACTAAAATTAGTGCTAAACTTTTCCCTGTGATTATTGCCATGACAACACCACTTAAAGCCATAAGAGGTGTAAAGAAACCAATTTTCATTAAAAATGTCATAAAAGATTGTATTTGAGTAATATCATTGGTAGTTCTTGTAATAAGTGAAGACGTCCCAATTTTATCAATCTCATGTAAGGAAAATTCTTCTACCTTAAAAAAAACTTTCTCCCTAAGCTCAGCACTTAGCTTTGTGGCTGTTCTTGAAGCGAAGTAGCTTGCTGCTAAACCACAAGCCATAGCAATAACTGCTACCAGGAGCATCTTCAGACCAATATTAATAATAAGTCCTTGATTTCCTCCTGATATACCTTTATTAATCATGGTTGCCAATAAGGTAGGAATTATTATTTCACAAATAGACTGAATTCCTAAAAATACAATTAGTATAATTACGGGGATTTTATAAGGTTTTAAATATCTCAGAAATAATTTCATAGTTTGCTCACCCTTTCTCGATAGTAAATTTTTTTTTATTATTCACTTTTATTTACTATATTCAGTATACACTGAATAATTTGTAAAGTAAATAGTATTATAAAGAAATGTTTATAGTAATGTTTTATTTACAATTATGTTGACTTTTATGTACTGTAATCTTATAATAACTGTAAATGATAATTTATTATAAAGAATGGAGATAAAAATATGGATATAATAGATACAAGAAAATTAATCGAGGAAATTCTTAGCTTAAATCCGCTTTTTCGTAAAACAATTTTTCGTCCAATGGAAACCTCCCATATTCCTGAAATAACTCCAACACAGATGCATGCCGTCTTCGCTCTTGCAACACATAACAATTTGAATATGACACAGCTTTCAGAAGAATTATCCGTATCTAAACAACAGTTAACTAAAATTATTGATGTTTTATTTGAAAAAAATTACGTTCAGCGCTTTAGTGACGAAAAAAATCGGCGCCTAGTTTTACTCAGATTGACTGACAGTGGCTACCGCTTTATTGATGAAATGACCAATGTAATTGTAGAGGATCTATTTCCAAGGTTCGATTTATTTACAAACGAAGAAAAAGCAGCCCTTATGCAGTCTGCTGTTACCATTAAAAACATCATGGGTAAGTTAGAAAAATAGGACGGTAAGTGTTAACTTACTGTCCTATTACTTTTTAAATTTATATCCAACACCCCAAATAGTTTCAATATATTTTTGCTCAGTTTGACTGATTTCAAGCTTTTCTCTAAGCTTTTTAATATATACAACTACAGATGCAACATCCCCAAGCGATTCCATGCCCCATACATGGGTAAATATTTCATCCTTTGAAAAAACTCTATTAGGATTAGATGCCAGAAAATATAGCAATTCAAATTCTGTAGCTGTTAATGAAATTTCCTTTTCATTTAAGAAAACCATTCTTGATAACTTATCTATGGTTAATCCTTTAATACTAATCTTGTCATTAGTATTTTTTCCAATATCTACTATTTTATTATATCTTTCAACCTGAGCCTTTACCCTAGCTACCAATTCTCCTGGGCTAAAAGGCTTAGTTATATAATCATTTGCGCCAAAACCAAGACCCTTAATTATATCAATATCCTCTTTCTTCGCTGATACAATAAGAATGGGTACTTCTTTATTAACTCTTATTTTCTTGCATATATCATAACCACTCATATTAGGAAGCATTAGGTCTAGTAATATTAAATCATAATCCTTATTTAAAGCACTTTTCACCCCTGCTTCACCATCATATTCAACATCTACACTAAATCCATTTACTTCAAGATAGTCTTTTTCAAACTCTGCGATTTCCTCTTCATCTTCAATTATAAGAATTTTATTCATCTTTAGCACCCCCTTCAACACCTCACTTCTTTAGAGTGAAAAATATAGTTGTTCCTTCTCCTAAAACGCTTTCCGCCCATATCTTTCCACCGTTTCCTTCAATTATTTTTTTACAAATAGCAAGTCCAAGGCCGCTTCCACCAGTTGAGGAATTTCTTGATGCATCAGTTCTATAGAATCTATCAAAAATATAAATCAGACTATCTCGTGCTACTCCTTGACCATTATCATTAATGCTTACTACTGCATAATCCTTATCCTCTTCAAGCTTGATAGTTATATTCCCTTTTTCTTTTTTTATGTATTTCATAGAATTCCCTACAATATTAATTATAACTCTTCTTATTTTATCTCTATCTGCAATTACTATAGGATTAATTCTATCATCAATATCTAAATTTAGTTTAATACCTTTTTCTTCAGTATCAAGTTGTAACTCTTCAAAGCAGTCTTTTAAATATTCCACTAAATTTATATTATCAAATTCAAATGAAATTCCATTAACCTCTAGTTTGGAATATAAAAACAATTCATCAATTAGGTTGTCAACAGTATTTATCTTAGAATACGCTGCCTTTAAGTATTTTTCTCTTTTCTCAGTAGAACTTGCTACCCCATCAATTATACCTTCAATAAAGCCTTTAATCGATGTAATCGGAGTCTTAAGATCATGGGATATATTTGATATAAGCTCATTTCTATTATTCTCATATTGTTTTTGAAGCTCAATGGAATTTTTTAGTCCTGTTCTCATTTTCTCGAAATCGCCACAAAGTTGTCCTATTTCATCTTTAGAATTGTATTTAAGTTCGAACTCCAAATTTTCATTAGTAATTTTATTGGTTGCATTTCTTAGCATATTTAATGGTTTAATTATGCTCCTTGATACAAATAATGTAATGACTCCATTTATACAAATAATTAATATTACAATAACTGCTAAACATTCAAAAATAAAATAATTAAATCCCCTCGATGCATTTCTGGCATCCATAACTATAAAAATACTTCCTATTGTATTATCTGGAAATATAACATCCTTTTGCTTTATTAAAAAAGCTGGTTTATTATTATTAAAAGGCGCTAGTGGCATTGATTCTTCAAAGCTGCCATATTGACCTAGTTGATTATCAATATCTATGTTTTCTAGAAATTTTGATTGGTATATGATATTATTCTCTTTTCTAATAATTATTCCCTTATTACTTTTCCCAAGATTGCTATCCAAATCAGTTAGATATTTAAAATCCTCCTTATTATTTATGTCTAATGATGATAGCTTAATTATATTGATATAAATTGGTGACTTTTTTACTGATAACTCTGCGAAGGGATTACCATTTATACTTTTACCTTGGTTATTTTCTATTCCCTTTGTATAAATTTTAGCCATCCCAACCATTACAATTGTACACAAAATTATTGGAACAAATGTCATAACAACATTAGATATTAAAAGCTTATATTTAATTAACATACTTATTCTTAACCTCCAAAGTGTATCCCCAGATAATTAATTTCCCATGCTAAAATTATAACATATACTTTAATTGTTAATCACCTTATCAAATCCAATTTTTTCAGAAATGATATATTGAGGTCTACCCTTTGCTTCATCATATATACGCCCTATATAATCTCCTATTATTCCTAACATGGTTAATATAAGTCCATTAAAGAATAATGAAATAGCCACAAGAGATGCCCATCCAGCAATGGTACTTCCAGTAAATAATTTTTGATAGATAACTATAAGAATTGATATAAAGCTAAGCATTGACATACCCACTCCTAAATATGTGGCAAATTTCAAAGGTTTATATGAAAAAGCTGTAATACCATCACTAGCAAATTTTATCATCTTCTTTAAAGGGTATTTAGTCTCACCAGCGAATCTCTCCTCCCTATTATATTCAACTGCAACTTGTTTAAAACCAACCCAACTAACAAGACCTCTTACATACCTATTCCGTTCAGGTAACTGTTTTAAAGCATCACATACTTTTCTATCAATAAGCCTAAAATCCCCCGTATCCACTGGTATATCCACAGTGGTCATACTCTTTAGAATTCTATAATATGCTTTTGATGTGACTTTTTTGAACAAGGTCTCCCCTTTTCTTTTAAGCCTCTTACCGTATATTACCTCAAAACCTTCCTTCCATTTCTTTATCATGTCCAGAATTACTTCAGGTGGATCCTGTAGATCTGCGTCTATTATTGCTATAGCCTTTCCGCAGGCATTATCCATGCCTGCGGTTACAGCTACTTGATGACCAAAATTTCTAGAAAAGTTTATAACTTTAATATTAGGATCAAGGTTACTGATATTTCCACCTATTTCTAAGGTATTATCCTTACTTCCATCATTAATGAATATAATTTCATACCCTTCCTTTGTTGAATCCATAACCTTTTTCAATCTTTTATAACATTCCTTAATTACTAACTCTTCATTGTAAACTGGAACCACTACAGAGTATATTATTTCAGTTGCTTTCATCATATAATTTGCCTCCTAATAATTTAAAGTAAATTTTATAATTACCGTTTGTTCTATACTCTAATTATAAGTTACAAAAATATAACGCTAATAAACAAATTATAAAAAAACAATAAAGATTTAGAGCACAATAACCAATATTTAAATTAGCTTCTCAGGAATAAATTTAGAAGAAATCCTCTTTATTAATATATAATCAATTATCAGGAGAACAGCACCTGCTGTAAACATAATAAAATTATTGAGCATAATTACACCTGTCATTTGACCTACCAATAGAAGAATTACAGGAAGAACAAGAATGCCGCTTACCTGCTGTGCTTCCTGAAAGGTTTTTGACTTTGCTGATACCATCACAGTTAAGGTTAATGATAAGAAATTAATAGCAGGTGAAATCCAAAGTATGATAATGAGCCATTTTATATCTGGAAAAATAAGTTTTCCAAAATATATGAGCCCACCTATATTTATTATTATACCAAAAGCTATAAATGAAAGCAGAGTTATAATAAAGGATGGTATAAAAACGCCTAAAATCTTTGCCCTTAGCAGTTGTTCCATGGATATTGGTGTATAAAGTAGTGTCTCCATTGTCTTATGTTCTTTTTCGCCTACAAAACTGCTGGCTCCCATAATTCCTGAACACATTATGGGAATTATAAGAAAGTATGATGGAAACAAATAATTTATAGCAATTTTTATTACAAGTTGTGCAGGGCTATATGCCTTATATTCAGAAGGCAGCTTTTTTAGAAGAGGTCCTACCCCTCTTAAAATATCTGAAACATCCCCTATATAATTGACACCGATAATTAATGCTAAAGGTATGAGTACAGTGAGAAGAATGGGTACAATAGCCATTGGCAGAATTACCTGCTTTGAACTTGTTATTTCGTTTAAATCTTTTTTAATTAATGCTTTTTCAATACTATTCATATTAATCCCCCCCCATTATTACAATGTCACACCATCGGCTGTGCCTTTTATATACATAAAATACAACTGCTCCAGGGACCATTTCTGTTGCATAACCTCATAAATTTCTCCACCGTTTGCTATTATATTATGTATAATAGCATTCACTTCGGCATCCCCTGAAATAGATTTACTATATAGATTATGATCTTCACTCATCAATCCAAATTTCTCAGAAATATTTTTTCCTCTGATTTTTAATTGAAGACTTGCATTTTTTTTTGATGCAAGTTCATCAAAAGTACCGAAGCCAAGAACATTACCATTATTTATAAAGCCATACAATGTGCAAATATTTTCAGCGTATTTTAACTGATGAGTGCAAAGAAAGATTGTAACTTCATTCTCCTGCGCAAGTTCTTTTATAAGTCTTGAAACATTAAGTGCATTTTCCGGGTCTAGGCCTGAAGTAGGCTCATCAAGAAATAAAATTTGAGGATTGTGAATAAGAGCTATAGCTAGAGAAACTCTCTTCCTCATCCCTGTACTTAATGCTTTAACCTTCCTATTTCTTACATCTAGTAACTCCAGCCTTTTTAAAATGAAATCTACGCGCTGCTTCAGAAGCTTTTCCTCCATACCATGCATTCTTCCAAAGAATATTAGATTTTCCTCAGCAGTAAGGTTTTCATAGCAGGATGCACTTTCGGTCATAACTCCACATAATCTATGCAGTTCAAGATTATGTTCATTCACAGGCTTTCCTAAAATTTCAGCATGACCTGAGGTTGATGAAAGAATTCCATTGAGAACTCTAACTGTAGTAGTTTTTCCTGAGCCGTTAGGACCAAGAAAACCAAATATTTCACCTTTGGGTATGCGCAGACTTATATTGTTTATTGCATTAGTCTTTCCATCATAAGATTTTTTTAGATTCGATATATTTATTGCATTCATTTTTTTTCACCTCACAATTATTAAACGTACAATGGGACAAAAAGTTCAAAAAATTTCTAATTTATTTTATACTTACAAATTTTCAGCAATGAAATTTAAAGAAGAAACTACAGGCGATATAATTGCTATTGCTAAAGACGACACACTTATAAATTTAACTACATCTACACTTGTTATCCTTCTGGAATATCATCGATGTATTCTTCAAATTTTAGAATGTAATCTAAATAAAAATAATCGTAATATTGTTCTTCATTATCTAATGATACTAACTTATGAGTATCCCTATGTGTCAACAGAAATCCAACTAGTTACTTTTTCAGTTGTAGTGTTGTTTGGCCACTGGCTTTAAAGTCTGTCACTCGTTGTTCCCAAATATAGCTAACTTTTGTTCTTGACATAACAATAACCTCCCTGCTTTGAGGTTATTATCTCACAAATTCAAAAGTATAGGAATGTGGGTAGTGTTTGACGCTTACTTGAACTGTCGGCTAAGTCAGAGGAATTACTCCCTCCTTCTCGCCTAAGAACTGTACGTGTCACTTTCGCGACATACAGCTCAAGCTCTCATTTATCCTATTGTCTTTATAATATTTCTGCAAGCCTTAGT
>Ga0209540_10003294_pt1 | contig 11052 bp, 8 predicted proteins | sample BarGraIncu01121A_FD_184501 | JGI IMG/M metagenome (GOLD analysis project Ga0209540, IMG submission 184501) | Arctic peat soil microbial communities from Barrow, Alaska - Barrow Graham LP Incubations 011-21A (SPAdes) (version 2) | ecosystem: Environmental > Terrestrial > Soil > Wetlands > Peat... | reverse complement strand
TTGTTTTTCTCTGTCCTGATGACATCGTTCTGCTCCTTCTGGATTGTGGCCACCACATCCTTCAGCTTTCTGCTGATGCTTTCCTCCAGGTTTATCTTAAGGAATTCATCAACCAGTGCATTGCCTTCTGCATCCCCTCTGTTTAGTATTATCTCATTGATGCCTTCGTCAAAAGCATCTATCAGCTTACCTTCCCTTATTATGAACTTTCTTTTTAGACTTAATTCACCGCTAACAACTCCTTGTGGAGCAGTGTAATATGCGTCACCGTAAGTTCCGCTGTAGTAGAGGTCTGCTAATGGGGCTCTCCAGTCAACAACCTTCTCTTCACCTTCGATGAAATCGCCTAATCCAAGTTTGCCTATATAGAAGGTTTCCAGGCTCCTCTTGTATTCACGGAAATCAATCCTTCCGAAATAAGGCTGATCCTTGGCTTCCATGTACTTCTCATAATTTTTGTGGGTTATGTCATAAAGCTTTTCCTGGACCTTAAGATCCTGGCTGAACCTTCCTCTAGTCTCAATCCTGATCTCGTCAAGAGTCTTCTTCAATTTTTCGTCGTCCTGTTCTATCCTCGCAAGCTCTGACACAATCCATCGGATTGTACCAGCCAGCTTCTCCCTCTCAAACTTCATGTCGTTTTCCTTTATTGCCAAGGTAACACCTCAATCCATCAGTTTTCATACATTTATTATACATTATAATGCTGTTCCCGCTCAATTGACATCTTATATGTTATATATTATGATAATTACATTCGTGAATTGTTCTGGAGGTAAACTTATGTTAACTATTGAAGAGAAAGCTTTTGCTGCCGCAAAAGAGAAGAACGGTGTGTTCATTATAAAAACAATAGCCGCACCAGGCGGCTGCTTCGACAACGAAATAAAAGACATTGTGGTGGAGCTTCATCATGAATTAAAAGGCTCCGAGAGAGGCTACACCATGATGGAATATAAAGGTATCAAGGTATATATCGAGAGATACCTTAAAATACATGAAGATGTCCAAGTGTATCAACGTTTCAGGCTTCCTGTCATAGGCGGCATATTCAAAGTCAACGGAATCGAAGTCAAATATATGTAAAAAGCAAAGCTGCTGTACTGCAAACCTTATGATTTGCGGTGCAGCAGCTCTTATTATTTCTACTCTTCCAGCATATAGACTTTTCGTGCCCTTTTGGTGTAAAGCACTCCATCGAGGTGGTCTATCTCATGGCAGAGAGCCCTTGCAAGGAGACCTTCACCTTCTAAAACAACCGCCTTGCCCTTTTCGTCAATGCCTGTCACTGTTACCTTTTTAGGCCTGTCGACAATCCCTTCATAATTGGGATAGCTGAGGCATCCCTCTGCATCTCTTATGCTGCCCGATTTAGCATTTATCTTTGGGTTTATAAGGAAGAATTCGGTCTCGTCATCCTTGAAATTTATATAGATCACTTTTTTGAGCACTCCGATTTGCGGGGCAGCTAGTCCTATCCCCGGTGAAACCATAAGTGTATCTTTCATATCCCTTATCAGTTCCATTGTTTCGCCGTCAATCTTGTCGACCTTCTTGCTAACTCTCTCAAGAGTCGTTTCGCCGAAAGTCAGTATCCTCTTTACTGCCATTGCTGCTTTCCAGCCTCCCTTCTATTCTTGGTTCTGCAGCTCTGCCACAGGTACACCTTCTATCTTATCATTTTCATCGTCATATGTTAAGTAAAACTCTCCCTTTGCGATTTCTCCCTGGTCAAGGTATCCTAAAATATCTATGAAATATTTTTCAACATGGATATTCTTTTTCCTCTTTGCCCTGATCTTTCTTTCTGTGTCTTTATTGATATCCCTAAGGAGGAATTCAGGAAGCCATCTCTTTTTGTTGAATTTCAGGTAGTCGAATTTTATAATTTCTTTGAGAGCAAGATTATCCTCCGTAAAATTCTCGTCAAAGAACTCTATGAACACCTTGTAGTAATCTGCTGAAGATATATTTTTGCTGAAAAGTCCTCTTCTGTGAAAAAATTCCCCCAGCTCATAAAAGAAGTCAAAGGAAGTTTCAAACAGAGGAATGAAATAATTGATTATATCCCCAAACTTTCCTGAATTGTAGTATTTGTCTACAACTTCCTCCACCCTATTAAGTAACACTAGCTCATAGTAGGATATGTCTCTTGTCTTTAGTATCTCATAGGGAGGTTCCGGCGAGTATACCATGCCCCAGGCATCCGCTTCGTCCCTCATCTGCGAGCCCTTGAGAAGTTTCAGAAATCCAAGCTGGATCTCCTCTGGCCTTATGCAAAACACATCATTGAAGGATCGCCTGAAGCTCTCAAAGTCTTCCCCAGGGAGACCTGCTATAAGGTCCAGGTGCTGCTTTATGTTCCTAATCTTTTCTAGTTCGCACACCTTGTCCCTGATATCTTCGAAATTCACGTTCCTGTTGATATTCCTGAGCACATCGCTGTTCGTAGTCTGAACGCCTACTTCGAACTGGAATAGCCCGACAGGAGCTCTACTGAGCAGTGCCAGCTCCTTGTCGCTAAGGATGTCGGCAGAAATCTCGAAATGGAATCTTGTAGTTCCTCCAATCTTTAGCAGAAAGTCCCATATCCCCATTGCAAACTCCCTGTTGCAGTTGAAAGTCCTGTCAACAAACTTGACCAGCTTCACACCCCGCCCAACGAAATATGCCATCTCGGTTTTCACCCTTTCAATGTCGTGGAACCTGACACCATGGCTTGTCGATGATAAGCAGTATTTACAATTAAAAGGACAGCCTCTTGAAGCCTCGTAGTATACTATCTTGTTCTCCATGTCGCTGAATTCGTCGTAAGGAAAAGCGATCCTTTCCATGTTCATGAACTCGCGTTTCCCGCCGTAATGAATCCTGCCATCCGCTTTTGTGTAAAGACCGGTGATGGTTAGTTCTCTAATGTTATCTGTAATGTTTTCCCTTTTTATGCCAAGCCCGAGTAGCTTTAGGATGAGTTCCCTGTATGTTTCCTCACCCTCTCCTTCGATTACAAAATCACCGGCATTAGCTGACAGAAACTCTTCAGAGTCAAAGGAAACCTCCGGACCTCCGTACATGATTATGCATTCAGGACAGACAAGCCTTATAAGGCTGCTCAGATACTTTACATATTCAATATTCCATATATAGCAGGAGAATGCAACAACGTCCGGTTTTTCTATAACCAGTGTCTCTAGAACTTTCTCCTTCCTGTCATTTATGGAAAATTCCATTAAGCGGCAATCATAATCTACATCCTCTGTGTAGGCCCTTAGATACCTGACGGCCAGGTTGCTGTGTATAAACTTCGCATTTACCGCTGCCAGAAGCACTTTCACAATTATCCTCCTTTCTCTGAACCAAACAAAAGTCCTTCCTACTGAGGAAGAACTTTCAGGTTTTGCATATCTTCATAAAAATTCAACATCATCCCCGCCGTTGTCCTCTGTGCTTGGTGAAGTATCTCGACAGCGATTTTCTCATATCTTTGATCCTTGCTGGCGACATTAACATTCTTCAGGTAAACATCGTTTGCCATAACCGCATTTTTTTCTACATAGCTTTCTATCCTGTCGTACTTTATGGTACCTGAATAGGTAGCAAATGAAAAATCGGACATGAGCCTGCCTACAATCCACAGTTCAAATGCCCTGTGGCTTTTCAGAAGCTTGTTGTTTACATGATGCGGAACAGTCGAATCCTGAACAAGGTGAAGTGCCGCGCCCAAGTCGAACATTGCTTTCTGGATTTCATCTGTATTGTTTAGGTGGTTAAGCGCTTTGTTGTAAAACTTGAGTGTTTCTGTCAGAAGGTCGGAACGTCCGTAAAGCCCGATGCCCTTCTCATGATGGTAAAAATGGTTCGAGCTCTTGAAATCCTGATCCGCCCATTGAACGCCTTTGTTTATGCTGCTTATATAAGTTCTGAAAAAGTCGGATTCTGTTTTGTATCCGTCGTTTTTTAAAATCAATACAGCCTGCATGGTAATGAATTTGTGCACGGTGCAGTTAGTCTTCATCATCATTTTCTTTACAGGATTGACCATGTATAAAACACCTGAAACTGCTTTTCCGTACCCGGTCTCAATTTTATTCTTCTTCAATATAGTTTCCACCTTTGATGGGGAATGCCCCTCTGATTTTAATATTATTATTATACTTTGGCGGGCAATAATCAATATCAAAGATAAAAACATTTTATAAACAAAGCTGTCTACGTGATCCTTCCGAGAAAATATTTTGGTATGAACTTTTTGAGTTTTGCCGGGAGGATATCAATATCCCTGCTGTTTATCCCTTTTGTCATTATAAGTCCGAAAAGATAGTAGTAAGCTCCCGCAATCACGGATATCACTACTGCTAGTGAATCAAACAGATAGTTTCCTCCTGCAGCGCTTGAAAGCAGATTCAGCAAACTGTAAGTCAGAAATACCATTGCGCCCATGAAAATTGATGCGGAGGCAGGCTTTGCTGCAATCGAAGTCAGCCTTATCCTTCCCTTCAGAGTCCTGTTGATTACTCTCTGGTTGAGCAGTATCGGCACCGCAAATCCAATAAAACTTCCGATCACAGCTCCGAGTATATTTATTCCCGGAACGGAAATGGCAAAATAGTTAATGGCTATCTTTACGACAATGCCTGTTACTGAAAATACGGTTGCAAGATATAGTTTCCCTATACCCTGGAGGATAGTGCTCTGAATCTGCATCACAGCCATGAGTATCAGTACAGCAGAGCCGTAAGCCATAATAAAGGATCCTTTGCCGAATTTCAGCATATCATATACTGGTCCGCTCAGCACTCCAAGCCCTACAGCACAGGGCAGAGCTACCAGAAAGCATACCCTTAAGGAATAGTTAATCTTGCCTCTCAGCTGAACCTTGTCCCTTACTGCTGCCGCTGCAGATAGTGCAGGAAGGATTGCTGCCGCAAGAGATGATATTATTGCAATTGGCACATTCAGAAGCTGCTGGTATTTGAAAAGGTATCCGTACAGTATTGTGGCCTGTGTATCATTGAATCCACCAACCATCAGCCTTGCCTTTGTGTTGTAAAGGTCGACAAGATTGCCTGCGTATGTCATCCCCACACAGATTGTTATTGGCAGGCTGTATTGTATTATTTTCATTGCTAGCTGCCCGTTGCTCATCCTCTTCACGCCATCTGCATTTTTACTGCCTGCGCTAAGTGCCGCCTGCTTCCTGTTCTTCTCATAATAAAACACAAGGAAAGAGGCAGATATAAGAGCTCCCAGTGAAGTTCCTATAGATGATCCTGCACAGCCTATCTCTACCCCGTATCTCATGAGGTATGCTGCGAATACCAGTGAGAATACTGTGTTTGCAACCTGCTCGGAAACCTGAGATACGGCTGTAGGGATCATGTTCTTGCTGCCCTGGAAATAGCCCCTGTAAGCCGAAGCCACAGAGGTGAAGAGTATTGCTGGAGCAAGAGCCATCACAGAGAGATAAGCTTTGTCGTAGTGTATTGCACTTGAAAGCGGTGCAGCCATAATTATAAGAAGCAGGGACATAACCGTCCCGAGTATCATAAGCATGAACCTGGAAAGCTTGAAGCTTTTCACTGCGTCCCGGTAGTTGCCCGTGGCGTTTAGCTCCGATACCAGTTTCGAGATTGCCACAGGTACACCCGAATTTGTAATTACATATATGAATACATAAACCTGAAATGCTGCTCCGGATATACCATATCCTTCATCCCCAAGGATCGCCCTCATTATGGGTACATAAAGCAGCGACATTATTTTCACAAGAACAGTGCCTGCCGACAATATGGCAAAACCTCTTGAAGTAGATTGTTCTTTCATTTAGATACTCCTAAATCGATTGATTAGAATTTAAAAACGTCTGTTTTAATTTTTTTCATAACCGGCGGGAGAGCAACCGCTATTGTCTTGTTTTCGAGATAAGCGAACTTTTCCGGGCAGTCAGTGAATATAAGCTTGTATGCATAAAGGAACTGATAGTCAAGCCCATATTTGTTCACAAAGAAGCTGTTCAGTTTCTTCTCTCCATACTTGCTGTCACCAATAATAGGATTTCCCAGATAGCTCAAGTGGGCCCTGAGCTGGTGGCTTCTTCCTGTAAGAAGCTCTAGCTCAACCAGAGAGAAAGTACCGCAGCTCTCTATGTTTTTTACGTTCATAGCTATCTGCTTGAATCCCCTCAGTTCTGTCTCATGTATTGTGGATATATTTGAATCCTGAGTTTTTGATATATACGCCTCGTAATGCCCTTCCTTTATTCTTCCTCTTACAAGGGCCTGATAGAACTTCTTGATTTTTCTCTCCCTCATCATCTCGTTCATTGCCTTCAGCCCTTCGTAGGTCTTGCCGAAGACAACAATTCCGGATGTATTTCTGTCAAGCCTGTTGCAGGAAGCCGGACTGAATGTGATTTCGCCCTCAGGATTGTAGTCGCCCTTGTCGTAGAGGTAGGAAAGCACCATGTCTGTCAGCGTAGCCTCTCCGTTTTTTCTGTCTGAGTGAACGAGCACTCCAGGCCATTTTTCAACAAGTAAAATATCGGTATCCTCGTATATGATCTTAAGGTCATTTTCTATCCTTATGAACTTAACTTTCTTTTCCTCGCTCTTCAGCTCTCTAAGCTCAACGATGTCGCCTTCAAGCAGGGAGTATTTCTCTTTAACTTTTTTGCCGTTTACCTTTACGTCACCTTTTCTGATGTTCCTGTATATTGCGCTAAGCGGCACATCCTTGAGCCACTTCCTTAAAAACTTATCAATCCTCTGTCCTGCTTCGTTGCTTCCTATTGTAACTATCATATTCTTTACTCCTTATCTTTCAGATATTTATATGCTGCAGCACAATGCACTGCTACACCCACTGCAAGGCAGTCCTCGTCTATATCGAACTGGTTGCTGTGTGCCGGATGCGTTATTCCTTTTTCTTCATTTCTGCAGCCGAGGAAGTAGAAAACAGACGGTCTTGACATTGAGAAATAAGCAAAGCTCTCAACACCCAGGCTCGGCTTATCAAGATCTATGACCTTATCTTCTCCCAGCTGTTCACAGGCGCTTTCCTTCAAAAGCTCAAGCATTGCATCGTCATTGTACAAGCAAGGGTAGCTCTCCTCTATCTCAATCTGGCAGGTTCCCCTCATCGATACTGTGATTCCTTCCGCAATCTCCCTCAATCTTTTCTTAACATATTCCCTGTGTTTTGTAGTCATTGTCCTTATTATTCCGGACAGTACCACTTCCTCGGGTATGATGTTCTGGGCAGTGCCTCCGTTTATGGTTCCTATGGTCAGGACTGAAGGAATTGTAGGTGCGAGCTCCCTGCTTACTATTGTCTGCAGATTCATGACCACTGAGCTTGCTATGACAACAGGGTCGATGGTTGCTTCAGGCCTTGCGCCGTGGCCTCCCTTTCCCTTTATCCTTATAGTGAATGGGTTTGATGCCGCGTTAACAACTCCACGTTTGACTCCTATCATTCCTGAGTCCAGATTCTCATCTACATGCAAGCCTATTACAGCCTCGACATAAGGCTTTTCAAGCACGCCTTCGCTTATCATGAGCCTTGCTCCGCCTGTCGTTTCTTCTGCAGGCTCAAACAAAAGCACCACATTCCCGACCAGGCTGTCCCTCATCCCGTTAAGGATTTTGGCGGCCCCCATCAGCATCGCAGTGTGTGCATCATGCCCGCAGGCATGCATTTTTCCAGCGGTACCTGAGGAATATTCGCAGGTTTTAATATCCTGTATGGGCAGTGCATCCATGTCTGCCCTTATAGCCACTGTCCTGCCGCCTTTTCCTTTTATAAGTCCGCAGATTCCTGTGCCTGCTGTTACGAAATATTCTATGCCTTCTTTTTCCAAAAACTCTTTTATTCTGGAAGAAGTTCTATGCTCCTCAAATCCAAGCTCCGGATTCTTGTGAAAATCTCTTCTGTATCCAATTAAAAAATCCTTGATTTCTTCAGCCTTAGATAAAAAATTTATTTGTTCCATAGTTTTCTCCTAAAACCACAAATTTGAAGCTCACAACCATAGATATAATCGTAATCCATGATCATAAGCCTAGTACGATTATAACCTAATAGTTTTCAAGTTACAATAGACCTGGCTTTCAATAGCGCCTGGCGAAAAAAGAAGATGATTACCTCCTAAGGCAACCATCTTCCAACTTATACATTATTTCAATAATTTACCCCAGGTTTGCTGCCCAACAATTCCGTCCACCATTATTCCCAGCCTCTTCTGGAAATTTACTACCGCTTTTTCTGTAACTGGGCCGAATATTCCATCAGAATCAACACCCACCAGCTTTTGGAGATAACTGACTGAACTGCAGTTTATTGATCCGCGCCTCAGGACAGGTTTATTTGACGCAACCTTATCTGCAGAAGCTTTAGAAACAGGCTTCAAGCCGGAATTTATACCTCTGCATATTGCTGCCGCCATTTGCTCGGCATTATATTTATTCATGTCTGATGCTGAATCCACGAATGCGCATTCGATAAGTATGGCTGGCATAGCTGTATTTCTCAGAACATAGTATGTATTATTGTATTTTATTCCCCTGTCTGCATATCCGAGATCAACTATCTGGGAATGCACAGATGAGGCCAGGTTTTTTCCAGGATCCCCTGTGTAATAGACCTCTGTGCCGTAGCCTTTACCGCCCTCTGATGCATTGAAATGAATGGAAACGAAGTAATCTGCCCCTGAAGCGTTAGCCTTGTTAGTCCTCTGCTGCAATGAATCCCTCTCGCTTTTTGAATTCACAGGAGAACAGTCCACAACCCTGTAGCCAAGGGCCTTAAGCTTTGATTTGACAAGTTTTCCTACCTTATTCGTGCATTGGTCCTCTGTTATGCCTTTCACCCCTACTTTACCGCCGTCGCCTACTGCATTATGGCCGATATCTACTGCTATTGTTATGGCCGAGGCTGACGAACCTTTGGCCGCTTGAACAAAAGCAGGCATTGAGAAAAGGAAAATAAAAACAAATAATAGCGACAATCTTTTTTTCAAATCTTCCAACTCCTTTCAAAAATGTGAAGAAGAGTATCCTTATCATTTAATCATAACAAAATTTTCTGATAATTAATACCGTTTATATAGATTAATTTAAATATGTTCGAAATATAGACAAAACCGATATTCTTGGTAATTGAAGCAAAAATCTGATATATTATTATTAACATATAGATTTTGTTTTTTAAGCGGCAGAAAGGGTGGGTGATTGAAAATGCATAAGAAAAGAGAAGTTACTGATGCAAAAGCAGATGAAATTAAGATATTGGAAATCGATCCCTGGCTAAAACCTTACAGGAAGGACATTGAATCGAGGCTGGAACGATACAGTGAAGTTAAAGGGATACTATTAGGGAAAAAATCCGGATTCAAGGATTTTGCCAACGGTCACAAATTCTTTGGTTTTCACCGCTCGAATGAGGGCTGGTATTACCGTGAATGGGCTCCCGGAGCAGACAGCCTTTCACTTGTAGGTGATTTTAATAACTGGAGCAGAACCTCCCACAAGCTTTCCAAGAAGGATAATGGTGTCTGGGAGATATATATTCCCGGGAAAGATGCGTTAAAGCATGAGTACAGGGTTAAGGTACATGTAGTACAAGGAGGAAAAGGACTTGACCGAATCCCCCTCTACATCAGAAGGGTTGTGCAAAGCAAGGAGACCAGCGATTTCTGCGGCCAGATATGGGACCCTGAGATTAAATACAGCTGGAGCGATGCTGGCTTTAAAGCAGACAGCTCAGAAGCACCAATAATATATGAGACGCACATCGGTATGGCACAGGAAAAAGAAGCTATCGGAAGCTACAAAGAATTTGAAGAAAACATCCTCCCCAGGATCAAGGAGGAAGGCTACAATACGGTGCAGATAATGGCTCTCATGGAGCACCCGTATTATGCCTCTTTCGGATATCATGTATCCAACTATTTTGCCGCATCATCATGGTTCGGGACTCCTGATGAGCTGAAGTCGCTGGTAGACAAAGCCCACAGCATTGGCATAAAAGTGCTTATGGATCTTGTTCAGTCCCATGCGGTGAAGAATATCGCTGAAGGAATCAACGAATTTGACGGGACAGATTATCAGTTTTTCCATTCAGGCAGCAGAGGCTACCATAGAGCCTGGGATTCCAAGCTTTTCAATTACGGAAAACACGACGTCATCCACTTCCTCCTGTCAAGCATAAAATTCTGGATGGAGGAGTATCATTTCGACGGCTTCAGGTTCGACGGTGTAACCTCAATGCTTTATATGGACCACGGACTCGGAACAGCATTCGATGAGTATAATAAATATTTTAGCACGAATACAGATAATGATGCTGTCACATATCTGCAGTTCGCAAACGATCTGATCAAGGAGATGAGGCCGGATTCCTTAAGCATAGCGGAAGACATGAGCGGGATGCCCGGAATGTGCCTGCCTATAAAGGACGGCGGCATAGGCTTCGATTACCGTCTTGCTATGGGTGTACCTGACTTCTGGGTCAATACACTCAAACTCAATGATTACAACTGGGACTTGCACAAAATGTGGCATGAACTTACCACAAGCCGCCCGGGAGAAAAACGGATAGCCTATGTGGAATCACATGACCAGGCACTTGTCGGGGACAAGACAATGATTTTCAGGATGGCTGACAAGGAAATGTACTGGCATATGGATAAGGCCAGCGACAGCAGCATCATCGACCGTGCCATAGCACTGCACAAGATGGCCCGACTTATAACCATATCTCTGGGCTGCGACGGATACCTTAATTTCATGGGAAATGAATTCGGGCATCCTGAATGGATAGACTTCCCGCGGGAGGGAAACGGATGGAGCTTCAAACACTGCCAGAGGCTGTGGAGCCTGTCAGAGAACCCGTCATTGCGGTATGGGGACCTAAAGCATTTCGACAGGGCAATGATCGAACTCATGACAAATTCCGGTCTTATGGATGGCGGCATCCCCGAACAGCTCTGGCTTGACCAGGACAGAAAAATCATGGCTTTCAGGAAAAAGGGCTGCATCTTCATATTCAACTTCCATC
>Ga0209540_10003293_pt1 | contig 11053 bp, 8 predicted proteins | sample BarGraIncu01121A_FD_184501 | JGI IMG/M metagenome (GOLD analysis project Ga0209540, IMG submission 184501) | Arctic peat soil microbial communities from Barrow, Alaska - Barrow Graham LP Incubations 011-21A (SPAdes) (version 2) | ecosystem: Environmental > Terrestrial > Soil > Wetlands > Peat... | reverse complement strand
GATTTTGTGCACCCGGATCACAGGGACCTGGTAAAACAAAGCGGCCTTGATCGTCAACAGGGAAAGGTACTGCCTCGCGCTTACGAATTCAAAATCATTGCAAAAAACGGCGTGGAAAAATGGCTCATCCTGACCGGAAACTCTATCCAATATGAAGATAAACCCACGGCTTTGATTTCCGTTACAGACATCACCGAGCGCAAGCGGGCGGAGGAGGCACTGCTGAAGAGCGAGGAAAAATATCGCAATATTCTGGAAAACATCGAAGAAAGTTATTACGAAGTAGATCTTACTGGTAACTTCACCTTTTTCAATGATTCCATGTACAAAACAATGGGGTATACCCGTGAGGAATTGATGGGCATGAATAACCGGGGCTATACCAATAAAGAAAACGCGGAAAAATTATTTCAAGCATTTAATGAAGTCTACAGAACAGGAAAACCGGGCAGAGTAGTGGATTATGAAATTATAAGAAAAGATGGGGCCAACAGATATGTTGGGACATCTATATCGTTACATAAAGACTCTTCAGGTAAGCCGATAGGGTTCAGCGGGATTATTCGGGATACAACCGAGCGCAAGCGGGCGGAGGAGACGCTGCGTCAGAGCGAGGAGAAATATCGGACCATTCTTGAAAATATCGAAGATGGTTATTACGAAGTAGATCTTAATGGCAAATTCACCTTTTTCAACGATTCAGCGTGCCGAATTTTTGGGTATTCCCAAGAAGAAATGATGGGCATGAATAACCGACAATATACAGATGACAAGAACTTAAAAAAAGCTTTTTCGGCATTCAATGGCGTCTACAAAACAGGGGTGCCCACCAAAGAATTCGCGTGGCAGATTATAAGAAAAGATGGGACAAAAAGATTCCTTGAATCATCTATATCTTTACAAAAAAATTCATCAGGCAAACCAATCGGATTCCGGGGTATTGCTCGGGATATCACGGACCGCAAAAGGATGGAGGCGGAAATCCTTGCCCTTTCGATCACCGATCAGCTCACAGGCCTGCATAACAGAAGGGGATTTTTGTCTCTTGCGGGGCAGCAGTTAAAATTAGCAGAAAGGAATAAGAGTGGAATGCTGCTCTTTTTTGTGGATCTGGACGGGTTGAAATGGATTAATGATACGCTGGGTCATGAGGAAGGAGATAAAGCACTCATTGAAACAGCAACCGTATTTAAAGAGACCTTCAGAACCTCCGACATCATTGCTCGTCTGGGAGGAGATGAATATGCCGCCCTTACCGTGGATATAACCGAGGCAAAATCCGAGCTCTTTACTGCCCGGTTGCAGTCTCTGATTGACACACAAAACAACCAGAAAAACAGGAGATACAGACTTTCAATCAGTGTAGGCTGCTCTTATTATGATTCTGAAAATCCCTGTTCTCTTGACGACCTCATGGCACATGCGGATAAATTGATGTATGAGCAGAAACAAAACAAGAAAGGCATTCTCCTTCAAGGGGCCTCCCTTTCAAGCAGTAATCCTTACACTTCATTGCACGATGAGAGTAAAGATAAGTAGATGTTATATGTAACAAAAGTGACGAGGCTTAATTTGACAGTATTTGGAAAGGCTAATATAGATCAGAACATCTTATTTCAATTCTAAATTCAAAGCACTATCTTTGTTAGCCACCTCGATATCATCTTTGATTTAGAAATGGTATTACAGGCAAAACATGTCTATCTGGAAGCAAAAAAACAAAATACTAGTGACTTGTCCGAAGGGTGTCGCGACCTATTTAAAAGCGGAAATAGAAACCTTGGGTTTTCCTGTTCTCAATGAAATTGATACTGCCATTCAAACCGAAGGCACTCTTGAAGATACGATGTTTCTGAATCTGTATCTGCGCACAGCCCAGCGTGTGCTCTATCAACTGCAAATATTCAAGGTGGCATCCCCCGGCGCTCTTTATGAGCACGTCAACGCGATACCGTGGGAGACAATACTTCATGAATCAGGAAAAAGAGCCTACGTTTGCATAACTTCTATTGCCGACAACCCCCTGATTACCGATTCGCGCTTTGTCAATGTCAAAGTAAAAGATGCCATTGTCGATAGAATCCGTGAAAAATGCAATGCGCGGCCTGATTCCGGCCCAGATAAGGATAAAGCGGTTGTTCATGTCTATTGGAAGAATGATCAGGCGATTGTTTATATCGACACTTCTGGGGATCGCCTTTCTCTGCGCGGCTACCGTAAAATTCCCCTGCAAGCTCCGATGCAGGAAACTCTCGCTGCGGCAGTAATCCTAGCCACCGGTTGGCGGGGCAAGGGAGCGTTTGTCAACCCTATGTGCGGCAGCGGCACACTGGCCATTGAAGCGGCACTCATCGGCCTGTATCGCGCGCCCGGCTTGTCGCGCAATAATTACGGCTTCATGTACATTAAAGGATTCCCGCATGAAATCTGGGATGAAATGCGTAAAAAAGCCCGCAATGTGGCCAGAAAAATATTGCCGGCCAGGATTATTGCTACTGATATTGACGAAGCTGCCGTTCAGGCGGCACGACATAACGCGCAAACTGCCGGAGTGGACCACCTGATTGAATTTGATACATGCCCTTATGAAAACACACAGATACCTGAAGGTGGCGGCGTCATTATGCTCAATCCGCCTTACGGCCAGCGCATGGACGCGGTAATGACTAAACGGCAATATCCGGAAAGCAAAAAAGAAACGATGCAGGGACGTTCCGTAATCGTGCGCAAAGCGGCAGACAGAGAAGTTAAGGACGGTAGTTTTAAGACAAATACGCTTAGCCGGCTGGAAGCAATTTATGAAGGCATCGGCGATTTCTTCAAAAATACCGGCGGCGGCTACCGCGGCTATATCTTCACCGGCAATCTGGACATGGCGAAAAAAGTGGGCTTGCGCACCAAGCGGCGGCTGACATTTTATAACGGCGAAATCGAATGCCGCCTGCTGGAATACGAGCTCTACGCGGGCAGCCTGAAGCGTTCTGGGCCTGACAAAGAATCTGTTTAAAACTAATAAAATTGGTTAAACTAGAAACAAGATTATTCGTGGTTTATTTGTTTTTCTTTGCCGCCTTTTTGCTTTCTTTAGCCAGTATTTTCAGAGCTTTTTTGTCCGGGTATATTTCTAGAGGATGAGATTGCGGCGGAAAATCTTTTCCCATAGAAGCGACTGATGATGCAGGCTTTATATCTGGCGGAGAATCAATCTCTTTTTGTGTTTGTTTTTTCGATCGGGCCAGACGGATTTTTCCCATGATGGCCTGAGCCATCATCTTGCCGAATTGGCCGATGAAACCAGCGATGAGGACAAGGATAATCCATTTGAGGGCCGACCATTTGCTAATAGAATCAAGAATGTCCGTCATACTCAAGCACCTTTCCAAGAACAATTATTTTATATAAGAAATGGATACGATATTTCAAGTAATATATTTTACATGCCTGCCGTAAGCTAGAAAATTCTGTTTTTATTAGTAATCGGTCTTTGGGATATTATCTTACCTCCAGCGCTTTTTTGTATTCGCTGATCAATATTTTTTTGGAGAAACCCAGATCAATAATATCCCAGGGCAGGATTTCATCAAATGCTTTTTGACGATAAACGTAATCGTCGGGATTGATGTTTACTTCTTTAAAAGCCTTGACCCAGTTCCCATCAAGGCGATGAACTGCCAGAAGAATCTCACCTACACGGCGATCACCCAAAGAAAGCAACGCCTGAACATAATTCCACTTCGGCACATCATGAATAACATGAATCTGTTTATCCCGGCTAAAGGCGCTGATGATCTTTTTAATTTTCTTGCCTGTTGCACTTACATCAGCCAGAACGCTCCACTGCAATGGAGTTTGCGGCTTGGGGATGAACTGATTAACGCTCAGTGTGATCCGTCTGAACTTTCTTTTGCCCTGAGTATAAAGCAGGGCGTGCTGCTGAATTTCTCTGGTCAGATCAATGATGGCGTCAATATCCTGATCTTCTTCACCCGGGAGCCCTACCATGAAATAAAGCCGTAGATTGGGGATTTCTTTTTCAATCAACAATTCAGCGGCACGGAAAATATCTGCCTGGGTTATGTCTTTGCGCAAAACATCGCGCATTTTCTGGCTGCCCGCCTCCGGCGCAAGCGCTACTGTTTCAATACCACCGGCTTTAATCAGGTCAACGATCTTTTCATTTATTTGATCGATGCGTAGTGATCCAATTCCGGCCTGAGCGTTTTGGGCAAGAATATATTCACATATTTGAATAAGTTCAGGATGATCAGAAACGGCAGTGCCTACTAGGCCTATCTTTTTCTTTTTCTTAAGTCCCCGATCAATCGAAGCTATAATTTCTTCGGCGCTACGAAAGCGCGCCGGTCGGTAAACAAAACTTGCCGCGCAAAAACGGCAACTCCGGGCGCAACCCCTGTTTACTTCCGTCAGATACATATCTTCCATTTCCACCTGCGTCGCGCTGATGACTTCTTCCGTACAATAAGAATTGATATCTTTTATATGATGAATTTTTATTTTTTGCGGCAAGTCGGCTTCACGCGGCACAAATGCCTCGATCCTGCTATCGGACGAATATTTAACTTCGTAGAGTCCGGGAACATAAACGCCTGGGATTTGTTTTTGTAAATCTTTTAGCAATCCCGAACGACTATGGCCGAGGCGGCGCGCATCTTCAAATGACCTTGTGAATTGCGGCAGTGTTTCTTCAGCTTCACCCAGAATAAACAAATCAAAAATATCAGCCAGCGGCTCAGGATTGAGTGTCAGCGCGATGCCGCCACCGACAACCAGAGGGAACTCTTCAGAACGGTCTTTGGTCAAAAGAGGAATGCCTGCTTTGGCAAGCATCGTCAGTACGTGCGGATAATCATTTTCGAAGGATAAAGAAAAAGCCAAAATATCAAATTCGGCGATTGACTTTTGGCTTTCCAGGCTAAACATTCCTGCCGCGCCTGTGGCGGATTCGGCATCGTCACCGGCCGCCGGCAGGAATACTCTCTCACAAAGAAAGGAGGGTTGCTCGTTGATTATTTTATAAACTGTCTGGAAACCCAAATTGGCCATCCCTGTCCGGTAATAATTGGGATAAGCCAAGCAAACTGTGTTGTATGTGCCCCAGACTTTTTTTACATAACCCCTCTCCTGCTCTAAAAGGGATTCATATTTTTTTTTCAGTTTCCAATTCATAGTTTTATTATGGCCTAAATCCGACTAAAAAACCAGTGTTCAGCCCGCAAGGCCACAAATAAAATGTTTCCTAATCCGCCTGCCTGCGTAAAAACGTTGGTATTTCCATATCAACCGTATCGCTCTCTTCGCTTATACCCATCGTTACGACATTGGTATTATCCCGGCTTTTCCCCCGCCGCATGAAAGCCGGGGTCGCTAAATCCTCCCGCCGGAAACCGCCTAAATGCGAAACATTCGAGAGAACTTGTTTTTTCTTCATCCCATCATCGAATCCGGTCGCAATAACCGTGATACGGATTTCATCCCCCATAGTTTCATCAATAACAGTTCCGAAGATGATATTGGCATCTTCATGCGCTTCTGCCTGAATCAGTGACGAAGCCTCATTGACTTCATAAAGACTCAGATCCGATCCGCCGGTGATGTTCAGCAAAATACCACGCGCGCCCTGAATAGTGTTGTCTTCGAGCAGCGGTGAAGAAATAGCCCTTTGGGCTGCTTCCACAGCACGATTTTCGCCGGATGCCATGCCCGTACCCATTAGAGCCATGCCCATGCTGCTCATGATATTCTTTACATCGGCAAAATCAAGATTGATCAAACCGGGTGTTATGATCAAATCGGAAATCCCCTTGACCGCCTGATAAAGAATGTCGTCAGCTTTTTTGAAGGCCTCCAGAAGTGATAAGTTGCGGCCGCCAAGGCTTAAAAGACGCTGATTGGGAACAACAATCAAAGTATCCACGACATCCCGCAATTGCTCTATGCCATCCTCAGCCTGTGTATTACGCTTCTTGCCCTCAAACTGGAATGGTTTGGTTACTACCGCAACGGTCAGCGCACCGCTTTCGCGGGCTATCTCCGCGATGACCGGCGCCGCTCCTGTTCCCGTTCCTCCACCCAATCCCGCTGTTATAAAAATCATATCCGCACCTTCCAGATATTGCTGAATTTGATCGCGGGATTCTAAAGCCGATTTCTTGCCAATTTCCGGATTGGAGCCAGCTCCTAAACCTTTGGTTATCTGCATTCCCATTTGAATTTTGTTGGGCGAACTGGACACACCCAGCGCCTGCGCATCGGTATTGGCGATGATGAAATCAACTCCCCCAAGAGAGTATGAGATCATCGTGTTGACGGCGTTTCCCCCGCCTCCGCCTACTCCGATCACCTTGATTCTTGCCGAATTCTCACTACAGACATCCGTTAATTCAAACATAAGCGCTCCTTCCTTTCAAAAAAATTCTAAGAACAATTTTTTTATTGTTCTTGCCATATTGCCGAATATGTTACCCGTCTTTCCGTAAACGGAATAACCCTCTATTTTTTTACTTCCATAGATAATCAAACCGACACCCACAGTATATGCCGGTGAGTTTACAACATCACTCAAGCCGCCGATACCAGTAGGATTGCCCGTGCGTACCGGCATGTCGAAAATTTTTTCCGCCATTTCATTGATGCCAGACAGGAGAGCCGTCCCGCCGGTTAAAACAACTCCTGCCGCCAGCAAATCTTCATAACCTGAACGTACAATTTCTTTTAAAGCAAGATTCAATATTTCCTCCATCCTCGGTTCAACAATCCTTCCGAGAATCTGCCTGGATACCTGACGGTCTTCACGGCCGCCGACACTGGGCACTTCAATTATTTCCTCCTTGGGAATCCTTGCTGTCACAGCGCAACCATATCTGATTTTTATTCTTTCCGCGTCGTTAAATGGTGTACGCAACCCGGTGGCAATGTCCGAGGTTAAATAGTTGCCGCCGACAGGGAGTATTGCCGTATGTTTGATACTGCCCTCAGAAAATATAGCGATTCCGGTTGTCGATCCGCCGATATCGATTAACGCGACTCCCAAATCTTTCTCATCTGAGCTGAGTATAGCTTCACTTGCGGCCAATTGCTCCAAAACGATATCGTCAATTTCCAGACCAACCCGGTTGACCGACTTTACAATATTTTGAATAGAGGGAACAGCGCCGGTAACAATGTGCACTTTAGCCTCCAGCCGGACACCGGACATTCCTACCGGATCACGAATACCATCCTGACCGTCGACAACATAACCCTGAGGAAGGGTGTGCAGGATTTCCCTATCTACCGGAATGGCAATGGATTTGGACGCTTCAATCGCCCTTTGCACATCCTCCTCACCGCACTCACGGCCTTTAATCGCCACAATGCCCAGTGAGTTTTGCCCTTTGACGTGGCTGCCAGCTATACCGACGTAAGCAGAATTGATGCGGCATCCCGACATGTGTTCAGCTTCCTCTACAGCCATTTTTATGGCCTCCACCATACTCTCGATATTGACAACTAAACCTTTACGTAACTCTTTAGCAGGGGATGTTCCGATACCGATGATATCGATACCGGTTTCAGTAAACTCCCCGACAATGACTGTTGTTTTTGTCGTTCCAATGTCCAGCCCGACTAGTACATTGCTTTTTCTCCCCATGAGTATCTTCACCCTTTCTTTAATATAGAGTCCGCAAATTTTGTAAATTAAATCCTGTATTGCTTGCCATTTTTGTTCTGTTGGGTACGACCCAGAACATTTTTTTGTGAAATCGTAATTTTTGCCGCATCTGCCAAATCAACGGTTAAAGAGCTGTTATTTATTCCCCGTTTTTCCATGTCGTTCATAACTAAGGCCAGTTTACGCAACTTTCTTTCAAAATCATCCACACCCATCTTCAGATAAAGTCCTTTGTCGGTAAGCAAAGACAATCCGAATACTTCATCTATATGAGCTTCGGAGATAGCACCCAAAAACGAGTAAAGATTGGAGCCGGAAAACACCTTCAACAAGCTGAGCGTGTCTGATAATAATTTTGATTTTGTTTTATCCTGTACATTTATCCCGGTGATGATTGCCAGATCAACTTCGTCACCTTGGGCCAGCTTTTTAAAAACAATGCCATCCGAATCCATCAGATAAAAATCACTGGCCTGTTTGACCAGCGCAATGGGATTACGTTCCCGCACATCTACCACAATCCTGTTGGGAAATTCTCTGCCGACATAGACATTTTTTATCCAGGAATTGACTGCCACGCGTTTCTCCAGAACATCAACGTTCACTGCCAGAATATTTTGGCCGGGCTTGATTTCCGCCAGCATCAGAATATCTTTTTCTGTCAGTTCTTTCAGGCCACGCACAGAAGTTTCCTTAATCTCAAAATACGGAGCACTTAATAAATAGCTATAGGCATAAATAAAAAGCGAGCTTAGCGCCGCTATAGAGATCAGCAAGACCAGCGCACCAAGATATTCACCGATGCCATCACCCATACGCCGGCGTAAGCGGTTCATCCTTGCTTTGTATTTTGTTTTTAACATCTTCGGCATTAATCTTCTCCGACAATTACGATTTCTGTTTCCAGGTTTATGCCTTTTTCCTTTTTGGCCTTTGCCTGGATTACCGCAATTAACCCTAATACATCAGACGCAGTAGCCCTGCCTTTGTTCACTATAAAATTAGCGTGCTTCGGCGAGACCTCCGCATCATTGCAACTCGTTCCCTTTAAACCCATTTCCTCGATAAGACGACCCGCTGGTTGTCCCGGCAAATTTTTAAAAATCGAGCCGGCATTGGGAAAATTAAGCGGATGCTTTTCCTGACGCCACTTGATAATTTCACTAATTTTCCCCTTGATCTGTTCAATCTGTCCCTTTTTCAGTTTAAACTGAGCATTAAGTATTATTGACTTAGGAGGCAGTCCGGACATTCGATAGCCAAAAGATATTTCCTCCCGCCGCAGTATTTTCTTTTCTCCTTCAGTATTGAGCAATGATATTGTTTGAATAATATCTTTAATTTCTTTTCCGTAAGCTCCGGCATTCATCCACACGGCACCGCCGACACTGCCGGGAATACCCGCACAAAATTCCAGCCCCGTCAGTGCTTTCGCCGCAGCAAAACTAACCAGCAGGGAAAGCGTTACACCGGATTGCGCGGAAATGCAGCAATCACCTTCCGTTGTAAATGTGCCGTTAATTTCTTTCAAACCTTTCATTAGTAATATTGCTCCCCGGTAACCACCATCCCGCACAATTATATTGGTTAAGTTTCCAACGGGAATGAAATTTATTTTTCTTTCCCTGAGCCTCCGCACAATCGCAATCAGCTCTTTTTCGCTCTCTACAAACACCAAGGCGCCGGCATTTCCTCCTACACAAAGCGATGCATGACGCGACATTGGTTCATCGTATAATATTTTTCCGGCAACAATATCGCCCAGCGCCTCTTGAATTTCACTTTTATCCACCATTATTTTTTATTTCCCTTGTTGCCAATCGCTTTAATAAAGCTTCACCGATTTTATAAATGCTTCCTGCTCCCAGCGTAATAACAGTATCTTTTGGCCTTACTGTTTTTAAGAGAAATTCGATAGTGCCTTCCGCCTGCGCAATATATTCAACACTTACATTCCCTGTTTTTCGAATAGCTTCGCATAATGCCTGTGAATTAACTCCGACGATGGGTTCTTCACTGGCAGGATATATATCGTTTAGGATCAGCAAATCAGCATCACTAAAGGCTTGAGTGAATTCATTAAAGAGCGCCTTTGTTCGAGTAAATCTGTGCGGCTGAAAAACGACGATCAGCCTTCCTTTCCACACCTGCCTTGCCGCTGCAAGAGTCGCCTTGACTTCCGTGGGATGATGGCCATAATCATCGACTACCGTGATATCGCCCACTCTTCCTTTAATTTCCAGACGACGCACTACACCGGGAAAACTTGCCAATCCCTCTTTGATGGTAGCAAAATCCAAATCCAACTCGCGGCCTACCGCCACTGCCGCCAGAGAATTGTAAACATTGAACAAGCCCGGCACGATTAACTCAATGGTACCCAGTCGATCTCCTCTATATATAAGACTATACTCGATCCTGGAACCAAGATATTTAATATCCCGCGCGCTGTAATCAGCGGAATGTTCAATTCCGTATGTTATCATTTTGCGCTTGATGAACGGAGTAATCTCCCGCACATGCTCATTATCGTTGCAGAGAACCGTGCAACCATAGAAGGGAACAATGTTGGCAAACTTAAGAAACGCTTCCTTTATTTCAGTAATACCCGGATAGAAATCCAGATGTTCACGATCGATGTTTGTAATAACGGCAATTGTCGGCGATAATTTTAAAAACGAACCATCACTTTCATCAGCTTCGGCCACAATGATATCGCCGTCACCCAATCGGGCGTTGCTGCCGATGCTCGCCAGTTTTCCACCGATAACCATGGTTGGATCAAGACCACCACGGGCAAGGATCGTCGAAACCATCGATGTGGTCGTCGTCTTTCCGTGACTTCCGGAAACGGCGACAGAAAATTTCATTTTAAGCAACTCCGCCAGCATTTCCGCACGCGGTATCACCGGCACATTTCTTTGGTGCGCTTCGACAACTTCCGGGTTATTAACTTTCACTGCCGTGGAAGTAACCACGACATCGGCATTGCCGATGTTTTTTGCCGCATGACCTAAAGCCACACACGCGCCAAGCTTCTGCAGCCTTGCTGTTGTTTCTGACTGCGCTGTATCGGAGCCACTGATATTGTAACCGAGATTAATCAGAACTTCAGCAATCCCGCTCATTCCGATTCCGCCTATTCCCACGAAATGAATGCATTTTACTTTGCGCTGCATTAAACTGGTTTCTTTATCCGACCCCATTTTATTTCAAGATTCCTTTTCCATTTTTACTATACGCAAATATTTAATTCCTCTTGCCTGCCAATCCCATACAGGCATCGACTATTTTTGCCGCTGCTTTTATATTTCCCAGCTTTGCCGAAGCCTCTTCCATCTGCCGCAACTTTTGCTTATTTGCCAAAAGATCATCAATGAC
>Ga0209540_10003292_pt1 | contig 11057 bp, 15 predicted proteins | sample BarGraIncu01121A_FD_184501 | JGI IMG/M metagenome (GOLD analysis project Ga0209540, IMG submission 184501) | Arctic peat soil microbial communities from Barrow, Alaska - Barrow Graham LP Incubations 011-21A (SPAdes) (version 2) | ecosystem: Environmental > Terrestrial > Soil > Wetlands > Peat... | reverse complement strand
GTGAATGAGGCCGCGTGCCCGAAATGCGCGGAACGCGGTGCGTCGATCCCACCCGGGCCCTCGGTGGGGACTGCGATCCTGACTCGATCCGTCATCCGGTATGCCTTTCCTTGTGTGAGGGGGGGGGTGCTACTTCTTGGCAGTGCTGAAGTTCCCGAAGAGCTTGTACAACAGGCAGAAGCCACTGATGCCTGTCCCAAGAGCCACGGCGCCCAGGACGTCGAGGACGACGCCGAGGGTGGTTCCCGCCAGTACGAAGAACCCCACGTAGAGCAACACCACACCCAGGACGATGCGGATGACCCGATCGATGGTGCCTTCGTTCATCTTCATTGCCGATCAACTCCCAACCATCTCAGTGCGTGCTAAGGCACGATCTTCATCGCAGTGATCAGCGAATGCTTCGGAAGACCCTGATGGGCCTCGGCCCCTGCGAAGCCGACAGACCCCAGCATCGCGATGAGCTCCTCTGCGGTCGCCCGGATGTGCTGCGGGGGCCCACCCTCCATCTCGGTTCTTGCCCAATCGACGACGAGCAACTGCCCCGCGGCCCGAAGGAGCCGCAACGCCTCGCGGTAGGTCGCTCGCGGGTCCGCGAGTTCGTGGTGCAGGTTGATCATCACGACAAGGTCCGCGCTGCCATCGGGCAGCGGCACTGTCGACTCCTCCGAGAGCACCGGACGTAGGCGGCCGTCGACAACAGGGTCCGGGTGGTCGGCTATCCAATCCAGCATCCGCTGCTCCGTGTCGACGGCGAATACCGTCGCCTCGGGGGCGAGGCGCGCGAACCGACGGGCGAACATGCCCGTCCCCGCCCCGATGTCGACGATCGCGTCGGGCTTCGGCGAACCGAGGGCCTCCCACATCACGTCGGGATCCAAGTCGTCGAAGCGACCGACGTCGTCGAGACGCGCGATCTTCGCTATGTCGAACTTGAGATGCGGCACGGGGGTCTCCAAGTGACGGAAGCGTATGCACATAATACCCCGCTGGGTATCTACTTGTAACCTTCGGCGCCGTCGGCTACTGTGTGACTATAGTTCGAACACCATCGAATTGACAGAGGACACCGCAATGGACGCGTCGCTCACGAAGACCAGGCTCGACGAGCTGCTGAAGGCCTTGGCCTCCGAGCCGCGGCGCGAGATCCTGCACATCCTCGGCGGCTCGATGGCCGAGCCGGGCAAGACCTGCTGCGGGCCCGACGAGCTGTGCGGCTGCAAACTCTCCGATCGTCTGGGGCTGGCACCTTCGACGATCTCCCACCACATGTCCGTCCTCGTCGATGCCGGGCTGGTCAGCGCCCGCCCCGACGGCAAGTGGGTCTACTACGCGCTTCGCCGCGACGTTCTCGCGGAGGCCGCGCGCTCCATCGCTTCGATCTAGCCGGTCCCGATCGGGGCCAAGGCCGCTCTCGTACGTTCTGTCAATTCGACGCTCATCGACGTGAAGGGAAGACCATGATCATCAAGGTACTGGGATCGGGGTGCGCCAACTGTCAGAAGCTCGACGCGATCGCGCATCAGGCGACCGAGCGCCTCGGCATCGACGCCGAGTTCATCAAGGTGACGGACTTCGCGGAGATCATGGCGTACGGGGTCATGTCGACACCGGCGCTGGTCGTCGACGAGAAGCTCGCTCTGGCAGGACGCGTTCCCTCGATCGACGAGGTCATGGCCGTGCTCGAACGCGCGGGGGCCTGACGACTCCGTGGACGTCTTCTATGCCCTGCAGTGGCTCGCCGACCGGGTCACCTACGACCTGATCGGCCTCTCCCCCGCGAGCAAGCTCGGCTCGTCGGTGGACTTCTTCCTCTACGACGTCCCGAAGATCCTGATCATGTTGGCCGTGATCGTGTTCGCCGTGGCGGTCATCCGATCGTTCTTCCCTCCCGAGAAGACACGCAAGTTCCTGTCGCATTCGAAGCTGTACGCCGGCAACGTGCTGGCTGCGGCGCTCGGGACGGTGACGCCGTTCTGCTCGTGCTCGGCCGTCCCCCTCTTCATCGGCTTCGTCGAGAGCGGCGTGCCCTTGGGCGTCACGTTCTCGTTCCTGATCGCAAGCCCCATGGTCAACGAGGTCGCGCTCATCCTGCTGTACGGGATGTTCGGATGGAAGATCGCGGCTCTGTACCTCGGCGCAGGCCTGGTGGTCGCGATCATCGGCGGCATCGTGATCGGCAAGCTCGGGCTCGAGCACCTGGTCGAGGAGTACGTCTACACGATCAAGGTCGGAGAAGCGGAGATCGTGGAGCCGAGTTGGGCCGAGCGGTTCTCCTACGCCAGGGGCTACGTGAAGGAGATCGTGGGCAAGGTGTGGCCCTATGTGATCGGCGGGATCGCTATCGGGGCGGTCATGCACGGATACGTCCCCGATGACTTCCTCGCGCAGTACGCGGGCTCGGGCAACCCCTTCGCGGTCCCGATCGCCGTGCTGATCGGCATCCCGCTCTACAGCAACGCCGCCGGAGTCATCCCGCTGGTGAGTGTGCTGACCGAGAAGGGCGTCGCGATGGGCACGGTCCTCGCCTTCATGATGGCGGTGGTCGGCCTCTCCCTGCCCGAGTTCATCATCCTGCGCAAGGTGCTCAAGCCGAAGTTGATCCTGATCTTCGCCGGCATCAACTTCGTCACGATCACCGCGATCGGCTACCTGTTCAACTGGGTCCTGCCGATGGTGAAGTAGAGGGTCATGACTTCCACGGACTTCATCCTCATCGGCGTCGTGGCCACCCTGCTTGGACTGTCCGCTCTGCGCGACATGGAGAAGACCAAGAAGGCCCTGCGCGTGGGCGCGAAACAGTTCTGGAGTGTCCTGCCGTTCTTCGTGGCCGTCTTCGGATTGATCGGCCTGCTCCAGGTACTGCTCACGCCCGAGATCGTTCAGACGTGGCTCGGCAGTGGCGCGGGCGTCCTGGCACCTGTGTACGCTGCCGTTCTCGGAGGGCTGGCCACCGGCCCGCCCGCGGCCGTGTTCCCACTCGGCAAGTTCCTGCTGGCACAGCATGCGAGCGTGGCCGCCGTTTCCACCCTTCTGATCGCTTGGGTCGCGATCGGTACCGTGACGCTGCCTGCCGAGATCCGCTTCTTCGGCGCACGCTTCGCGGTCACCCGCTGGGTCCTGGCATTCGCACTGTCGATCGTCCTCGGTCTCACGATGGGGTGGCTGATGTGAAGAAGCTCGCCTCGTGGTCCAAGAAGAACTGGCTCGTGTGGGCCATGGCCGCGGCATACGCGGCGATGGCTGTGGCGAATCGGGCGGATGCCGCACGCGCCGGCGCACTCGGACTTCAGTCGTTCGTCGAGCTGATCGCCACACTCGTGAGCGTGTTCGTGTTCGTCGGGCTCTTTCAGGTCTGGATCGACGATAAGTTCATCCTGAAGCACATGGGTGAGGACTCCGGAATCAAAGGGCTCGCCCTGGGCGCGGGGATCGGGACCGTCATACACGGCCCGCTGATCGGCGTGTTCCCGCTGCTGAAGGCGCTGCTCTACAAGGGGGCCAAGGTCGGTGTCGTCGTCGCCATCGTTTCGACCTGGGCGATCAAACTCCCGATGCTCCCGCTCGAGATCCGGTTGTTCGGATGGAAGTTCACCCTACTGCGCAACGGATTGCTCTTCGCGTCTGCGTTCATAATGGCGCCGCTGATGGAGCGCGCGATCGGTCGCGACTGGATCAGCGGCTTCAGCGCCCGTCAGTCCGAAGAGAACGATGCGTGATGAACGTCTCCGCGAGACACGCCGGTTTGGGGGATCGATGACGGAAGTAGAGGGTCCGGGAGAAGAGAGAGCGCCCGCGCGGAAGCTGCGAAGCGGCCTGCTGATCGGCGCGGCCGTGGTGCTCCTGTTCGCTGTGATCGCTGCGGCGAAGATGCAGACACCTGCGACGGATGCCCCGGCTCCCGGCCCGTCGGCGGGCGCGGTCTCGACCACGTCGGCCCCGTCTCCGAGCGCGCCGTCGCAGTCACGAGCTGATGCGATCGCGGCCTACGAGGCAGCGCTCGCGACCGGCAAGCCCGTCTACCTCCTCTTCCACTCCCTGACCTGCGTACCGTGCGTGGAGATCTCGGCGGTCGTCGACAAGGTGATCCCCGGATACGAGGGCAGGGTCGTGTTCGTCAACGCGGTCACCGACGACGCGTCAGCGCAGGAGCTCGCCGCCAAGTTCAAATTCCAGTACATCCCGACGTCGTTCTTCATCACGGCGGACGGCGCCGTGAGCGACAGCTTCACCGGAGTGCTGAGCGACCTCGAGATGAAGGCCCGCCTCGACGCGCTGATCGCCCGGTGAACATCGAGGCACTGGCGGCTGGGCTCGCGAACGGATCCCCGCTCGGCATAGCGGCTGCGGGCATCGCGTTCCTCGGAGGGATGGTCGCCGGCTTCGGGCCGTGTGTGCTGCCGATGATGCCGGCGGTGTTCGGATACGTGACCGGCCGCGTAGGAGAGGCGGACGGCGACGCTCCCCCGCGAGCCATGCTCGTGCGCGGGCTGGGCCTGTCGGCGGTCTTCGTGCTCGGCATGAGCCTCGTGTTCGCCTCGATCGGAGCCGCTGCGGGACTTCTGGGCCGTGCGATCATGGCCGGCGCGTGGGCGTACTACGTGGCCGCCGCGGTCTGCGTCGTGATCGGGATGCAGATGCTCGGCGTCCTGAACCTCCCCGTCGACCGGCTCAACCGGTTCCTGCCCACCCGTCGGCCCGGGCGAGGCGGGTTCCTCGGCGCCCTGTTGTTCGGCATGCTGTTCGGGCTGGTGGCCTCGCCGTGCTCCACGCCGATCCTTGTCGCGATCGCCACCCTGGCGGCATCGAGCCGAAGTGCCGCCTCGGGCGCCGTCCTGCTGTTCATCTACGGACTCGGCAAGGGTGTACCGCTCCTCCTACTCGGACTGGCGTCCGGCTCGCTCCCGCTCATGCGATCCGTCTCCCGGATGACGCCCGCCCTGACGAAGATCGGCGGCGTCACGCTCATCGGCGCCGCCGCCTACCTCGTGTGGCTCGCATGACCGTCCATGAGGCCCGTCCGGACATCGTCGTGGTCGAAGTGATCACCGCTCCCGGATGCGGTTGAGGCGGCGACGCCGACGTCCCGGACGGGCTCGAGGTCTCGCTCTTCCGCTATCCCGAAGGCTCCGCCTGCGAACTCCCCCTGGAATGGCGCCTCCGGGTCCTGGAGGAACGAGTGCGCGAAGCGGTCCACGTCGACGTCGAGTTCGTCGTGCGGGCCGCAGACGAGCTTCCGCTGCCGGAGTACGGCGCGCTGATGGCCGAGGTCTACTCGCGGGGCGATGACTTCCCAGTGGTGCGGGTGCGCGGGAGGGTCGTCTGCGCCAACGGCCTGGACGCGCGAGCGGTGATCGAGGCTCTTCATGGGGCCTGAGGTCGGGCTCCGCGCTTCACCAACCCCGCGCGGCACGTTCACCGCTCATTCACACGGCGTCGGGATACTCCTATCCAGACGGCACGCACACGGCGCGCCGACAGACAACGGAGGTATCACGATGAAGAGAGGCACAACCATCGCGCTGGTCAGCGGCGCTCTCGTCGCCGGACTTGCGCTCGGGAGCGTCGGGATCGCGTTCGCCGCCCCGTCGACCTCGACCGCCGGCACGACCGGCTTCGGGACCCGCATGGGCACCGTCATGCGTCAGGCCGGCGGGACGATCGCCGACATCGTCGCCAAGGTCACGGGACAGTCGACGACTGATGTGTACGCCGCCCGCGAGGACGGGAAGTCGTTCGCGGACATCGCGGCCGCCAAGGGCGTATCGGCCGACACACTGACCGCCGACGTCCTTGCCGCCCGCAAGACGGCGCTCGACGCGGCCGTCAAGGCCGGCACGGTCACGCAGGCCCAGGAGGACACGGCGCTCGCCAACATGAAGACGAACGTTCCCGCGAAGATCACGTCGGACGCCCCGAGCACCTGCACGGGTGCCGGACCCGGGAGTGGCACCGGTCGCGGCAACGGTCGCGGCATGATGGGCGGCGGCGGGACCTGCATCGCGCAGCCGTAGGTCGGTCGACCATCCGGGGCGGGGCCGCGAGGTGCGGCTCCGCCCTTTCACTTCCATCAGGGGCACAATGGTATGAGCCCCCACAGAGCGGAGCGCACCGTGGCACGAACGATCCTCGTCGTTGACGACAACCCCAAGATCGTCGAAGTGCTCGACGCCTATCTGCGCGCCGAGGGCTTCGACGTCGTCACGGCCGCCGACGGTCCGGCTGCGCTCGCGGCGGTCCAGGCGCACCGGCCCGACCTCGCTCTGCTCGACATCATGCTGCCGGGTATCGATGGCCTCGAACTTACGCGCCGTTTCCAGCGCGAGCACGACCTGCCCGTGATCCTGGTCACCGCACGGATCGAGGAGATCGACCGCCTCATCGGGCTCGAGGTGGGCGCGGACGACTACATCGGCAAGCCCTTCAGCCCACGCGAGGTCGTCGCGCGGGTCAAAGCCGTGCTGCGCCGGATCGATCGCGCACCGGCGGACGGGGACACCGCGACCCTGCGGGTCGGCGATATGACCGTCGATCCCGACAGCAGGACGGTGGAACTCGCCGGGTCCCCGATCACGCTCACGCGCACGGAGTTCGACCTCCTCACCGTGATGGCCGCGCATCCCGGCCGCGTGTACTCCCGCATGCAGCTCATGGAGGCGGCCCAGGGGTTCGCCTTCGAGGGCTACGAGCGAACGATCGACGCGCACGTGAAGAACCTGCGCCGCAAGCTGGGCGACGACCCCAAGGAGCCTCGCTACATCCAGACGGTCTTCGGTGTCGGGTACAAGCTGGAGATCCGGTCGTGAAGCGCTCGCTGCTCGTCTACGCGTTCCTTGCCATCGTCGCCGTCGCCCTGGCCTCGGTGGGACTGGCCGGACTCATCACCCGGACCGAGGCGTCCACAGCGTTCGGCAGTTACCTCGAGACCCTCCCCGCCCCCATGGGCGGGGGAATGGGCGCCGGCCGCCGGATGATGATGGGTGGCGCGGAGCAGTCATTCTTGGCGAGCGTCGACAAGGGCATCCTGATCGGAGCCTTGATCGCGGTCGCGCTCGCGGCTGTCGTAGCCTTCGGGATCGCGTACTACCTGACGCGACCCCTGAAGCGCCTCACACTGGCCGCGCAGACCGTGGCGGACGGTGACCTGTCCCACCGCGTCGACCCCTCCGGACCCGCCGAGGTACACCGGCTCGGTGCCGCGTTCAACGAGATGGCGGACTCTCTTGCCGAGTCCGAGGAGCTGCGGCGGCGGCTCGTCGCGGATGTCGCGCACGAGCTCCGAACGCCGATCACGTCCCTGCGGGCGCAAGCTGAGGGCATCGCGGAAGGAGTCCTGTCTGCCGACTCGGACCGGCTCGCTTCCCTCGCGGAAGACACCAAGCAGCTGTCGCGCCTCGTCGACGACCTGCAGGAGCTCTCCGCCGCCGACGCCGGTCGTCTCAGCTACCGCATGGAGCCGACCAACCTCGCCGAGGTCGCACGCGTCGAGTCCACTCGCGCGAACGGGCGGGCTCGGGTGGGCGTCACAGTCGTGTGCGAGTGTGCGGACGCGCTGTTCATCGAGGGCGATGAGGACCGGCTCGCCCAAGTGCTGCGCAACCTGCTCGACAATGCTCTCAGGCATACGGATGCGGGACGCGTCACGGTCCGCTGCTCGATCGCCGATGGGCACGCCATCGTCGAGGTGGCGGACACCGGCGAGGGCATCCCCGCCTCCGATCTCCCCTACGTCTTCGAGCGCTTCTATCGGGCCGACGCGGCCCGTGCCCGCGACACCGGGGGGAGCGGGATCGGCCTCGCCGTGTCGCGTCGCATCGTCGAGGATCACGGGGGCGATGTGTTCGCACGCAACGGCGAGGCGGGCGGCGCCGTGGTCGGCTTCCGCGTGCCGCTGGTCCGCGTCGAGCGCTAGGGCGCTGACGACTACCGCGAGCGCACTCTCCTCGCTATACTGTCGCCCTGCGTGCTGCGTTCCGCACGGTTACGGAGAGTTGGCCGAGTCGGTTGAAGGCGCTCGCCTGCTAAGCGAGTAAAGGTCTTGAAGACCTTTCGAGGGTTCGAATCCCTCACTCTCCGCCATTTGACATCTGACCTGCACGTGTTGCAGGATACCTAGGTTGTCGGCCCTCGATACGTGCGAGGGCCGCGTGCGCCCATAGCTCAGCGGATAGAGTGTCCGGCTACGAACCGGGAGGTCGCAGGTTCGAATCCTGCTGGGCGCACCACATGGACACAAGAAGGCCGGAGGCGCACGCACCTCCGGCCTTTGTCTTGCCCCGGTCTGCCCGGTCCTACGCGGCGGTCCATCCGGCGTCGACGGGGATGATGGCACCGATGACGTGCTTCGCCTCGTCAGAGGCGAGGAAGAGCGCAAGCTGCGCGATCTCCAATGGCTTCAGCATCGCGGGGATGAGCGCCCGGTACGCCCCGTAGCGTGCGGCGCCCGCCATGTCCATCTTCGTGGCGTCCACGCTCTGCACGATGCTCGTCTCGACGCCGCCGCATGCCATCGCGTTGCACCGGATGCCGTCCGGCGCGTACCGGTATGCCGTGGAACGCGTCAGGCCGACGAGCGCGTGCTTCGAGATGGTGTACGCAGCGCCCGCCGCGCCACCGCCGATGCCGGCCGCCGACGCGGTGTTGACGATCGATCCGCCACTCCGGGCGATCATGATCGGGACGACCCTGCGGGACAGGAACACCGGACCGTTCACGTAGACCAGGGACGGCTGGCTGCTGATGACGTCGGTCATCGACAACAGCTACCTCCATCGCTACTGGGTCGATACCGACGGAGGCGTCTGGATGGACTCGGACGCCAGCGACGTCGAGAAGGTCGCCCGGTGGTTGGCCAAGACGCGCGAGTACCGGCCCGAGGCCATCCGGGAGACGCGATGCCGCGGCACTCGCGGGAGTACCGCTGACGAAGGCCTACTGAGCGTCGGGACTGCCGCCGATCCGCAACCGCCTCAGGAGGTGCGCAGACGGCGCGCCGTCTGCGTCCCATCCGCGGTGCGCGTAGTAGCGGCGCTTCAGCTCCTCGAGCGGCACGACGCTCGTGGGATCGTCGGGATCGATCGGTTCCGTCAGCATGCGCCCCGGCAGCGAGTCGTCGGCAGCGGTCAGGCCGAACCGTCGTCCGAGCAGCCGTTCGAGCGTGAAGCCCCGCTCCCCGACCGCCCAGAAGCGGCCGAACCCCAGGCGCTCTCCCGTGACGAGCTCCACCGCGCGGATGTGGGCGATCAGCGGCATCGGGATGCCCAGGGCGCCCGGTGAGATCGCGCGCAGCAGGCCGACGACGGGTCCCGACATCGCGAGCAGGTCGGCGGCCGTCTGGCCGAGCAGGCCCCGCGACCCGCGGATCAGCGCCGCGGGGAAGATCGCGTACGTCGTGAACAGGCAGCATCCCGCGCCGGAGACGGCCTCCATGAGGTCCTGGAACATCGCGGTGAGCGCGGGCTTGGACGCCTTCGAGCGCCCGTTCATGGAGAGCGAGAGTCCCTCGAGCGCGACGACGTAGCCCCCGTTGAGGTGGCACCCTCCACGGTTCGAGGTCGCGTAGCCCAACCCATGGCCGATCGCGCGGCGCGGCTCGTAGGCGGCGAGCTCGAGGCCTTTCGAGTGGATCGCGGCCTCGGCAGCGCCGTACTTCTCGGCCATCCGGCGCGTGCCCTCGGCGAGGTCGTCGCCCGCGTCGCGCCGGTAGGCGATGTCCTCGATGAGGGCGGTGACGCCCTCGACGCGGCCGAACGCCACGCCGAGGTCCGCCAGACCACGCTGCGCGAGTTCCATCGCGAACGCGATGCTCGAGCCGGCGCTGATCGTGTCGACACCGAGCTCGTCGAGCAGCACGTTCCACTCGATGATGGCGCCGAGGTCCGCGTTGCCCAGATTGCTTCCGAGCAATACCAGCGTCTCCAGTTCGGGGCCCTTCACGCGGCGCCCCTCGTGCTCGACGACCCTCCCGCAGCGGATCGGGCAGCTCAGGCACCCGTCGGTACCCACGAGCCGCGTCGCGGCCATCGTCTGTCCCGAGAGCGCGTCCGCGCCGTCGAAGCGGGCCTCCTGCGCGTTGCGCGTGGCGACGATCCCGAGCTCCTGCATCCGCGGAAGGAAGCCCCCCGTACCGTAGTCGGGCAGCGAGCCGCCCGTCATCGGATGCGCTTTGAGCGTCGCGCTCCACTTCTTCACGTAGGCCCGGAATCGCTCCGGTTCGGCGATCGGCACCTTCGCACTCCCGTGCGTGGCGATCCCCTTGAGGTTCTTCGCGCCGAAGACGGCGCCCATGCCGGTGCGGCCGGCGGCGCGTTCTCCCGAAGCGAGTCCCGCGTAGCGCACGCGGTTTTCCCCCGCGGGTCCGATCACGAGTGCCGCGGCACGTTGACCGGTTGCAGCCACGAGCGCCTCCTGCGAGGCGGTCGTGCGCAGCCCCCAGACCTCGGCCGCATCGTGGAACGTGACGGCACCGCCCTCGCCGATCTCGAGCCATACGGGTGCGTCGGCCGACCCGGTGATGACCAGCGCGTCGACGCCCGCCTTCTTGAGGTAGGTACCGAAGGGACCGCCGCAGTTCGACGATCCGACGGTGCCCGTCTGCGGGGAGAGTGCGCTCACGTTGAAGCGGGCCGTGCTCGGCGCCCCCGAACCGGTGAGCGGACCGGTCGACACCACGACGACGTTGCCCGGCCCGAGCGGATCGGTCCCGGCCGGAAACATGTCCATCAGGATGCGCGCCGCCATGATTTTGCCGCCGAGCGTCGCCCGCCGGTCGGCGTCCGTCCACGGGTACTCCCCCACCTCGCGGGTCGTGAGGTCGATGCGCAGGACGCGGCCCATGTAGCCGCCGAGGGCGGAGCTCACAGCGCCGCCTCCAGGATCCCAAGGATCTCCTCGACGTTCGCGTCTCTCGGGTTGAAGATGATCGCGCCATCGTCCGCCGCGACGCGCGCGATCTCGGGCAGTTGTGCGCGGGTCACGCCGCACTCGGCGAGCGTGACCGGCTGCCCGGCTACCTCGTTCAGGTGGCCGAGCAGGGCGCGCACCGTCGCGATCGCGGC
>Ga0209540_10003291_pt1 | contig 11058 bp, 8 predicted proteins | sample BarGraIncu01121A_FD_184501 | JGI IMG/M metagenome (GOLD analysis project Ga0209540, IMG submission 184501) | Arctic peat soil microbial communities from Barrow, Alaska - Barrow Graham LP Incubations 011-21A (SPAdes) (version 2) | ecosystem: Environmental > Terrestrial > Soil > Wetlands > Peat... | reverse complement strand
GGCGGCGGCATGATCACCGTCGTCGTCACCGGGGCGCTGGAGATCAAGGAGGTGCGCATCAAGCCCGAGGCCGTCGACCCCGACGACGTCGAGATGCTGCAGGACCTCGTCGTGGCGGCCACCAACGAGGCGCTGCGCGCCGCCCATGACCTGGCGTCCGCCAAGCTCGGCGGCGCCACCGGGGGCCTCGACCTGCCCAATATCCCGGGGATGTTCTAGGCACGCCTTCCCTGCGCGCGTGCGGAGCCGTGCCGGGGCGGGTCTTCGTCACCCGGCAGGTTGGCCAGCCGCCCCTCGAACGAGTAACATTACATTTCGCGTCCGCAGACCGTCACGGCGTTGCCTCCAGAAGTCAGGGTGCATCAATACTCATGCTCACACAACGAGGAGACTGACGTGAATTCACCGACCGTCGAGCGGCTGATCACGGAGCTGGCGAAGCTGCCCGGGATCGGTCCACGCACCGCTCAACGGCTCACGTTCCACATGCTCAAGCTGAGGCCGGACGAGATCCTGCCGCTGGCGGCGGCCATCACCGAAGTCAAGGAGAAGATCGGCTTCTGCAGCCGCTGCTTCAACCTCGCCGAGGGCGAGCTCTGCACCGTGTGCGCCGACACGCGCCGCGACCCGCGCGTGCTCTGCGTGGTCGAGCAACCCTTCGACATCGTGACCATCGAGCGCACGCGGGAGTTCCATGGCCTCTACCACGTCCTGGGCGGGGCTTTGAGCCCGCTGGACGGCGTGGAGCCCGACGACCTGCACATCGCGAAGTTGCTGTCGCGCGTCGACGGCGACGTTGAGGAGGTCATCTTGGCGACCAACCCCACCATAACCGGTGAAGCGACGGCCATGTACGTCGCCGACATGCTACCGCAGCGGGTGCGCGTCACCCGTCTGGCCAGCGGCCTGCCGGTGGGCGGCGACCTCGAGTATGCGGACGAGCTCACGCTGGGCCGCGCCCTAACAGGGCGTCGCAGCCTGCGGCGCGGAGAGGAGTGACCATGGCGACGAAGACCGGCGCCAAACAGAAGCCGGCGGCTGGCCTCACGGAGATCCGCTGGCACGCCCGCGGAGGCCAAGGCGCCGTGACCGCGGCCAAGATGGTCGCCGAGCTGGCCCTGGGCCAGGGCAAGTACTTCCAGGCGTTCCCCGAGTACGGGCCCGAGCGTTCCGGGGCACCCATCGTCGCCTTCACGCGCGTCAGCGACGAGCCCATCCAGATCTACGCCGGCATCGAACACCCGCAGATCGTCGTCGTGCTCGACCCCTCGCTGCTCGGCGTCGTCGACGTGACAAAGGGTGCTCCCGCGGACGCTATCGTGCTGGTCAACAGCGAGATGTCGCCGGCCGAGCTGCGCAAGCACTACGGACTCAAGGGCAGCCGGCTGTTCACCGTCGCCGCCACCCGCATCGCCATCGAGACCATCAAGCGGCCCATCCCGAACACGCCGATGGTGGGCGCCCTCACGCGCATCACCGGGCTCTTCCCCATCGACGAAGTCGTAGCGTTCCTGCGGGTGGACTTCGGCAAGAAGTTCCCACCCAAGGTCGTGGAGGGCAACATCAGCGCCATCACGCGCAGCTATGAGGAGGTCCAGGCCGAATGAGCGCAGACGAAAAGGCCGTCGCCAGGAAACCGGCCCCTCCCAAGAAGCCGCGCGCCAAGAAGGCCGCCGCCAAGAAGCCCAAGTGGGACATCAGCGACGTGGACTCGTGGGGGCCCGAGCGGCACGAGCTCGGCGCCACGATCATCGAGGCCGGCAACTCCGTGTACAACGAGACCGGCGGCTGGCGCTCGCTGGTACCCGAGATCGACTCCGAGAAGTGCGACGGCTGCATGCTGTGCTACTTCTACTGCCCCGACGCCTCGATCGTCATCGAGGACGGCAAGGCCGTGGGCATCGACCTCGCGCACTGCAAGGGCTGCGGCATCTGCGCCAAGGAGTGCCCCACCGACGCCATCCTCATGAAGAGCGACGAGAAGGAGTAGGCCGTGGCAATCGTCGAAAGTGAGATCCTGGCGGTCACCGGTAATGAGGCGGTCGCCGAGGCGATGAGCCAGATCGACCCCGACGTGGTGTGCGCCTACCCCATCACCCCCGCGACCGAGATCGTTCAGCTCTATGCCCAGATGGTCGCCGACGGCAAGGTCGGCACTGAGTTCGTCACCGTCGAGAGCGAGCATTCGGCGATGAGCGCCGTGATCGGCGCGGCGGCCGGCGGCGTGCGGACCATGACGGCGACCTCCTCCCAGGGCTTCGCCCTCATGTGGGAGGTCCTCTTCGTGGCCGCGTCCTACCGGCTGCCCATCGTCATGACCACCGTGAACCGCACCCTCTCCGGCCCCATCAACATCCACTGCGATCACAGCGACACCATGGGCGGCCGCGACACCGGCTGGATCCAGCTCTACGGCGAGAACCACCAGGAGGCCTACGACAACTGCATCCAGGCGGTGCGCATCGCCGAGGCGATGGACATCCGCACCCCCACCATGCACATGTACGACGGCTACGTGATCAGCGGCGCCATCGGCCCGCTGCAGATGCTCGCCAAGGAGCAGGTGCAGGCGTTCATCGGCCCGTACCACGCCACCAACCCGATGCTCGACACCAAGCACCCCGTGACCGTGGGCCCGTTCGACGGCCTGCACGGCTGGTACTTCGAGCACAAGGTGGCGCAGAACCGCGCCATGGACCGGGCACTCAAAGTGATCCAGGACGTCGCCGACGAGTACGCCGAGATCAGCGGACGTCACTACGGCCTGCTCGACCCGTACCACCTCCACGACGCCGAGATCGCCATCGTCGTGGTCGGCTCCACGGCCGGCACCACGCGGATGACGGTCGACAAGTTGCGCGCTCAGGGCGTCAAGGCCGGCATGGTGCGCGTGCGCGCCTTCCGGCCCTTCCCGCACGAGGCGTACGCCAAGGCGCTCGAGCACGTCAAGGTCGTGGGCGTCATGGACCGCGCCGACTCGTTCGGCGCCCAAGGCGGCCCCGTCTTCCTCGAGGTCCGCGCGGCCCTGTACGACAGCGACCCGCGGCCGCAGGTCTTGCCGTTCATCTACGGACTCGGCGGGCGCGACATCTTCCCCGACAACATCGAGCAGGCGTTCGCCGTGCTCCAGAAGGCTGCTCACAGCAAGAAGCGGACCTCCACGGAGCGCCGCTACCTCAACCTGCGCGAAGACTGAGGTGACCGGCATGGCGAAAAACGACTCAGGCAACGGCGGGCGCGCGGCGCAGCCCCAGGGCTCCGCCCTCTACGAAGTCCTCAAGGGCATCGACTTCGAGCGCCGCGAGCTGGTCGACAAGAGCAAGGGGGTCGGCCTCTTCGACCTCGTGAAGGCCAAGGACGGCAGCTACCGCTGCTACTCGTGCACCCTGTGCGAGCGTGTCTGCCCGGTGGACTGCATCGAGATCGACTACTGCCCCGAGTTCGAGGAGCTCCCGTTCGACGTCGCGGCCGAGCGCGCCGCCGCGCTGGCTACGCTGCCCGGAGAGAGCTGCGGGGCCGGGGCGGCGTGCGTCATGGGCGAGAAACCGGCCGGCTTTGTGCCCGAGATCGACATGAAGCTCTTCGACCCGGTGGTGGTCAAGATCCGCGACGGCTCCGGTCTCGTCGAGGCCTTCCACGCCACGCAGGAGGCCTTCGGCTACCTGCCGCGCGTGGCGCTCGAAGACATCGCCGAAGAGATGAAGCTGCCGTTCTCGCGGGTCTTCGGCGTGGCCAGCTTCTACAGCCAGTTCCGCCTGCTGCCGGTCGGCAAGCACGTGATCGACGTGTGCATGGGCACCGCCTGCCACGTGGCCGGCGCGCCGCTCGTGGTGGAGGCACTCAGCCAGGAGCTCGAGATCCCGGTGGGAGCCACCACTTCCGACAGCCTCTTCACGCTCCAGACCGTGAACTGCGTCGGCGCCTGTGCCCTCGCCCCCGTCGTGCGCCTCGGCGGCGACGAGACCTTCGGGCGGTTGGGCCCCAACGAGGCGCGCAAGCTCGTACGCAAGCTGCGCAAGCAGGAGGTGGGAGCATGAGCCCCGCCGCCAAGCTCACGAAGATCGACAAGGCGCTCAAGGCGAAAGCCGACCAGAGCGCCTACCTCACCGACGACGAGAAGACCGAGATCCGCATCTGCGCCGGCACCGCCTGCCACGCCTCTGGGCGTGTGGCGCTGCGCAAGGCCGTGGAGAAGACGCTTGCCGAGCGCGGCCTCACCGACAAGGTCGCCGTCGTAGAGACCGGCTGCCACGGATTCTGCGAGGAGGGCGCCATCGTCGTGGTCCGCCCGCAGGGCCTGTTCTACCCGCGCCTCAAGCCCAAGGACATCGAAGAAGTCATCGCGACCAGCGTGGTCGGCGACGGCATCGTCGAGCGGCTGCTCTACAAGGACCCGCAGACGGGTGAGGCGCTCGCGCACGAGAAGGAGATCGCGTTCTACTCGCTGCAGGACCGCATCGTCCTCGCCCTCAACGGCAAGATCGACCCGTTCTCTCTGGACGACTACCTGAACCACGGCGGCTACACCGCCCTCGCGAAGGTGCTGAGCGCCGCCGACCCGGAGGCCGTGATCGACGAAGTCGAGAAGAGCGGCCTGCGCGGCCGCGGCGGCGCCGGCTTCCCCACCGGCAAGAAGTGGCGCTTCTGCCGCGCCAACCCCGGCGAGAAGCACTACGTGATCTGCAACGCCGACGAAGGCGACCCGGGCGCGTTCATGGACCGCTCGGTGCTCGAGGGCAACCCGCACAGCGTCATCGAGGGCATGATCATCGCCGCCTACGCCATCGGCGCCGGCAACGGCCCGGTGGAGGGCTACGTGTACGTACGCCACGAGTACCCCTTCGCCGTGGAGCGCCTGCGGCACGCCCTGGGGCAGGCGCGCCAGCGCAACCTGCTCGGCGACGACATCCTCGGCTCCGGCTTCAGCTTCGACATCCGCATCAACCAGGGCGCCGGCGCCTTCGTTTGCGGCGAGTCGACGGCCCTCACGGCCTCCATCGAGGGCCACCGCGGCATGCCGCGCGGCAAGCACATCCGCACGGTCGCGCACGGCCTCTGGGGCCAGCCCACGAACCTCAACAACGTGGAGAGCTACGCCAACGTGCCGTGGATCGTGAACCACGGCGCCGAGGCCTTCGCCGCCAAGGGCACGGCCACGAGCAAGGGCACCAAGATCTTCAGCCTCACCGGCAAGGTCGTGAACGGCGGCCTCATCGAGGTGCCCATGGGCGCCACGCTGCGCCAGGTGATCTTCGAGATCGGCGGCGGCATGCTGCCCGGCCGCGAGTTCAAGGCCGTGCAGCTCGGCGGGCCGTCCGGAGGCTGCCTGCCCGCCTCTCTGCTCGACGAGCCCATCGACTTTGAGAGCCTGGTGGCCGCCGGCTCCATGATGGGCTCTGGCGGCATGGTCGTGGTAGACGACACCACCTGCATGGTCGACTTCGCCAAGTTCTTCCTCCAGTTCACCGCCGAGGAGAGCTGCGGCAAGTGCCTGCCGTGCCGCGTGGGCACGCAGCGCATGCTCGAGATCCTCGAGCGCATCAGCGCCGGCGAGGCAGCCATCGACGACGTCGAGCGCCTCGAGCTGCTCGCCGAGGACATCAGCGAAGGCTCGCTCTGCCAGCTTGGCGGCAGCGCCCCCAACCCGGTGCTCAGCACCTTGCGGTATTTCCGCGACGAGGTGATGGCGCACGTGGCCGAGCGGTGCTGCCCGGCCAGAGTGTGCCGGCCGCTCATCCGCTACACCATCGACAAGGACGCCTGCACCGGGTGTCACGTGTGCTTCGGCGCCTGCCCGACCGACGCCATCAGCGGCGAGCGCAAGCAGGTCCACGTCATCGACCAGAAGCTCTGCATCAAGTGCGACACCTGCCGGCAGGTCTGCAAGTTCGACGCGGTCCCCGTCGAGACAGGTATATTCGCCATGGCCGAAGGGAGGCAGCAGTGAGCACCCGCACCAAAGCTGCCGTGAAGCTCACCATCGACGGCAAGAATCTCAGCGCCCGCGAGGGCGAGACGGTCCTCGAGGTCGCGCGCCGCGAGGGCATCGACATCCCGGCGCTGTGCCACGAAGAGGGCATGGTCGCCTGGGGCGCCTGCCGCCTGTGCATGGTCGAGGTCGAAGGCCTCGACAAGCTGCAGGCGGCCTGCACCACGTGGGTCGTCGACGGCATGAAGGTCAAGAGCGATACCCCACGCATCCGCGCCCGCCGCGAGAGCTACCTCAGAATGTACTTCTCCGACCACAACGCCTATTGCGAGGCGCCCTGCTCGCACGCCTGCCCCACACACATCGACATCCCCGCCTACATGGCGGCGCTAGCCGACGGCGATGCCGCCGGCGCCGCCGCCATCGTGCGCGAGGAGCTGCCGTTCGCCGGCATCCTCGGGCGCGTGTGCCCGCGGTACTGCGAGCCCGTTTGCCGGCGCGGCGAGGTGGACGACCCCATCGCCATCTGCGCCCTGCACCGCGCCGCCGCCGACCACACCGAGACTCGCCTCGTGGCAGGCGTGCCCACCGGCAGGCGCGTCGCCATCATCGGCGCCGGCCCGGCCGGCCTGGCGGCCGCCTGGTTCCTCACCGAGCGCGGCCATCAGGTCACGATCTACGACGCCAACAAGAAGGCCGGCGGTACGCTGCGCTACAGCATCCCCGAGTTCCGCCTGCCGGAGAAAGTCGTCGACAAGGAGCTGGCCCCCCTGTGGGATGCCGGCGTGCGCTTCGTCGGCGAGTCCGAGCTGGGCTACGAGGTCGATCCCGACGGACTGTTCGACGCCGGCTTCGACGCCGTCGTTATCAGCATCGGCACGTGGGAGGAGCCCAAGCACGTCCTGACCGGCGACGACGCCGCGCTGCGCGGGCTCGACGTGCTCAAGCGCGTGCGTGAGGGCCGCGCCGTCCGGTTCACCACCAAGGTCGCCGTCATCGGCGACGGCATCACCGCCCTGGACGCGGCGCGCACCGCGCGCCGCAAGGGCGCCAAGGAGGTCGTGGTCATCGCCCAGCACGAGGGCGAGGATGTCCCGGCCGGCGCGCGCGAAGTCACCGCCGCCCTCGAGGAGGGCATCAAGTTCGAGTTCGGCGTCCTGGCCAAGAAGGTCAAGAGCAAGGCCGGCAAGGCGCAGGGCGTGGAGTGCGTGCGCGTGGTGCGCGAGAAGGGCCGTTTCAAGGAGGTCAGGGGCTCCCGCTTCGACGTGGCCGCGACCACCGTCGTCCTGGCCACCGGCTACGCGCCCAGGCTGGGTGAGAGCGCCCAGTACCTGCCGCTCGCCGACGGCGTGCGGCTCCAGGCCAACTTCTACACCGGCCGCACGCCGGAGAACGGCGTGTTCGCCGCCGGCGACGCCATCACCGGCGCGCAATCGGTGATCCACGCCGTGTCCGGCGGCAAGCGCTCGGCGCTGGCCGTCGACGCCTGGCTGCGCGGGCACGACCTCTTGGAGCTCGAGGAGAAGCTGGCCGTCTACAACGGCCTGCCCTACCTGGACCAGCTCAAGGACGCCGCGCAGATCGGCGAGCTCGGCCTGCGCCTCGCTGAGCGCAGCCCGGTGTGGCTCACGATGGGCGCGAGCGCCGAACCTGCGGCTCGCGCTACCATGCCCAAGGTCGGCAAGGCCAAGCGCCTTTCGGCCACCGACGTCGAGGTCGAGAAGGGCTACAGTCTGGCCGCCGCCCGCGCCGAGGCCGAGCGCTGCCTGCAGTGCGAGTGCCCCAGCCTCGGGGACTGCGAGCTGCAGAAGCTCGGCGTGGACTACGGCATCACCGACAACGCCCTCGTGGTCAAGGGCGGCCTCGTGCGCAAAGTCGAGGCCCAGCACGAGCACCCGTTCATCCGCCGCGACATGAATCGCTGCATCGCCTGTGGGCGCTGCGTGCGCACCTGCCGCGACGTGGCCGGCCCGGCCTGCTACGACTTCACCGGGCGCGGCTTCAGGATGAACGTCGACACACCCTACGGCGAGGCCCTGCAGCTGGCCGACTGCATCACCTGTGGCCGCTGCGTGACCAGCTGCCCCACCGGCGCGCTCACGTTCAACGAGCGTGAGCTCGCCTCCTACCGGGTCGACGAGAGCCGCTGCATCATGTGCCGCGAGTGCGTCAACGTGTGCCCGGTCGAGGCGGTCAAGGAGACCAACCACTTCGAGGACGCACGCCAGAAGTGGCTCGAGCTGGTAGCGCAGGACAGCCAGCTCGCCGGCGGCCACCGCATGTGCGCCGGCTGCAGCGCGCCCATCGTGGTGCGCCAGGTGCTCATGGGCACCAGCGATCCCGTCGTGGTCAGCGCGGCGACGGGCTGCCTCGAGGTGAGCACGACCATCTACCCCTACACCTCGTGGAAGGGCAGCTACATCCACACCGCCTTCGAGAACGCCGCCGCCACGCTGAGCGGCGTCGAGACCGCGTTCCGCGCCCTCAAGAAGAAGGGCCTCATCGAGGAGAACGTCAAGTTCATCGCCTTCGGCGGCGACGGCGGCACCTACGACATCGGCCTGCAGTCGCTCTCCGGCGCCATGGAGCGCGGTCACAGCATGCTCTACGTCTGCTACGACAACGAAGCCTACATGAACACCGGCTTCCAGCGCTCCGGCGCCACGCCGGTCGGCGCCTGGACGACCACCAGCCCGGTGGGCAAAGAGACGTCCGGCAAGCTGCAGAACCGCAAGAACCTCACCGACATCATGATCGCCCACGGCCTCCAGTACGTGGCCCAGGCCTCGCCCCACGACCCGCGCGACCTGGTGCGCAAGGCATCCAAGGCGCTGGCGGTGGACGGCCCCACGTTCATCAACATCCTCGCGCCGTGCCCCCGCGGCTGGCGCGCGGACGGTGCCGAGACCATCGAGCTGGCGCGCGAGGCCGTGAACACCGGCTACTGGCCGCTGTTCGAGGTGGAGGACGGTGAGTATCGCCTCACCTACCGGCCGCACCACAAGATGCCGCTCATCCCGTGGCTCAAGCGCCAGGGCCGCTTCGCCCACCTGTTCAAGCCGGGCAACGAGGAGATCCTCCTCAACCTCGAGGCCTGGGTGGACAACGAGTGGGAGAAGCTCCTGCGCAAGTGCGGCGAGCCCAGCGAGGCCGACTGGCAGGAGTACCTGCAGTCCAACGGGTGTCTGCTACGCTAGACGCGGCTACCAGCTGAACGACAAAGAGGGCGGGCCCTGCGGGCCCGCCCTCTGCCGTACCGCCGGCGGCAGCCGTCAGGCAACCGCTGGGAAGCTGCTACCCGAACACCGCGCGCAGGTAGTAGACCCAGAAGGCGGGGACCTCGCGCAGCACCAGGTAGGGCGTCTCCTTGATGGGCGTCGACGTCTCCGCCGGCACGGTGAGCACGTCCCAGCCGGCGCGCTGGTAGGCCAGTTTGATGCGCGGCAGATGGTAGAACTGGCTGACCGCCATGATGCGCTGCCAGCCCCGGCCGCCGAAGAACGGCACCGTGTCGGCGACCGTGGCGGTGGTGCTCACGCCGTTGGAGTCGACGACGACTTTGCCTAGGGGCACGCCACCCTTCACCGCCATGTCGCGCATCACCAGCGCTTCGTTGTAGCCGCTGTCCCCCACGCCGCCGGAGACGAAGACGCGGTGCACGAGGCCGTCCTTGTACAGCTCGATGGCGGTGTCCATGCGGTCCTTCAGCGAGGTCGACGGCTTGCCGTCGCCGTGCACCTGGGCGCCGAACACGACCACCACGTCGGCGTCGCGCCGATAGTCCGTGGTGCCGAAGAAGAAGACCTGGGCAAGAGGGAAGGCCAGGACGCAGACGGCCGTGATGACGACCATGACGACCGCCGCCGGCCAGCCCCGGCGCGCCGGGGCGCGCACAGCGGCCCAGATCAGGAACCCCAGTAGCACGGCCACGACGAGCGAGAGCGGCAGTGGCAGTCGCGGCGCGATAGCTCCGGAACGCCACACCCGGTAGAAATCCACGGCGTTGTACAGCGTCACGGCGGCGAAGAAGGCGAACAGAGCGAGCGTGGTCCAGCGACGCCAGGTACGCATGCGCGGCGCCACCGCGTAGGCGACGAAGGCGATACCGACTGCGGCAAGCAGGGCGGCGCTCACAAGGCGGGGCACGAACGGGACCGCGACCCACCAGAGGTTGGCGTCGAAGGCCTGATCGCGGACGGCGCCGACCACGCCGAGCAGGGTGAAGAGGCCGAAGAAGAGGGCCAGGCCGCTGGCGGCGGCGGCCGGCAGCCAGTGGCGCGGATTCTCCACCGACCGAACAGGCTCCTCGCGCCACTGGCGGCCTTCGGCCCGCGCCTTGGAACGGGCTGCGGCGGCGCTCAGCAGCGGCACCGCGGGCGGCGCAGAGGCCGGCGGCTCCCCCTGCGCCGGAGCGCCGGGGACGGGCACGGAGGAATCTGGCTCATCTGGACCGATGCTCATCCGGCAGACTGTATCACGGAGCAGGCGTGCCCAGGCACAGATCCCGCGCCGCTTCCTCCGGCGTACGATAGGTGACGGCGACGCGCGCGGCGGCATCAGCGAGTTCAAGGATCCGAGCTCCCCTTCCGATGGCTGTAGCCGTAGGATAGAGTCCGTGGCCGAGAGCGGGGGCACCGGCCACGCACGTCACGGTAGCAGGGGAGGGACCATGACCGACGCCGCCGCAGCACTGCCCGCCGGGCAGAAGACCGCGGCCGCCGGCGCTCCGGCGTTCCCCTTCAAGCTCATCCTCATCGCGTTGTGCATGGCGCAGTTCATCAACGCCTACGACACCACGGCGATGAACGTCGCCGTCACATCGGTGGTCAAGAGCCTGGAGACGACCGTCTCGGGGGTGCAGTCGGCGCTCGTCCTTTACTCGCTGATCATGGCCGCCTTCATGCTCATCGGCGGCAAGCTCGGCGACATCTGGGGACGCCGCACCGCCTTCCTCATCGGCGTCGCAATGTACGGCTGCGGGGCCTTGATCACGGCGCTCAGCCCCAGCCTGCCGGTCATGATGTGCGGCTGGTCCCTTCTCGAGGGCCTCGGTTCGGCGCTCATGATCCCGGCTATCTATTCGATCATCGGCTCCACGTTCCCGGCGGGGAAGGCGCGCATCAGCGCCT
>Ga0209540_10003290_pt1 | contig 11065 bp, 8 predicted proteins | sample BarGraIncu01121A_FD_184501 | JGI IMG/M metagenome (GOLD analysis project Ga0209540, IMG submission 184501) | Arctic peat soil microbial communities from Barrow, Alaska - Barrow Graham LP Incubations 011-21A (SPAdes) (version 2) | ecosystem: Environmental > Terrestrial > Soil > Wetlands > Peat... | reverse complement strand
GGCGGCTCGTGCGGCCATGGATCTGGCTCTGTGCCCCGATTGGGGCGGCTCTTTGTCTTGTCGCTCATGCTGCTGGCACGTCTCTCTCTCACTTTGAGTTATCGACTGAGAACACAGCTCTTTAGGGCCTAACCGGTAGAGATGTGCACCCGAGGGAGTGCACCGGATCGCAACCCCAATTAGCCCGCTAATACGAGTATTTGCGAGCGTCGTAGACGGGTGAGGCGACGGGAACGGTTCTCACTTTTAGGTAGCCGGCGCTATTGGCGGGCGTCGTCGGCCGGCGCCCGGCCGCGAAAGGACTGCCGTGCGTAGTAGCGGTTTTTATAGGCGTGATATATATTCCTGATTGTTCTGACCCTCCTGAGTCGGCGAAAGGAGCCCTACATGCGCCGCGCAAGTCCCACGCTTCTGCTTTTGACGTTCGCCCTTTTTTTGCTTCTGCCGACCGCTTGCGGAGGCAGTGCGAGTGGTAGTGGCGCCAAGTTGAGTCTCGTCGCCTACTCGACGCCGCGAGAGGCTTACGGAAAGATCGTTCCCGCGTTCGAGAAGACGGCAGACGGCAAAGGCATCGGTTTCGACGAGTCCTACGGCGCTTCGGGCGAGCAGGCTCGCTCCGTCCTCGCCGGCCTTGGGGCCGACATCGTCGCCTTCTCACTCGAGCCGGACATGACGAAGCTCGTCGATGCGAAGCTCGTCGATAAGAGCTGGAACCAGAACGCTTACCACGGAATGGTGACCGACTCGGTCGTCGTCTTCGTCGTGCGACCGGGAAACCCGAAGCACATCCGGACGTGGGACGACCTGCTCAAGCCCGGCGTCGACGTGATCACGCCGAATCCCTTCACCTCCGGCGGCGCCCGCTGGAACGTGATGGCCGCCTACGGGGCCTGGCTGAAGGAAGGAAGTACGCCGGCACAGGCCGTGACCAAGCTCGAGCAGCTGTTCAAGAACGTCAGCGTCCAGAACAAGAGCGCGCGTGAGGCGCTGCAGACCTTCACTTCGGGCAAGGGCGACGTGATGCTCGCCTACGAGAACGAGGCCTACTTTGCCAAGCAGAGCAAGCAACCGATCGACTACGTAACGCCGAAGACCACGATCCTGATCGAGAATCCGGTAGCCGCCACGAGCGACAGTGCCAACCCGAAGGCGGCGAAGGCATTCCTGGACTTCCTGTACACGCCGGCCGCTCAGCGCATCTACGCCGAGAATGGTTACCGGCCGGTCGTGAAGAGCGTCGCGGCTGAGTTCGCCAAGACCTTCCCGAACGATGCGACTACTTTCACGATCGACTCGCTCGGCGGTTGGGCGAAGGTCATGACTCAGTTCTTCGACCCCGAGAAGGGCACCATGGCCGACATCGAGCGCAGCGTCGGAGGCTCGACTGGCTAGCGTCGCAACCGAGACTGTGCCTCGCGGTAGAGGCGGTGCCGAGAGGATGAGGGCGCCGAGCGCCCTCATCCTCGGCACCGTTCTTACCTACCTGAGCATCATCGTCGCCTTACCACTGGCGGCGCTCGTGTGGCGCTCGGGCGGAAGAGGCGCGGCCGGCTTCTGGAGCTCGGTGTCCAGCCCCGAGGCCTTGTCGGCACTCGAATTGACGCTGGTTGTTTCGCTGGTGGTCGCGCTCGTAAACGCCGTCTCGGGGACGATCATCGCCTGGGTGCTCGTTCGCGACGACTTCCGCGGCCGCAGCGTCGTCAACGCCTTGATCGACTTGCCCTTCGCGTTGCCGACCATCGTCGCCGGGCTCACCCTGCTCGCTCTCTACGGCCCGCGCTCGCCCGTCGGCATCAACGTCGCCTACACCCGGGCCGCAATCGTGTTGGCGATTCTCTTCGTAACCCTGCCCTTCGTCGTTCGTACCGTCCAGCCGGTGCTGCTAGAGCTCGATCGCGAGCTCGAGCAGGCGGCCGCCTCGCTCGGCGCCACGAGATGGCAAACCTTCACCCGTGTCGTCTTCCCGAACCTGCTCCCCGGCATCCTCTCGGGAGTCGCGCTCGCTTTTGCGCGCGCCGTCGGCGAATTCGGCTCGGTTGTGCTGATCACCGGCAACCTGCCGTTCAAGACCGAGGTCTCGTCCGTCTACATCTTCGGGCAGCTGGAGAGCGGCAACACATCGGGTGCCGCGGCGGCATCGGTGGTCTTGCTCGGAATCTCCTTTGGCGTCCTGCTTCTGATCGGCGCCGTGCGCCGCTGGACCACCCGCCATGACGCGTAAGCTCGCCCTCAGAACCTTCGCGCTCGGCTACCTGGCCGCGATTCTCGTCGGACCGCTCGTCCTCGTTTTTTATCGCGCCTTCGAGCACGGCTTCGGCGAGGCTTGGAGCGCGGTGACGACGCCTCCGGCCCTGCATGCGTTCGAGTTGACGCTACTCATCACCGCCATCGCGGTTCCGGCCAACACGATCTTCGGAGTGCTCTGCGCGCTTGCGGTCGTACGCCATCCCTTCCGCGGTAAGGGCTTGCTCAACGCCGTCGTCGACCTTCCCATGGCACTCTCGCCGGTGGTCGTAGGCCTGTCGCTTTTCCTCCTCTACGGGCGCACCGGCTGGTTCGGATCCTGGTTCCTCGCTCGCGGCATCCAGATCCTCTTCGCCCTGCCCTCGATGATCTTGGCGACGGTGTTTGTCTCGCTGCCCTTTGTCGTGCGCGAGGTCGTGCCGGTGCTGCGCGAGATCGGCACAGACCAGGAACAGGCGGCGGCCACTCTGGGCGCCTCGCGTCTGCAGACCTTCTTCCGCATCACGCTGCCCGCGCTCCGCTGGGCCATCGCCTACGGCGTAGTGCTGACGACGGCCCGCTCGCTGGGCGAGTACGGGGCGGTCTCGGTCGTCTCGGGACGCGTCGCGGGCAAGACCGCCACGGCGACGCTCTTTGTCGAGGATCGCTACCAGAGCTTCGACATAGTAGGCGCCTACGCGGCCTCGGTCGTGCTCGCGCTGATGGCGGTTTCAGTCCTCCTGGCCATGAACCTCCTACGACGAAAAGAGGATGCGCTCTGATGGGTATCACCGTGCGTTACGTGACCAAGCGCTTCGGCGACTACACGGCGCTCGACGACATATCGCTGAGTGTGCCGAGCGGATCGCTGATGGCGCTGCTCGGGCCGAGCGGCTCGGGCAAGTCGACACTCCTGCGGGTGATCGCGGGACTCGAGCGCCCCGATTCCGGCGACGTGCTGATCTCGGGCGAAGACGCAACCGAATTGGATCCGCGCAAGCGGGGCGTGGGCTTCGTCTTCCAACACTACGCAGCTTTCAAGCACATGACCGTTTGGGACAACGTCGCGTTTGGACTCAAGATCAGACGACGTCCGAAGGCCGAAATACGCAAGCGCGTTGCCGAGCTCCTCGAGCTCGTTCAGCTAGACCCGTTCGCCCAGCGCTATCCGTCGCAGCTCTCGGGCGGACAACGGCAGCGGATGGCGCTGGCGCGCGCACTTGCCGTGGAACCGCGCGTGCTACTGCTCGACGAGCCGTTCGGGGCTCTCGATGCGCGCGTACGGGCGGAGCTCAGGACGTGGCTACGCCGTCTTCACGAAGAGGTGCAGGTGACGACGGTGTTCGTGACGCATGACCAACATGAGGCGATGGACGTGGCCGGTCATGTCGCGGTCATGAACCACGGGCGCATCGAGCAGGTCGGCGCTCCGCGCGAGCTCTACGAGTACCCGAGCAGCGCGTTCGTCATGGGCTTTGTTGGGCCGGCGAGCAAGGTCGCGGGTGCCTGGGTGCGCCCGCACGATCTCGAGCTGTCGCTGGAGCCGAGCGACGGTGCCCTGGCCGCCACGATCGAGAGGATCGTCCACCTCGGCTTCGAGGTCAGGATCGAGCTCTCGATCCAGGACGGAGAGGCGGCGCTGGTGCAGATCACCTGCGACGACCTGTCACGCCTCGAGCTGAAACGCGGCGACTCGGTTTGGGTATTGCCGCGCCGTTCGCGCGCCTTCGCCGAGGCGTGAGGCCCTCGAGTAAGCGACCAACCCCAATTTGCGCGAAGGTCGATCGGGCTCGCCCGTTTGCGATGTCTGGCGGCGCGCGAAGAACGATACCGCGCTCGTGCCCTTGGTCCGGCTAGCGGAGCTCGACGGAGGTGTTCGCCGCGTTCTCGTAGCTCATGCGGATCTCCTCGACCTTCTCCATCGCGTTGAGGAAGCGATCGAGCACCTCCGGGTCGAAGTGGGCTCCGCGCTGATCGCGCATCATCGAGACGGCCTCCTCGACGTTGAAGGCCGGGCGGTAGATGCGGTCGCTGGTGAGAGCGTCGAAAACGTCGGCGACCGCCGCGATCCGGCCTTCGATCGGGATCTCTTCACCACTTAGCCCGCGCGGGTAGCCGCTCCCGTCGAAGCGCTCGTGATGCGTCCAGGCCAGCACAGCGGCCAGAGTCAAGAGCTCGGCGTCCGACCCCGAGAGGATCCGGTAGCCGATCTCCGTGTGCTGCTGCATGACCTCGCGCTCCTCGGGAGTGAGCGTCGACGGCTTGAGCAGGATGTTGTCGGGAATTCCGATCTTGCCCACGTCGTGCATCGGGCTCGCGATGCGCATCAGCTCAATTCGCTCACGGTCGAAGTCGAACCGCTCGGAGATCAGCGCGCAGTAGCTACTCATCCGCTCCAGATGGCGCCCCGTCTCGAGATCGCGCAGCTCGGCCATGCTCGAAAGGCGCTTGACCGTCTCTTCCTGGTGTGTCCGCAACTCCTGCTCAGAGCGCTGCAAGCGGGAGACGGCCTCGCTGAGCGCCGCGGTGCGCGCTTCGACTGCATTCTCCAGCATCGCTCTGTGGGCGCGGTTCTCCAGCTCCAGGCGCCGGCGGTGTAGAGCGTTGACGATGTTGATCATCAACTCGTTGGGGCGAAATGGCTTGGTCAGGTAACCGAAGGCGCCGAGCTCGATCGCGCTCTCGGCCATCTCTGGGTCGTCGGCGCCGGTGACCATGAGCGCCGCGACCTCGGGATGAGAGGCCAGCGTGCTGCTCAGTAGCTCTAGCCCGCTCTCGCCGGGCATGTTGACGTCGCAGAGCATGAGTTGAAAGTTGTTCGCCTTCGACTCCAGCAGTTTGCGCGCTTCCTCCGCGCTGGCTGCGAGCTCGCAACGAAAGCCGTGACGCTCGAGGATGCGCGCGATCAACTGCTGCACCTGCGGCTCGTCATCGACGACAAGTACGTATCCACCGCCGGCTAACGTGTGATCTCTCCCTCTGTTCGGCACCAGCGCGACACGAGGCGGTAAAGGATACGCCTCGCTGCCGTGCTGATCGAGCGCCGGCCGGACAGTACTCAGGCCGTTATTGCCTGCTTCTTCCTTGAACACGCTCCTTCTGATCGGCAGGTCGAGCGGCGAATGAATGCGCGGTGACGCTTCCTGAGCGGCCGAAATGCGCGTACTCAGTTACGCGATATCGGGGAAAGCGGCAGGCGCATTCCGGGAATCGCCAGATGGCTCCGCCGGATACAGAGTTAGAGCAGTTCCCCCACTGCGGAGGTCCCCCAAATGAATACGGATACTTGCGGTCAGCGACTCAACGCTTCTGAAGCCGAGGCGTTGTGGCGTGCTTGGGCCACAAAACAAGATAGTTCGGCGCGCGATCGGCTCGTTCTCTCCTACGCGCCCATGGTCACCTACCTGGCCTCGAAGAAGGTGCGCGAGCTTCCTTCTCACTGTGAGCTCGACGACCTCGCTTCCTGCGGTCTGGTCGCCCTGATCGAAGCCGTCACTCGCTTCGACCCCAAGAAAGGCGCGACCTTCGAGCAGTACGCCTGGACGCGAGTATCGGGCGCGATCATGGACGAGCTACGACGCCAGGATTGGGCATCGCGCTCGGTGCGCCATTTCGCACGCCAGGTCGAATCCGCACGCGACGACTTTTTCGTCAAGAACGGCCACGCACCCTGCGAGTCCGAGCTGGCCGAGGCGCTCGATGTTCCCCTCAGCGAGATCCGAAGACAACTCGGAGAGCTAGAGCGCGCTGACGTCTGCTCGCTCAACGCTCCGACCCGTACCGGCGACGACAGCGAGTTGCTCGAGATCGGCGACACGGTCGAGAATCGCGAGACGGGCTGCGAGCCCGAGCAGGCGACGCTGGTAGGCGAGCGAGCGGCGATCGTGCGTGACGCGATCGCGGCCCTCTCCGAGCGCGAGCGCATGGTGCTCAAGCTCGTCCACGTCGATGAGCTTCAGGGTGCCGAGATCGGAGCGCGCCTCGGCGTCAGCGAATCGCGTGTATCGCAGATTCTCGCCGGCGCCCGTCAGAAGCTCCGCACCCGGATGGCCGCCTACGACGTCGACGAGCCGATCGCAGCCTGACAAGGAACTCGGAGCGAAATGAACACCCGTCGACCGGGTGCGATCGGTGGATGCGAGGCCAGGACGCAGTGTCGCGCCGCCGAGCGCGGTCGGGAGTGCTTCTTTTTGATTCGAGTTCTTACAGGCGCGACGATCGACTGATTTGCGCTCTCGCCGCACGAACACGCGCCGCGACGGTCATAATCGCTGTGCGGCCGAGCGGAGCGACGAGTGGATCAGACAGGCAGCGAAGAGAGCAAACAGCCAGCGGGGGGAAGCGGGGCACCGTCCGAGGATCCCGCGCGCGAGCATCGCGCTAGCGGCGAGCACTCCGAGCAGGAGGACGGGCCCGAGCGCGCGCGCCGGGCTTTCGACCTGCTCGAGCGCTTCAGCGGCGAGCTCGAAGAGATCCTGCAAGCGCTGGAGCGCACGAGGGGTGGCGCAGCCCCGGCCGAAGAAAGACCGCCTGTCCCAGAGCGCGCTTTTCGTCCCCCGAGCATCCACTTCGACTCGAGCCCGATCTCGACCAGAATCGATCCCTACGGGCTGCCGCCGGTGGAAAGCCCGGGCACAACGGCGCGCCCGGCGCCGAGGCTGCTGCTCGAGGCCTTCTTCCTGATTCTCGTCGCGGCGATCTCGGCTCGAACAGGCCAGAGCCCGCTCCTGATCGTAGCGGCCGAGGTCGTGGCCTTCGTGATCGTCTTTTCGATCGAGCTTGCACTCGCGCGCGAGAAACGCCGCGTTCAGCGGTTTCCCGCCGCGGCCCCCTTGTTCGCGGCTCCAGACGCGCGCGAGGCCATGGCAAGCTCGGGGGCCACGTCCGTCACGCTCGACCAGGTCGAGCCGCTGGTCTGGGGAGCCGACTGGCAGGAAGCCGGCGCCGAGGCCGACTGGCCGCTGGTGGCCTACGAGCTGCCGAGCGAAGCCGAGGACACCGAGGAAGCGCAGGAAGGCGCCACCGAGATCTCGGACGCGAAACAGCCCGAGGCTGAAGCCGTAGTCGCGCCGGAGCCAGCGCCGGAGGCGCGGTCGGATGCGGATCTGGAGAGCGCCGCGCCGATATCGATCGCCGAGCCAGAGTCCGAGGTCGGGCTCGAGCCCGAAGCCGAGCTAGAGCCCGAAGTCGAGCCCGAGAGCATTCCCGAGATCTTCGGGGCGGAGGTCGAGCCCGCGCGGCCGCGGCGTTTCCATCTGCTCCGCCGCGAGGCGAAGGCGCTCGAAACCGAGATAGAGCCCGAAGCCGAGATGGCGCCGGAAGTTGAGCCCGAGATCGAGATCGAGCCGGAAGTCGAGCCCGAAGTCGAGGCGGAGAGTCCTCCCGAGGCGATCGCCGAGGAAAGCGAGCTCGAGCGGCCGCGGCGTTTCCATCTGCTCCACCGCGAGGCGAGAGAGACCGGGGACGAGCCGGAAGCCAAGCTCGAGAGCAGCGCCGAGATCCCGGCCTCGGAGGCCGAGCCCGAGCGTCACGGTCTCTCTCGTCTCTTCGAGCGCGACGAGAAACCTTCCGACACCGAGTCCGAGTCCGAGCCAGAGCCCGAAGCCGAGCCCGAGAGCATTCCCGAGATCTTCGGGGCGGAGGTCGAGCCCGCGCAGCCACGACGCTTCCATCTGCTCCGCCGCGAGGCGAAGGCGCTCGAAACCGAGATAGAGCCCGAAGCCGAGATGGCGCCGGAAGTTGAGCCCGAGATCGAGATCGAGCCGGAAGTCGAGCCCGAAGTCGAGGCGGAGAGTCCTCCCGAGGCGATCGCCGAGGAAAGCGAGCTCGAGCGGCCGCGGCGTTTCCATCTGCTCCACCGCGAGGCGAGAGAGACCGGGGACGAGCCGGAAGCCAAGCTCGAGAGCAGCGCCGAGATCCCGGCCTCGGAGGCCGAGCCCGAAACCGAGCCCGAGAGCATTCCCGAGATCTTCGGGGCGGAGGTCGAGCCCGAGCCGCCGCGGCGCTTCCATCTATTCCGGCACGAGGAGAAGATGCTAGACGCCGAGATGGAGCACGAGGTCGCGGCAAAGCCGGAAGGCGAGCCCCAGCCCGGGTTGGATAGTCCCCCTGCGGATATGGCCAAAGAAAATGAGCCCGAGCGGCCGCGGCGCGTCCGCCTGTTCCGGCACGAGGCGGACGAGCCCGAGATCGAGCCAAGCGCCGAGGAGCCGAGCGATCGGGATGATTCGCTCGACGGCGCCCCCCGGCAGAGCCCGTTCGATGAGCCCGTACGCGCAGCCGAGACCGTAGAGATGACGGTCGAGATCGATCTGCCGCCGGAGATCGCGACCGGCGAGATCGAGCACACGTTGGAAGATCTCGGGCGGCGAGAGCCCGGCCTACGTAGGCGCCGATGGCCACTCGGAGCCGGCGCCGGCAGTGATCTCGTAGCGCCGGCGAGAGAGGACGAGACGGCAGACGACGAGAGCGAGGTGCGCTTCGCAGCCGAACAAGAGCGTCGGCGGCGCGAGCGCGAGTACCTGCGTAAGCTACGAGTGTCGCGCTGAGGCTGTCTCGACCTGATCTCGAGCGAGCGGCGTCGACGCCTGCACTCGCCCTTTCCGTCCCAAAAAAGACCGAAGCGGGCGCCGCATGCCCGCTTCAATCCGATCTGGGGGAGATCCGTGTATGTGAGGCCTATGGGCCCCCGCCGCATCGGGGCCCTGGACTCTATTTTCGAGTGGCCCCCACCGCATCGGGGCCTGCCTCGTTAGTTGCACTATGCCGGGTAGATAGCGCTTCATCTATCACCGCTTGGTGCTTGACCACGTTGGTTGACTCACTTCACCGCTCTGCGAGTCAAAAATCGGGGTTTAGGAAAGGCGAACCGGGGCTTGAACCTCGCTATTAAGCGCGGCCTCGCTTGACAAACACCCGTCATTCAATGGAGTTTCCGCTCGGAGCCCGACTCGAGAGGACTGTGCGGCTGAGGTGGTAGAGGTGAGTTGGAGAGGTCGAGCGGGCCCGCGAGAGCTCGCTGCCGGTGCGGTGCGCGGATCGGGCGGCGGCCGGCGGCGCGAATCGGCCGCAGGCCTGGCGGGATACGCTCCTACTCCAAGCAAGCGCCGGTGGAGACGCCGGCGTGTCCGCGGCGCTCGAGAAGGGCGCGAGCAAGCTCGCTAGAGCTGCCGTAACCAACGTCAGTGCCCCTCTTCGCCCCGAATACCGTCAGCTCGACAGCACCGTGCTCGTTCACGAGCGGGCCGCCCGAGTCGCCCGGACGCACCTTGCCGCGCAGGCTCGTGATCGAGCGACTGACGACGGCGCCGGCGTAGTTCGGAGAGAAGAGAGGCGCCGTCGAGCCGACGCGCGCCGGCTCGGCCTTGAATGGCCCGTCGCCGGGGTAGCCGAGTACCGCACCCGCATCGCCGTAATCCGGGGCAACCAGTGGAAGTGGTTTCACGCCAAGCCCGGGCACGAAGAGAAGAGCGAGGTCGTTGCTCGCGTCGAAGACGACGACGCGAGCGGAGCGCGACGAGTGACCCCGCGCCTGAACGCTGATCTTGCTTCCGCCGGCGACAACGTGCGCAGCGGTAACCACGTACTCCTTCTTTCCCACCCAGCCCGAGCCGGCGTAGCCGATACCGCAGGCCTCCGACCTGACCCTGACCACGCTCCGCTCGCTCCGCTGTAAGCCGGCAGAGGTGAGCACGCTCGAGTCGGGCGCCTGCGACGGAGCCGCCGGTCCGACGATCATCGGGAACGGATCGATGCCCGCGAGGGCGCTCATGACGTCCTGGGGTGGCAAGGTCGAGATCAGCTGCGAAAGCAGCGCCGAATGCCGCGCTCGCTCACGCACCACCGAGGTCTGCGGCAGATGAAAAGCGACCGCAGCCACTATCCAGAGCACCGCCACGGCCGTGGCCGCCCCGAGCACCAAGCCACCCAGGGCGTCGAAAAGTCGGAGCGGCGTCAACCTGAGCGCATCTCTGAGCACGCCGCCCATGAGCGTGCCCGCGGTCTCCAGAGCGATCGCCAGCACCAAGGCCCCGGCAAGCGCGACCAGCGGTGTGTAGGGCGAGTGCGAGCCGGAGAACAAGACGGGAGCCAGACGTGCCCCCAGGTACAGACCGCCGACGACGCCGACCAGCGACAGACCACCAACGAGAAGTCCCTTGCGCGCCCCGCCGAAGGCGAGCAACAGGATGAACGCCACGGCGAGCCAGTCGACGAGAGCCACGAGCGAAGGCTACCTTCCCGCCGAAAAGTCCGTCCTCCTACGGAGGACATGACGACTTTTCGGCGGTGAGAAGCGAAGAGGATCGGGGGATGGCGTTTTGTGAGCCGCGCCCGCGCAGGTCGGTCGCGGCGGCCCTTAAAGAGTTCGTCTTCGCCGCGGTTAGTCGCTTACTTTCTCTCCAACGAAAGTCGTCATGCTCCCCGACAGGGGAGCGGACTTTCGTTGTTAGTACAATGCTCCGGCTCGGGGGCGTAGTTCAGCTGGTTAGAACGCCGGCCTGTCACGCCGGAGGTCGCGGGTTCGAGTCCCGTCGCTCCCGTCTCGCTTACTTGGTCGGCGGCTCCGTACGGCCAGGCGCGACTGGCCTTCCGGGGCCGCCGCCCCGAAAGAGCGAGATAGCGATTTCCACTGTACGGCAGCTCCACGACGTCGCGGCTTCACGCCGCCGGGCGTCGTCTGCCGGGCAATCTCGGCTCGCGCGACCCCAAGCACAACGCCGCCCGAGCGGCTGTCCGACTCGCGTGGATCGGGACAGGAATCCGCTCGAGAGATCCAGCACGTCAATCGCCTGCCTCATAATCGGCGGGTCAGCGCGCGCCCGGCCGCCCCGGGCTCGCGCCT
>Ga0209540_10003289_pt1 | contig 11068 bp, 9 predicted proteins | sample BarGraIncu01121A_FD_184501 | JGI IMG/M metagenome (GOLD analysis project Ga0209540, IMG submission 184501) | Arctic peat soil microbial communities from Barrow, Alaska - Barrow Graham LP Incubations 011-21A (SPAdes) (version 2) | ecosystem: Environmental > Terrestrial > Soil > Wetlands > Peat... | reverse complement strand
CTGCAGGAATGCTGTCAGACAAGATAGGAAGAGAAAAACTGATCATTTTCGGTTATGTGATCTACTCAGGGATTTATTTCGGATTCGGCATGGCAGGAAATCCTCTATCGATGACGCTGCTATTCGCACTCTATGGGGTTTACAGTGCAGCAACGGACGGTGTGCAGAAAGCCATGGTCTCCGATATTGTCGACAGCGACAAGATAGGTACAGGACTTGGATTGTACAACTGCATACTAGGGGTCACACTGCTCCCTGCAAGCGTTATTGCAGGGTTTCTTTATGACAATATAAACAACAGTGCACCTTTTTATTACGGTGCGGTGCTTGCCATGATTGCCGCTTTACTAATGGTTTTCTATTACATGAAGAGAAGAAAAACTTTTAATGTTGATTAATAATGTCAACTGGATATTGACATTGTATCGAATAACCTATAACATGGTATAAGAAGATATATTAGAAAGAGGTGTTTAATATGTGGTTTTCGATGTCTAACGATGAGGTATTGGAAGAGCAAGGCGTCTCCCAAGAACTTGGCCTCACCAGTGATGAAGCTGCAGAGAGACTAGAAAAGTATGGTGAGAACAAGCTTAAAGGTAAACCTAAAAAAAGCCTGGTTACTATGTTTTTTGCACAGATGAAGGACATGCTTATCTACGTCCTGTTGGGTGCAGCGGTTATTACAATAGCAATTCATGAATATATGGATGCGGTCATCATCATAATAGTTGTTATACTTAATGCTGTAATAGGTGTTTTTCAGGAGTATAAGGCAGGGATAGCAATAGAAGCGCTCCAGAAAATGACTACCCCGAAAGCCCTCGTAAGGCGCGACGGAGAGGTAATGGAGATAAATTCGGAACTGGTAGTCCCTGGAGATATAATAGTAATCGATGCAGGAAGGTACATACCGGCAGATATAAGGCTTATTGAAAGTGCAAACCTGCAGATAGAGGAATCAGCACTTACTGGAGAATCGGTGCCGTCAGATAAAAATTCTGCCGACATCCATTTTGATCCGAAAACCCCTATCGGGGACAAATCCAACATGGCATTCATGTCTACCCTGGCCACCTACGGTAGGGGCGAAGGCGTAGTTGTTGCCACTGCCATGGAAACAGAGATCGGACAGATTGCCAAAATACTTGATGAGGACACTGACCAGATGACACCTCTCCAGAAGCGTCTGGATGAGCTGGGAAGAATTCTTGGATTTTTAGCAATTGGTATCTGCGCGCTTATATTTGTGATTGCACTTATCCAGAAGAGGGATCTCTTCGAGATGTTCCTTACAGCCATAAGCCTTGCAGTGGCAGCTATTCCAGAAGGACTGGCCGCAATAGTAGCGATAGTGCTTGCGCTCGGTGTTACCAAGATGTCGAAGATAAATGCGATCGTCAAAAAGCTTCCTGCAGTCGAGACCCTTGGTTCAGTAAATATTATCTGCTCTGACAAGACAGGAACACTTACCCAGAACAAGATGACGGTTGTTAAGCACTATGTCCCAGGTCACCTGAAGGATGTGCCGCATTCTGCCGAGGGTTTGAAAGCGACAGCTGATGAAAAGGAACTTATAAAATCATTTGTCCTGTGTTCGGACGCAACATATGAAAATGGGGAGAGCACCGGTGATCCAACGGAAATAGCGCTTATTGTTCTGGGAAACAAATACAACCTTCCTAAGGGAAGATTGAATGCAACCCACAATAGGGTCAGCGAAAGGCCTTTTGATTCCGACAGGAAACTGATGTCAACCTTAAACGTTGAGGGAAGCGGTTACAGGGTTCACACCAAGGGCGCCATCGATAACATTCTGAAGATTTCCAGCAGCATACTCATAGGCGGCAAGGTTGTTCCGCTCACTGAGGAGCATAGAGGGAAGCTGCTGAGAATAACTGAGGAAATGTCAGACGACGCTCTCAGGGTGCTCGGCGCAGCATACAAAGATACAGACAGCATCATTGACCCTGAGTATATGGAAAAAGATCTTACAGTGATAGGGCTTGTGGGAATGATAGACCCTCCTAGAATGGAGGTCAAGGATTCCATAAGGCATGCGAAGTCTGCCGGCATCACACCAATAATGATCACTGGAGATCATAAGAACACAGCGGTTGCGATAGCTAAACAACTGGGAATAGCAAAATCTATCAATCAGAGTATGACCGGTGCTGAAATAGACAATCTCACTGAAGCTGAATTCGCTGAAGAAATAGACAATTACAGGGTGTTCGCAAGAGTATCGCCGGAACATAAGGTTAAGATAGTCAAAGCTTACAAGGCGAAGGGAAATATAGTTTCAATGACAGGAGACGGAGTTAATGACGCACCATCATTGAAATATGCCGACATAGGTGTAGCGATGGGTATAACTGGAACTGACGTTGCAAAAGGCGCCAGCGATATGATACTTACAGATGACAACTTTTCAACGATTGTCCATGCCATAGAGGAAGGAAGAAATATTTACAACAATATAAAGAAAGCAGTTATATTCCTTCTTTCCTGCAATCTTGGAGAGGTTATCACAGTATTCTTATCCATACTGTTCTTCTGGCCGGTGCCGCTGCTTCCTACACAGATACTGTGGATCAACCTTATAACGGACTCACTCCCGGCCATCGCTCTAGGAATAGACCCAGGCGACAAGGATGTAATGAAGCAGAAGCCTAGAAACCCTAAGGAGAGCTTCTTTGCCCATGGAGCAGGGACAAGGGCTGTAATCGGCGGAGTCCTCATAGGTGGACTTACACTTGCGGCGTTCTACTTCGGGCTCAGCGAGTACGGATACAGCCTGGGGTCAAAGAATATACCAGAAGTAGTTCTTAACTACGGAAGAACAATGGCCTTTGTAGTCCTCGCAACATCACAGCTGTTCTACTCGCTTAGCATGAGGAATGCAACGAAGTCAATATTCCAGATAGGGCTGTTCACAAACAAGGCGCTCATAGGGGCAATAATTGTGGGATTTATCCTGCAGATAGGTGTTATATCCATACCGTTCCTGGCAAGTGCATTTAATGTCCATACATTGAGTATCAATGACTGGCTGCTTGTAATGGGATTTTCATTGATACCGCTTATGGTAAATGAACTCATAAAGGTATTTATGAGAATGAACAATGGGAAGAATAAAGAATAAATCCAATGAAATATAAGAAAAGTGGATCCCCCCTTATTTGTGGGATCCACTTTCTTTTTTCATGAGCGCAGCCCGTTTTATTATTGACTTCCCGTATTTGTCGCGCAGGACGTCAAGAGCAGTTTCGAGTTTTTCCAGTTTTTCGCTTCCTGTATTCTTCTCGGAGGGATCAAACATGGTCAGCTGCTCAGACGCCTGCTCGCCGTCGAAACCGCTTAAGCTTATACCCAACAGGCGCACAGGCTTGCGGCTGTTCCAGTTTTTCTTAAGCAGATCGTAGCCGTATGAAAATATCTCGTTTGTGTGGCAGGTGGCAGGAACGGTGGACTGCCTCGTTATGGTCCTGAAATCAGCGTATTTGATGGTTATCTGAACGGTTCGGCCTTTTACACCCTGTCTTCTAGCAGTCATTCCTATCTCCTCGGAAAGCCTGAGGATAATTGTCCTTGCGCCGGCAAGGTCTGATATATCCTCTGCAAGAGTTACAGAACGCCCGATAGATTTTACTGCTTCATGGACACGGGAAACAACAGCCGAGCCATCCAATCCGTTTGCGAGATTTTGGAGTTCAGCTCCTGACTTGCCAAGCCTTTTAAACAAAACCTCGCGATTTGAGCCTGCAAGATCGCCAATGGTATTTATACCCAGATCCTTAAGCTTCTCGGCTGTCTGTTTGCCCACGCCATACATGGACTGTACGGGTAGGGGCCATAGTTTTTGTTTGATATCCTTATTCCAAAGTTCCGTGATCCCCAGGGGTTTCTTCATCTCGGAAGCCATTTTTGAGAGGAATTTGTTTTCGGAGATACCGATTGAGCAGGGCAGGCCCAGCTCAATCTGAAGCGTTTTCATTATGAGTTCTGCAGAGGACTTCGGATCACCGAAAAGCCCTTCACAGCCTGTCATGTCCAGCCAAGCTTCGTCTATGCTGTTTTCTTCGACAACGGGGGTGAACCTTGTAAGAATATCCATGACCTGGCGTGATATTTCGCTGTAAAAATGGTGGTCGGGGGGCAGAAACACTAAATCCGGACATAGCTTAAGTGCCTGGTGGACGGGCATGGTCGTCTTTACTCCGAATTTTCGCGCCTCATAATTTGCCGTAAGGATTATACCGGTCCTTTTCTTGGGATCCCCTGCCACAGCGGCTGGTTTTCCTTTAATCTCGGGATGTCTTGTAAGTTCACAGCTTATGAAAAATGAGTTCATGTCGACGAGGAAAATTACCCTATTCATAACGGCACCTACAGGTTGAATAAAAGGAAAGTCGCTGCAATGCCCATTAACAAAGCGCCGAGGATGTTGAAGATTGTGCTTAAATGCCCATTTGAATGCTCGCCCATTATTTTTTTATTTCTGCCTATGAAAGTTATTATTACCATGAGTGCCGGAGCTATCACACCATTAACAGCTGCAGCATAATATAAAGCTTTCATGGGATTTATCCCGATAAAATTCATCAATAAACCCAGGATTGTAGAGAATACGATGATGCTGTAGAAGAAAGGGGCTTCCTTAAGTTTTTTTCCAAGACCTTCTTTACGGCCAGCAGCTTCGGAAACCGCATAGGCACTTGAGCCTGCTAAAATTGGAACGCCGAGCAAGCCTGTACCTAGTATACCTAAGGCGAAAAGAAGATAAGCCAGGTCGCCGGCTAAGGGACGCAGAGCCTGGGCAGCCTGTGGCGCGGTTTCGATGTCAAATATTCCGTTCATATGGAGAGTAGCTGCGGCGGTTATAACAATCATAAATGTTGTAACTTGTGAAAATGCCATTCCTATAGCAGTGTCTATTCTCATTTCTTTTATGTCATCGCGAGTTACCGTTGGCGCCTTGATGTCATCGACACTATAATTCTGTTTTACAATCTCTTCTTCAACTTCTTCAGAAGCCTGCCAGAAAAACAGGTAAGGTGAGATTGTCGTGCCTAGAAAAGCAACTATGTTAAGCATGGAGTCTTTGTTAAACTGAAAATCAGGTATGAAAGTGCTTTTAAAAATAAGCCCCCAATCCTGGTGAACTACAAATGCTGTAATGAAGTATGCAAACAAAGAAAAGCATAGGAACTTCAATATGCGTGAATAAGAGTGATAACTTACAAATACTTCAAGAACAATAACAAGCACGGATATGAAAATAATCCAGAAATTAAAGGAAAGCCCGAGTATCATCTGTGCAGAGGCAGCCATTGCACCCAGGTCAGCGGCGATGTTAATGGTATTGGCAACAAATAATAAAGCGACAGACAAATATAAGATCCATTTTGGATAATACATTTTCAAAATGGAGCTGAGACCTTTTCCGGTTACCATACCTATACGGCCGCACATCTCCTGGATTGCAATCATAAAAGGGTAAGAAAGCGGCGTCAGCCAAAGATGGCTGTATCCAAAAATAGCCCCTGTCTGGGAGTACGTGCCGATACCAGAAGGGTCGTCATCGGAAGCTCCGGTTACAAAACCAGGGCCGAAGCTTTTTAGGAATTTTTTTACCCATTTCTTCATAAGTATACCCTCCTTTACATGCGATTATTATTAAGTATATCAGCATAATTCTGGGTTTACAATGCTTTATGTTCAAGGCTTTGAAGGGAAAAACATGCTGAGGTCGAATATAAGCAAATAATGACACAGTGAGGTTCTGGTTGGGATGCACTTAAAATAATGGAAAAAATCAGAAAATTATGGTAAAATGTTAATATTTATATAATCAGGGAGGGTGGTTGAAATGGCAGTATCATCATTACCGGTAGACCAGAGGGTTATAGATATAGACTCAAGGAGGTTTTCATCCATAGAGAAAGCACTTGTCGAGCTTATTACAAACTCGGATGACAGCTATTCAAGGATGGAGTCGAAGGGCATGAATGAAGACGGGAAAATATTGATCACCTACGAACGCCATCAGAACGGCGCTATTCTAACAGTGACCGATCGTGCAGAGGGTATGTGGTTTGAGAGGATCAAATCGGTTCTATCCTACGGAGGAGCCCACAGCCTTCTGGCACAAGGGCATACCGGCGGAAGGGGATACTTCGGAAGAGGATTGAAACAGGCGGTCTATGGACTGGGACATGGCTGGATTGAATCCATATACTCAGGAATGTATTCAAGGGTGGATCTTTTCAGGGGCGACAGCGGCGAATATCTGTATGACGACTGGGACAAGGGCAGGGAAGTCAAGGAAACAGACTACAGGAGGCTTGACATACCGGTCGGCAGCAATGGGACGAGGATTACCATAGTTGTAGAAAATCCGCTTACAAACATCCCATATTTCAGCTCGTTGTTAAAAACAATTTCCAACAACATCTATATAAGAGACATCCTGAGCAGGCGCAGTGTGGAGCTATTCAATATAAACCCTTCGGCAAAGATTGAGCCTTCAGTGGTTCTCCGCTACGAGGAGCCTGTATCACAGATGCTCATAGGGCCAAACGACCTCGTTACTTTCAGGTATGAAGGGGGAAATTATGAATTCGAAATAACTCTGAAAAAAGCGCTCAACAAGGAGCTGGTTCTTAGAGGAAATGAGAGGACCAACGGACTGATAGTTGTTTCAGGCACTGCAGTGCTCGACTGCCAGTTTTTCCATTATGAGAACCAGCTGGGTACGGAGTACCTCTATGGTACAGTGAGGTGCCAGAGCCTTTCCGAGATGCTTTCAAAGGGAATGCCTATAATTAGCGACGAGAGAGACGGCCTCAACATGAAGGATCCGTTTGTAATTGCTTTCTCCGATGCAGTCAGCAAAGTAATCAGTAATTTCGTAAAAAATGAGCAGCTGAGACTCAGCCATTTCGACCATGCAAGCACTTCAAAGAGAACCACGGAAATGATAGCGAAGGTCCTAGTGAAGATGAATGAGATAGCCACGGATCAGCTTGGCATATTTATCCAGCCGGCTCCTGGAAGCGCGTTCGACGCAAAGGAAGTGTTAAGGTTCAGCACACCTTTCTATTACAGGAAGGTATCACATCCTTTCCGAGTGACAGTTTACGTTGACAAGGCACAGCTTGCAGACCAGGATATCCTCACCTTTGAATACGAACTTCCAGACAGTATGGATGCAGTGCCTGACATTAAAGCGATGGTCGTGTCAGATCTTCCTGAGGACGGACGTGTACAATGGGAGGTCACAGGAAGCGAGATAGGCGATAAAGGGAGAATAATAGTAAGCTGCGGAGCCTACACCGCTGCCAGCGAGATAGTGATTGCAGAGGATGCATCTGGTAAAGGCTACGGGCATCCGGGAGTGAAATCGGAAAGCGTGAACAGGGGAAATTCAGTAAGCCTTTTCAGAGGTTATGATCTGAGAAACCTGAGCAATGAAATGATACGAGCTGAATACAGCCCTGAAGAGAGGCTTATACTTATAAACACAGAGGCGCCTACTGTCCGCCTCTATGTATCTGGACAAGGACACTTCAAGGATGGGGCACGGCTTCTCCTGGCAGAGCTGCTGCTCGATGTAATAACGGATGAGCTTGCGCGATACTATGTAGACAGGACCGCAGAAAAAGGGCAGCCTGAAGCATATGAGCAGGCAAAACAGGATCTTATAAGACGCTACGGGGTTGAGGTTCATTCAATAATGATGGGTGAATAGGGCTGATTAAGGTATCAAAGGCCGATAGACGTGTCTAAACTCCCTTTCAATTCTATTGCAAGGGAGTTCATAGGAGGAAGTATATACAGCAAGAAAAAATAGAAAAACCATGCGGAGCATATCAGTTCCGTATGGTTTTTCAGCTTTCATAGTTTCTTCAATATTCCAAACAAACCTCTAGTTAATTCCCTGCTCACCTGTCTTCCCAGGTCGGTCATTACACTTTTTGCAACCTTTTCCATAGGCGAAAGGGTAGGTCTTCCTGCAGCCTTTCTCGGCTCATCTGCCGTTTGTTGCTTAAGTTCTGCCAGGGCTTTCTGATATTCCTTATCCTTCACTTTCGCTTCAGCCTCTTTCTGGGATTTCTTGTTGCTGACAGACTGGAGCATCTCGCTGGCAGATTCCCTGTCCAGAGTCTTGACATAGCTGGTGTAAAGAACTGAGCTGTTCATTATTCGCTGCATAACTGCCGGATCAGCAGTGCCGAATTTCGACCTCGGCGGCAGTATTGTTACCCTGTCCACATAGCTCGGGATTCCTTTCTCGTCTAGTGTGGATACAAGAGCTTCTCCTATCTGGAGTTCAGATATCATTTTCTCCACATCCTGGCCATCCTTCTGGCGGAAGGTTTCGGCAGCCGTCCTTACTGCCTTTTGCTCCTTCGGGGTATAAGCCCTCAGGGCATGCTGGATCCTGTTGCCGAGCTGTGCAAGGACCGGATCAGGGATATCCGTAGGATTCTGGGTTATGAAGAATATACCCACACCCTTTGAGCGTATAAGTTTAACCATCATCTCTATCTGGTCGAGCAGCACATCAGGGGCATCCTCGAACAGAAGGTGAGCTTCGTCAAAGAAGAATACGATCTTCGGCTTGTCAAGGTCTCCCGCTTCCGGCAGCTCTTCAAAAAGCTCCGATAGGAACCAGAGCAGGAAGGTCGAATAAAGCTTTGGCAACAGAAATAGCTTATCCGATGCGAGTATGTTTATTATACCCCTGCCCTTGGCGTCGGTCTTCATAAGGTCACGGATATTAAGCGCAGGTTCGCCGAAGAAAAGGTTTCCGCCCTGTTCCTCTATGACAATTAGGCTCCTCATGATTGCCCCCACTGTCTGCTTGCTGATGTTGCCGTACTCGCGCACGAGCTCAGCAGCGTTGTCTGCCGCATAGTTGCATAGCGCTTTTAGATCCTTGAGGTCTATGAGCAGCATGCTGTTTTCGTCTGCAAGCTTGAAGACTATATTCAATACGCCTTCCTGTATGTCATTTAGGCCGAGAAGCCTTGACATCAGTACAGCGCCCATGTCCGATACGGTTGTCCTAACGGGAATTCCTTTCTCCTCGAGAACATCCCAGAATTCCACAGGGAAAGACTGGAAGGTGAAGTCCTTTATGCCCATAGCCTGAAGCCTGCCCTGAAACTTATCATTCATCTGTCCTTCCCCCGAGAGGCTACCAAGGTCGCCCTTTACATCGGCAAAAAAACGGGTATACCTTCGTTGCTGAGGGCTTCCGCTATGACTTTAAGGGTTATTGTTTTTCCTGTGCCTGTGGCTCCTGCAATGAGTCCGTGCCTGCTCAGCATGTTTGTTTGAAGCACTGCATCCTGAGCTCCTTTTCCAATCAATATCTGATTTGCCATATTATCTGCCTCCACATTCTGTTTTATTCATTTTAAGTTTCAAGTATGCCAGTGCCTTTTTTGCGTCAAGCTCATCTGTGGTATTTTCACCTACAAGTCCTGATTCATAGCCGGATTCGGATTTACAGAAGTCAACTATGGTATCCATGTAACTGTTGCTTACAACAAAGCCCTCTCCTCCAACGAAGCTTAGCCCTGAAACGCATATTCCCCTTTTGCTGAGCTGTTCGATTGTGTTTGCAAAGTCTACGTGATCGTTTCCCCATCCTTCCAGAGTTACAATCACACCTTCCAGCCTCATGGCTTCCGCCCAGTCTGCAACTCTCTCGCCCAAGAAATATTTACTGTCGTTATCCTGAGGGGTACCAACGATGATAACGCCTGCAAGGTCAACATCCTTGTCCGATGATACTACATCCAGCAGCGGATCCCTGAAATAATGAAGAGTCGTCTCTTTTGTTGATGTGCTAACTCCCATGGTATTCCTCCTTACAATGCTCTAAGTGCGCCATCCCTGTATTCGTTAGGTGAAAGGACAACAGGGACATTTCCAAGGTCTATGATGGATCTTCCCCCAAGGTAACCCGAAGGCTCAGCCGGTAAAAGCTGGGTGTCGAACATGGCTCCCTGGCCTGGTACTTGCTTGACAATAGCAATCCTTTTTGCTCCAGTCCTCACATCGCCGCTGTAGTCATGACGTTCAGTGCACTTGCTGCCGTTGAATTTTTTCATGCTTGCCCTGAACAGGCTGCAGTATTCATCGCAAGCCCTGTGCGCCGCAGCAGGTCCGGGCCTTGTGATACCAGCGCCTGCTGCCAGGGTCACGTCAAAGGAGAGGATAAAGTCGCTTCTTCCCGGGGTTCCGGCGCGGTCAAAGCAGAGATGTTCCTTCAGCATTCCGTAAGATACGCCATACCTGGAAAGCTGCAGTCCCTGGCTGTCAATACCCGTAAGCATGACATACACACCTGTAAGGGTGTGCGTTATACCTTCGCCGATCCGGCCCAGAGCTTTGGCTGAAATCGGGAAGATGTCCACTATTGCATTGGTGAACCTTTCATGTTCATTGGGCTTAATGATCTGTATGTCTATTTTCTCAATGAGAGGTTCTTTCAAGCATATTTCCGTGAGAATTTCCTTGTTTACGGTTAGAAGGCCGGTAGAGTAGACATCGTTTTTGTCGCCGAATGCTACATCCTTGATGTGGAACGTCTTTATCACTAATCCCATTTTATGCCATCCCTTCTTTATTTGATCCGTTAAGTCCTGCAGCCCTGAAGGGTGCCGAGGAAGAACATGTTTGTTATTATCATGGCCATTTCCTCCGAGGATTGTTCCATACCACATTCAAGCCATTTTTCGACCACGCCGAGGTAGGCAGACATCAGATATAATAATATAATTATACACTCAAATCGTGTTAATCAACAATATATGGATAAACAGATTTTAGGAAAAGAAAAAAGGGGAAAAATCCCCTTTATTTCCCGCCGTCTGCAAGGCAGAAGTACATATTCTTCAGCTCGTATTTCTTGTGGACCTCACAGCCTGGGCACAGGCAGCCTTTTTCGGTATCTATGCAGCTGCTTTTGCTGAAAGCGCAGAACATGGTTTCAGCATGGACCTTGTCCTCCATATCGCTGATCAAAAGGATCATGTTGCCAGGTATGGAT
>Ga0209540_10003288_pt1 | contig 11070 bp, 12 predicted proteins | sample BarGraIncu01121A_FD_184501 | JGI IMG/M metagenome (GOLD analysis project Ga0209540, IMG submission 184501) | Arctic peat soil microbial communities from Barrow, Alaska - Barrow Graham LP Incubations 011-21A (SPAdes) (version 2) | ecosystem: Environmental > Terrestrial > Soil > Wetlands > Peat... | reverse complement strand
CCTGGAACGAGCTCCAATTCGGGCCTGCTCGCATCTGACATCCGCGGCTCGGATTCGATCTGTGTCTGCATTGCCTGAGCCTTTCTCCGTTGCTTTCGCTAGCCCGAAGCCTTGCCTCTGCACTCGATTGCCGTAATGGGGCAGACCTGCCTGTTGGGGTTCGGGCAGCCCTACTTCGTTCGTAGGGCTAAGCCGACATCCAGCCGCTCGAGCCGGAGAGGAGGAGACGGAGTAGGCGCAGGCCCTTAGCTGCTGGCCTTGTCGGCCGGAGCCTCTGGCGTGCCGCGAAGGAGCGAGAGGATGATCGCAACGGCGAGCACGGCGAGGACGAGCAGGAGTGAGAGAAAGACCGGAATGTGCACGACTTCGCTCAGCGCCATCTTGACCCCGATCAGCACGAGCACGGCCGCGAGCCCGTCGTCAAGGTAGGTGAAGCGGCTCATGAGACCGAGCAGGACGAAGTAGAGCGATCCCAGCCCGAGCAGCGACATCGCGTTGGCGGCGAAGACGACGAAGGTCACGCGGGTGATGGCGAAGATCGCCGGGATCGAGTCGATGGCGAAGGCGACGTCGAAGGCGGCAACGAGCACGAGCGCGGCCAGGAGCGGTGTCCCTCGCCGGCGGCCATCCTCACGCGCAAGCAGGCGATCGCCGTGGAAGCGGGTGGTCATCGGAATGATGCGCCTGACGATGCGAAGGAGTGGGTTCTTCTCGGGGTCGATCTCGACGTCGTTCTGGCGCCACATGCGGATGCCGGTGATGATCAGCAAGGCGCCGAAGACGTAGATCGTGGCCCGGAAGGCATCGAGCAGCGCCGCGCCGGCGAAGATGAAGACGGCCCTCAAGAAGAGCGCGCCGACGATTCCCCAGAAGAGCACGCGGCGTTGATTGAGCTTCGGAACCGAGAAGTAGCTGAAGATCAGCGCGAAGACGAAGAGGTTGTCGGTCGAGAGGCTCTTCTCGATCAGAAAGCCCGTCAGGTACTCCTGCACCTTCGTCCCGTCGGTTAAGAAGAAGAGCGGCAACGCGAGCAGCACGCCGAACGCCGTCCAGCCGACGCTCCACCAGGCCGCGCGGCGAAGCGAGATCTCGCCGCCGCCACGGTTGAAGAGGGCGAGATCGAGCGCGAACAGCGCCGCGACGAGCGTGCAGAAGCCCAACCAGATCCAGACGTTCACGCTCCTATCTTCTAGGAAGGCGCCGCTCCCCGGGGATGAGACGGGCCCGGGCCGCTCCCTTTTTCCGAGCGAAGCGAATGAACGGATAGAAGCCCGCCACGCGCTCGAGGGGGCGATGAGCCGCCCGGCACTAGCTCAGTTTCGTGCTTCTGTCAAGGCTTGCGGAGCGCGTATACGGTGCGCACAATCGATGTATGCACAAGCAACTCCGCGAGCTGGCCGGGCTACCTCTCAGGCCGCAGGATGAGGCGGAATGCCGCCGCTGCGAAGTGCACTGCGACAAGATCGTTTACCCCGGCGCCTGCGTCGAGCGCTCCTGCCCGTTCCTTTACGCCTACGAAGCCTTCGGACACACCTACGTCGGCTGCATGCAGAAGATCTACGGAGTCGAGATCGACCTCGAGTTGCTGCAGTTGGCCGAGCAGCAACGCAAGGGCTTCGGCGCCATCAAGGCCAAGCGCGAGCCGCTTCCGATGTGCCGGTCCGAGGTCGACGCCTGCTACCCGCACCGGCGCGACAAGATCGGTTGCCGTAACCCCGAGTTCCACGAGCTGCCCGTGGGCGAGCCGACCTTCCGGGTGATCGCTCGCGTACGCCAGGCTTAAGCGCCGCTCCGCGCTCACTCATCACAGCTAAGAGCCGCCTCCTGATAGCCGGAGGTATATCGTTGCCGGCGTGAGTAGCGCAGACCGGCTCGAGAGATACGCCCAACTCGCCGTGGAAGTTGGCGCGAACGTCCAGCCCGGTCAGTTCCTTCTCGTCCAGGCGTATCCGGAGCAGGCCGATCTGGCGCGGGCGATCGCCGCCTACGCTTACAAGGTCGGAGCGCGCTTTGTCGATGTCAACTACGCCGACCATCGTGTGCGCCGCTCGATGATCGAGAGTGGGCCCAGGGAGATGCTTCCGTGGTCTCCGCCCTGGCTAGTCGATCGGCTCGATTACGGCACGGCCGAGCAAGCGGCCAAGATCAATTTCTCGGGTGACCCGGAGCCCGGGCTCCTGGCCGATCTCGATCCGGCTCGGGTCGCCGAATCCCGGCAGACCGAGCTGGTCGAGGCCTCGCTGCGTCAGCACGTCGAGGAGAAGGTCGCCTGGTCGCTGATCGGTGCTCCAACTGAGGCTTGGGCCAAGGCGGTATTCGGCGAGCCGGACATAGAGCGCCTCTGGCAGGCGATCGAGCATGCAGTCAGGCTGGACGAGCCCGACCCGGTGGCCGCCTGGCGCGAGCACATCGATCGGCTCTCGGAGCGGGCCATCATCCTCAACCGGCGCCGCTTCGACTCGATTCGCTTTCGCGGCCCGGGCACCGACCTGGTGGTTGGATTGCTGCCCGACTCCTACTGGCACGCGGCCGAGGGCGAGACCGTCTTCGGGCAGAAGTTCGTGCCCAATCTGCCCACCGAAGAGGTGTTTGCGACTCCCGACCGGTTACGCGCCGAGGGCGTTGTGCGCTCGACCCGTCCGCTTTCGCTGGACGGCCAGATCGCGCGCGATCTGGAGCTGCGCTTCGAAGCTGGGCGCATCGTCGGTATATCGGCCTCCAGCGGCGCTGACACCGTGCGGGCCCAGACTCGCCTCGACGAGAATGCCTGCCGCCTGGGCGAGGTCGCGATCGTCGACAGCTCCTCGCGCGTCGGCGACCTCGACACCATCTTCTTCAACACGCTCTTCGACGAGAACGCGGCCTGTCACATCGCCTACGGCCGCGGCTATCCCGGGGGCATCGAAGGCGGGATGGAGCTCTCGCCCGAGGAGCTCGAGCAGCACGGGGTCAACGCCTCGGTGGTGCACACCGACCTGATGGTCGGAGGCTCCGAAGTGGACGTGGACGGGCTCACGAAGGACGGCGAGGCGGTGCCGATCCTGCGCGACAACACCTGGGTGCTGGAGTAGGGGCGCTGGCCGAGGGCGCCTTTGCCGACCGGACGGGCCGGCCGGGCGAGGCTGGAGTTGAAGGCACACTCGGCGAAAACCGCGCCTCTCTGAGCCGAGCCGCGTGATATCGCGGCACTTCTCTTTTCGCCCACCACCGAGCCACCCGCCCGCGGGGTGGTAGCAAGTTACTAGCCCGGGAGGGCATCAAACACGGTCGGCCGTGCCGATTCTGTGACGAAACGAACGCAGCCGAACGGAAGCGGTCAACCGAGCAGCGACTCGTAGATCTCCAGGTGGCTCGCGGCCGCCGCGTCCCAGGTGAGAGCCTCGCGCGCGGCCAGGGCGCCGGCCCGGGCGCGGGCGAGCGCCGCGGGGTCGTCGAGCAGCTTGCGCGCCGCCTCGGTCATCGCCTCGATGTCGCCGGACGGAACGACGGCGCCGGCCCCGAAACGGCGCACCGGCTCGGCCAGGCCGCCGACGTCGTACGTGACCGCCGGCACACCGGCGCCGAGCGCGCGCAGCAGCGCGCCCGACTGGTCGATGCCTGGCCGGTAGGGGAACAGAGCCAGTGTCGAGTCTCCGAGGGCGCGGTCGACCTCGGCGTCGGAGAGGTAGCCGAGGCGCCACTCGGCGATTCCCCCGGCCTGCTCGCGGTAAGGCTCGACCGGCTCCATCGAGTCGCCGGCAACGAGCAGGCGCGCGTCGCCAAGCTTCTTTGCCACCTCGATAGCGTCGCCCAGGCCCTTGTACGAGCGGATCAGACCGAGGCAGAGCAGTGTTCGCCCGTCGCCCGTGCGAGGCGGGTCGCTGCGGATGATGGGGTGGGGGACGACGTGCAGACGCTCGAGCGGGACTCCGAGCTCGGCGAGCGTCTCGCGCCCGCGCTGCGAGTGTACGACGACGGCGTCGAAGCGGCCGAGCAGCTTGGGCCAGAGCTTGCGCTTGCCCATCTTCCGCCGCGGCACGAGGTTGTGGGCGGTGAAGACGAGCGGAGCCCGCTGCGGCAACAAAAAGCGATCGAGCTCGGGCAGGCCCAGCCACTGCAGGTGGAAGACGTCGGGGCGGCGCCGGCGCAGGCGCGCCATGCCGAAGGGGTGCTCGCAGAGCTTCAGCGGCAGGCGTAGGCGCGAGCGCCTGAACAGGCGGGAGCTGAGCGGATAGAAGAGCTCGCTGCGCGCGTAGCCCTCCGGTTCCGCCACCGTTCCGAAGCGGAAGCGGGAACTGACCAGCTCGACCTCGGCGCCGGCGCGCGCGAGTGCCGCGGCCAGCTCGTGATCGTAGGGCGGCGTGAAGGCGGACGGGTCGGCGATGACTACGCGCACGCAGAGAGCCTAGAGCGCCGAGCGGAATGATGGCCGCCGACATCTCGCCGTGGAGCGCCGGCCGGGGGTCCGGGCGCCTTGCCCACCCGCCACCCCCCACCCACCCACGGGGCGGAGGGACGGTAGCGAGGAAAGGCACTGGGGAATGCGACAGCTTCGTGCCGATTTAGCGCAATGCGCCTTGCACCGCCACGTGGGGCGCCCGGTTGCACCGCGCCGGCGGACGGCTCTCGTAAACTCGCGGCATGAGCCTGCTCGTCCGTTCCTGGAACGTCCACCACGGCATGACCTCGCCACGGAACCGGCGCAACTATCTCGAGCAGGCGGTGCGCCTGATCTCGTCCGATCACCCCGACGTCGTCTGCCTGCAGGAGGTTCCGCTCTGGGGCCGCCGCCATATCGCGGGCTGGAGCGACATGAGGCTGATCTGGAACAGCACGCGCCGCGTCTGGTTTCCGCCTCGGTTCGGCGGTTGGATCACCCGGCTCAACCAGGGCTTCTTCCGCTCGGCCGTCTCCGGTCAGGCCAACGCGATCCTGCTCGACCCTCGCCTGCAACCGCTCGAGCAGCGCCGGACGGTGGTCAGCCGCGGCCGGCGCGAGCGCCGCATCTGCCAGGCCGTGCGCCTGCAGGGGATGGTGATCGCCAATCTGCATGCCTCGGGCGTGGCCGGGCACCCGGAGGTCGGCGCCGCCGAGATTCTGCGAGCGCTTTCCTTCGTCGAGGCGGTTGCCGAAAACGACGACACGATCATCCTCGCCGGAGATTTCAACCTGCGCCCGAAGCAGCTGCCCGAGCTGCCGGGCTTCTCGCCGCCGGGCCCGGGTATCGACCACATCCTCGTCCGCGGCGCCGAGGCGGGCCCGCTCGACGTCTGGCCCGAGGCGCACCGCACAATCAAGGCGGGTGTCCTTTCCGATCACGCGCCTGTAGGGCTCCGGATCGGGTAGCGGCGGATATCTTCCAGATGATGGATTTCGCCCAAGCCCGTGCCCAGTTCCCGATACTCGAGCGCTTCGCCTACCTGAACGCCGGTACCTTCGGTCCGCTCGCCCGCTCGACGGTCGAGGCGATGGAGGCGAGGCAGCGGCTTGATCTCGAGCGAGGGCGCTCGGGGCCGGACTTCTTTGCCCTGGTGGTCGGTCTGCGCGACGAGCTGCGGGCGCAGATCGCGGCACTGGTCGGCGCCGAGACGGCGCAGGTCGCGCTCACCTGTTCGACCACCGACGGCTGCAACATCGTCCTCTCGGGTCTCGGTCTCTCGCCCGCGGACGAGGTCGTGACCACGACCGACGAGCACTTCGGTCTGCTCGGGCCGCTGCATGCCTCCGGCGCGCGCATCGTCGTCGCAGGTCCCGAGCCCGAGGCGATTCTCGCCGCCGTCACGCCGCGCACGAAGCTGCTCGCGCTCTCGCAGGTGCTCTGGACGGACGGGCGCGTCCTGCCGGTGGCGGAGCTGAGGGAGAGAAGCGACCTGCCCGTGCTGGTCGATGGCGCGCAGGCCGTCGGTGCGATTCCCGTCGCTGCCGCCGGGATCGATTTCCTCACCGTCTCGGCCCAGAAGTGGCTGTGTGGGCCGGACACGGTCGGCGCTCTCGTCGTCCGCGAGCCGGAGCGGTTGCGCGTGGCTCAGCCGAGCTACTACGCGCAGAAGAGCTTCGAGCCGGACGGCGAGTTCGAGCCACGACCGGGCGCCGCGCGCTTCGACTCGCAGTGGATCGCGCCCGCCTCGCTGGCCGGTCTTCTCGCCGCGCTCGACGGGCGTCCCGAGTGGGCCTTCGAGCGCGCCGCCGAGATGAGCGAGCTCTGCCGCAAGACGCTGGCCGAACGCTTCGAGGTCGTCTCCGCGCCCGGCCAGGGAACTCTCGTCAGCTGGAGGGCGGATGGTGATCCCACCGCGATGGTAAGGCGTCTGTTCGAGCGTGGCGTCGTCGTGCGCGACATCCCCGGGCGCAACCTGATCCGAGCCTCCTGCGGCTGGTGGACGAGCGAGGACGATATCGAGCGCCTGCTCGAGGCGCTTGGCGAGAACGGCTAGCGCCCGCGCTGCGAGATAAAGCCTGCGGTGAGCGGTATCGAGAGCGCAACGACGGCCAAGCCAAAGGCGAAGAAAGTCGGCTGCATCCAGCTGCGATAGCCGATCAATACGACTTGCACGGTGATCCAGAACAGGAGAATCGAACCGACTACCAGAGACGCTGGTCCGGCGAAACGATTTCGCGACCAGACGGCGAACGACGCAGCAAGCATGCTCCCCCAACGACGATGAAGAGAATCAAACCGGGGATGAAATAGTCGGAGAACGGCGTTCCCTCGAGCCACTCGCTCGGGAGGTCGAGACCGCCGCCCATCATCCCGATTCCGCCGGCGAAGGCCCAGAACGCGACGAAGAGCTCGAGCGCGAGTAGTGCGCGCGTCGAAGCTGACAGAGGTGGGCGTGTCGCGGTAGTCAAGGCTACGCATTTTCGGGCGATTCGAGCAGGCGTCTCACCTCGGCCCGCGACATCGTCTGTGAAATGAAGCCCAAGTTGCGCTTTTCGAGTAGCTCCTCGGCGATCCGGGCGGTAAGCGCGAAGCTGGCTCTCTGAGCCTGCGGGCCGATGCTCAGCCGGCGCACTCCAAGGCGCTCGAGCTCCGCGATCGGCGGTGATTCCAGGTCGGCGAAGACGTTGAGTGGGCCGTCCAGCGCCTTCGCCAGTCGGCCGATCGTCTCTCCGTCCGTGGCGTCGGGAACGAAGATGCAGTCGGCTCCGGCGGCGGTGTAGGCATTCGCTCAGCGCACCGTCTCCTCGAAGCGCCCCTCCGGCTCGCCGACCTGGCGCAGGTAGACGTCGGTGCGAGCGTTGATGACGAGCGGTAAGCCTTCGCGCTCTCCGACTTCCCGTATCGCCTCGATTCGCTCGACCTGTTGCTCGAGCGAGAGAAGCGGGCTCGCGCCTCCGTGCCAGGCATCCTCGAGGTTGAGCCCGACCGCGCCGGCGGCGATGACCTCGGCCGCCGTTTCGGCCGCCGCCTCGGTGCTGGCTCCGTATCCGGCCTCGACATCGGCGCTGACCGGCACCTCGACGGCGCGCGCGATCCGGCCGACCATTTCCAGCATCTCCTCGCGCGGGGAGACTCCACCGTCCGGGTAGCCGAGCACCGCGGCGATGCCGGCGCTGGTCGTAGCTAGAGCCCGGCAAGAGGGAGAGCGGGCGAAGATGCGGGCGCTGACGACGTCCCAGGCATTCGGGAGTACGAACAGGCTCGACCCCGCATGTAGAGCGAGAAAGCCTTCGGCCCTGGCGCGCTGTTCGGAGCGATCCACCGGGGGTTGCCTAGCTCGCGTCGGCGGAGGTTCGCAGTCCCAGCTCGGCGGCGATCGGCCTGAGCGCCGCGATCACGAAGGTGATGTGCTCGTCGAGGTCGACGCCAAGCTCGTCGGCGCCCTGGTAGACCTCGCCGCGATTGACTTTGGCGGCGAAGGAGGGCTGTTTCAACTTCTTGCGCACCGACTTCGGCTCGAGCGTGTCGATGCCGTCGGGGCGCACCAACCCGCAGGCGTGCACGAAGCCGGCCAACTCGTCGCAGGCGAAGATCGTCTTTTGCAGCGGGGTCTCGCGCGGTACGCCGGTGTGGACGGCGTGCGAGAGGATCGCCAGCACGACCTCCTCGGGGTAGCCCTGCTCGCGCAGTATCGGGGCGCCGGCCTGAGGGTGCTGCTCGAGCGTGGGGTGAATCTCGTAGTCGAAGTCGTGCAAAAGCCCGGCGATGCCCCAGAGTTCCTCGTCCGCACCGAACCTCCGCGCATAGGCTCTGACAGCCGCTTCGACCGCGAGTGCGTGCCGCCGCAGCGCCTCGCTCTTGGTGTACTCCGTCAGCGTCGCCCAGGCCTGCTCGCGTGTCGGTGCCATCAACTGCAGCATAACGTGCTGCCCGCCATTGTCTCCGCTGGCCATGTCCCGGTGCCAGGCACGCGGACATGGCCGAATCGGGCGGAAGAAGCTCGGAACGTCCGGGCGTAGTCGTTTCAGCCCGGGACTCCGGCTGGTCGGCTCGCTACGAGCTACGATGACCGCGTTCGCCCTAGGCGGCGAGCTCCAAGATCATGACCGACGCTGCAGTCGCCGAAGCCCTACACCGCGAGTCCTTCGTAATCGAGGGCGGTCACCCGCTCTCTGGCACCGTCCAGGCCGCCGGGAACAAGAACGCGGCCCTGCCCATCCTGGCTGCCGCCCTACTCACCGCCGAACCGGTGACATTGCACAACGTTCCGCGCATTCGCGACGTCGAGGCGATGGTCGAGCTGATCGCTCACACCGGCGCCGAGGCCGCGTGGACGGGTACGAATGACGTGACCATTCGAGCCGGCGAGATCACCGAGACCGATCTCGATCCCGATCTCTGCCGCCGCATCCGCGCCTCCTTCCTGCTCGCCGGGCCGCTGCTCGCGCGCGCCGGCGCGGTCAAGATCCCGCCACCGGGTGGCGACGTGATCGGCCGCCGGCGCCTCGACACACACGTGAAGGCCTTTAGCGAGCTCGGCGTCGAGATCGAGGCCGGGCTCGACTATGCGATGAGTGCGCGCAAGCTGCACGGCTGCCGGCTCTTCCTCGACGAGCCGAGCGTGATGGGAACCGAGAACGTGATCATGGCGGCCGTGCTGGCCGAGGGCGAGACGGTCATCGGCAACGCGGCCGGCGAGCCGCACGTCCAGGATTTGTGCCGCTTCCTCGTCTCGCTCGGAGCCGAGATCGAGGGCATCGGCTCCAACCTCCTGCGCATTCGCGGCGTAGAGCGGCTTTCGGGCGGCGAGCACCGCATCTCGCCCGATCACATCGAGATCGCCAGCTTTATCGGGCTGGGGGCGGTCACCGGTGGCGAGCTGACCATCAACGGTTGCAGCGGCGAGGATCTGCGCCCGATCCTTCCCCATCTGGAGCGGTTGGGCGTGCGGATCGACGCTGACGACTGCAGCGTGCGCGTGCCCCACGGGCAGGAGCTCGTGATCCAGGACGATCTCGGCGGCGCGATCCCGAAGATCGAGGATGGGCCCTGGCCGCAGTTCCCCGCCGACCTGACCTCGATCGCCGTGGTCGTTGCCACGCAGGCGCAGGGCACCGTGCTGATCTTCGAGAAAATGTTCGAGAGCAGGCTCTTCTTCGTCGACAAGCTGGTCGGGATGGGGGCTCGGATCATCCTCTGCGATCCGCACCGAGCGGTCGTGACCGGCCCGGCCCCGCTGGTCGGAGATCGCATGGAGAGCCCGGATATCCGCGCCGGTATGGCGATGCTGATCGCGAGTCTCTGCGCCGACGGTGTCTCGACGATCGGCAACATCGGTCAGATCGACCGCGGCTACGAGCGCATCGACGAGCGACTTCGCTCGCTCGGTGCTTCGATCGAGCGAATCTCCAGCTGAGCTCGACGCGGATGAAGGCCCGGCGAAAGCCCGTCGAGCGCGGTCAATCGATGGAGCGTTTTGTTTTTGTTCGAGTTCGATAGGGTGCTGTTATGGCCTCGGATGAGACCGCCGCGACTCGTAGCACTGTCCGACTGACGCCGCGAGGCGGGGGAGACGTTCACGTCGAGACGGGCGTCCCGGTACTCGACCGCCTGCTCGAACAGGTCGCGCGCTACGGACGTTTCGATCTCACGCTGGCCGTCGCGTCCGACTCGGCCGAGGCGCAGATCGTCGCTTCCGGGCGAGCGCTTGGCACGGCGCTGGTCGAGCCACTCAGGGCCGAGGGCGCGAATGGCAACGGCGCCGGTTACATCCCGTCGGCCGAGGCGCTCGCGCACGTCGCTCTCGACCTGAGCGACGATCCCTGCCTGGTCTCAAACTTCGATCTCTCGGCCGACCACGTCGGCGGGCTCGCCGGCGACATGGCCGTTCGCTTCCTGCGCGAGCTGGCGCAAGCGGCTGGAATAGTGCTTCACGTTCGCCTCGTCGAGGGCAACGACACCGAGCACGTGCTGAGCGCCATCTTCAAGGCACTTGGCGTGGCGCTTGGAAGGGCCTGCAACGTGGCAACAGAGAAGCCATGAGCGAAAAGCAGGTAGTTCGCGCCGAGGCGGCGCCGGCGCCCTTCCAGGGCGCTCCGTACAGCCAGGCGATAGTGGCCGGCGGGCTCGTCTTCGTTTCGGGCCAGCTCGGTCTCAGGCCGGGCGAGACGACGCTCGAGGGCAAGGGCATCGAAGAGCAGACCCGGCAGGTGCTCGAGAACGTGAGGGTGATTCTCGAGCAGGCCGGTAGCGGTCTCGACCGGCTACTCAAGACGACCGTATTTCTGGCCGACCTGGCGGACTTCGCGGCGATGAACGCCGTCTATGCGGAGTACGTCGGCGCTGCTCCACCGGCAAGGGCGACCGTGCAGGTGGTGGCGCTTCCCTCCGGCGCTCTGGTCGAGATCGACGCAGTGGCTTTGGCCGGCTAGCCCCTTTCGACGAATGACAAGCGAGGACGCGCAAGAGGGCACCCCGCGCGAAGACGAACGCTGGTTCACCAGGAGCGTCGCGTCGATCGGCGGCGCCAGCTTTTTCGCCGACCTCGGCTACGAGATGCCGACGTCGCTTCTGCCCAGCTTCCTGACCACGACGCTGGGTGCGCCGGCCGCGGCACTCGGCCTGATCGAGGGCTTCGCCGACGGGCTCGGCGGAGTATCTCGCCTGGCCGGCGGCGCCATCGCCGACGATCCCGCTCGCCGGCGCAAGGC
>Ga0209540_10003287_pt1 | contig 11073 bp, 4 predicted proteins | sample BarGraIncu01121A_FD_184501 | JGI IMG/M metagenome (GOLD analysis project Ga0209540, IMG submission 184501) | Arctic peat soil microbial communities from Barrow, Alaska - Barrow Graham LP Incubations 011-21A (SPAdes) (version 2) | ecosystem: Environmental > Terrestrial > Soil > Wetlands > Peat... | reverse complement strand
ATGTGAGACTACTTTATCATAATCTCCTTTTAACATATATTCATTAGCTGAGTCGAGTTCTTTAAGAGATTGAGAATATTCTTCAGGTATAAGATTATTTGTAGCTGGTAGTTCATATATCCTTTGGGCATTAAACCCCAAATTGGGCAGTAGTTTAGTAATCCATTGCGATTGAGGTATTTCTATTGATATGTCGCAGAAGGTACTTTCAAAACCTGCAATAAAATGGATCTCTCTTTTAATACCAGTAGATGTTAGATCCAAGTCTTCAAAAATGGCCACGCGAAAAGTTAAATTAATTGAAGCTTTGAAAGAATCGACACGTTTCTCCTCGAGTTTCATTATCTGATACGGGGTTAGAGGAAACTCAATATTCATTTTATAAGTATACTTGCTAAAAACTTTGTAATAAGGGAAGCTGACTCCAGAACTGATCTCAGCATTATTTCCAAAAGGTTTTAGTTTCCCTTCAACGGAAAGTAATATATATGAATTGATCTGTTGTTTTTGTTTCCCCGGAGACAAATCTAAGTTCATTGGAACTTGAAGCTTGGGATTTTCTGGTCCACCAAGACTGATTATTTCAGTGGAATCAATGATACATTTGTTGTATTCATTATTCAAGTGAAAACTGGTTTCTGCCATTTTTTAAATTTTATTATTTATTTAGTCCATAAAGGTTCCGTTTCCCATCCTTCCGGAAACCCCATTGCTTTTACATCCACATTTGGATATTTTTCTAGAAGTTCAGTAAGTTTGTTTTTAAAAATATGTTTCGGATTTATTGTATCGAGCAAATAAACAATCATAGATAGAAGAAAGTAGGTCCTGTTATTAATTTTTCTTTCAAAACCTCCAGTTGGATCTGAAACAGTAATTATGGTAATCCATATATTTTCGGGCGACAATGGAATTCGTGGAGTTATACTTAAAATTCTATTCCATAATCGGGCATGATGAGCACAAATATTTCTCACATATACTAATGTATGTAACCACGACTCAAATACATGTTCTTCGAGTCCAAAATGATTTGCTATTTCTCTTTTTTCTTTTCCAGGTTTAAGATTGAAATAAAATGAGGATAAGTTCCCAAATGAGGATATTTCCAAGATGATCCAACTTGGTGGTAATGGATCTGAGTATTTATTATTGAACGACTTGATATAGACTTCATCACTTCTATCCTTTTCGGTAGTTAATTTATCAATTGATTCCTGATGTTTTCTTCGATCCTGAAATAATGTATTGTCGTTAAACCAAAATGGTCCATAACTATGTGACAAAATGTAAATCATTTTTGCCCTGATAGATATTTCAATCTTTTCTAGTTCACTTGATACGAGTTTTCGCAGTTCTCTATCAAAACAATAGAGTTTGAATGCATTGTTAAACTTGGAATCAGATTTAAATTTTTTTGCAGACTTAGGTTCTGCCAACATAGGATGCCAATATCCACTCAACCTGAAATAACTTATGTTTTCAAGTAAATGCAGAGCTTTAGCATCATTCTCAACCGTTAATCCACGATCCTTTAGTTGCTGAAGTTGCCCGGCATAATCAAGTGCCGGTTGGTTATATGGCACTCTTGGCATAAGTATAAAAATAGAAAGTCCACCCTGAGCGCCCTGATCTGACGGGAAGGGGGGTGGACATGTTGATGTAAAGATAATTACAGTTTTTCATCTGTGCAAATATTTCTTACCTAGGCATTTTTTAATCTATGCCTTTCTATTAAATTGTTAAGCTTCCTTTTTTAACCCATATAATACCAGATAATCATCACTCTTCCCTAGCTTCCGAAGATTCGCCTTCTGCGCTGCACTGAGCCTTGGATAATGACGAGCATGCCAGTTTTCAACTTCAACAACATCCTCAATATTTAGTCCAAAGGTTTTGTAAACTATTTTATCGATCTCTGTTTGCTCGTGGCTTGCATAATCATAACGAGTATCAGATTTTTGTTTATTAATAATTGAATTTAATTGAGGTGATAAATGTTCAATATGTTGAAGGACAGAAACTTCTTTTAATTCATCAACTTGTGAGGAAACTGTATGTCCAAAATAACTTTTTAAAAAATATTTAAATAGTTTTGATGCTAGATAACATAAAAGTGTTTCAATATTTAATTCAGAAAAAATTAAGCATCCGTTTACATCGAATGGTCCTTTATTGTCCAATCTAAAAGAAGGTGAGTATATTCCAATTCTTGAAAATGAAATTCCCTTTCTAAAATAATCAGTAATGTTTCTTGGGTAAGGGATTGATGAATCTGGTGTAATAAGAAGGGCTCCTAATAAATGTTTAACAGACCATTCACTCCAATCAATAAAATAATTGGTAGGCACAAAATAATTTGGTATCCAACCACCTTCTGAATCACTTTCACCTCCTTTATCATACGGCGCAATATACCTGCCACAAAAATACCTGTTGCTTTTTGGATTGTCAATAGATATCCCTTTTTGAGCTATTTCACGCCGAAGAAGATCATTATTTCTGATTTTTTCCAAATCGTCTTCCGTTAGAAGAAATTGGAAGAAATCATTGATATTTCTATAATTACCCCTTGCATCAGGATTCTGGTACAAATAAACAGGATTATCACCTGTTTGTAATCCCACCTTCACTTCAGCAATATCACCTAATTTAACTACTTCAATTTCCTTATTATTTATTTGGATTTTACGAAACTGAACAGATTTGCCATTTAATTCTCTTAGTTCAGTGATTGGTTTATTATCAGGATAATTCCCATCATTCATCAGGGCAAACAATTTTGGGCTTGCAACAAAGAATGGCAGATTGCTATTGGATAAAATGAGTTTTTGAAGAAAATAATATATTGCAAACTCAGGAGTACTAATTTGCTTGTTTTTTTCTGAAATGAGGGTCATGTTAAGTATTTCAATGAATCTACCATAATTTTCATGGATACTTACGTTGGTAAGGTCAACCATCTGACAGAAATGGTTTTTGTCAAATGCTTTTATAACCTGGCCGTTTTCATCAGTTGTGAATTCATTTCGCCGACAGATGATTACAGCCGTATTAACTGTTGCTCCAAAAGTATCCTGATGAACCCTTATCATTTTATGAATGTAGTTGTCCATCATTTGCTTCCTGAGAGGCAAATGACTCTTAATTGTCATAAATGTATCGCTTACAATATATGCCAAAATGCCATCGTGCTTTAAAGGTGTTTTACGCGCTCCGGAACCAAGGAATCGTGCAATAAAGGCACCATAAGGATCTTTGCTTTCAAGGTTAAGAGATTCGGTTATTTCTTCATCAAGTTTTGTTCCTCCATAAGGTGGATTTCCCAGGACTATATCGAATACTCCTGATTGAGAAGCTAACCCGAACATCCATTCCGGATCAAACCATTCTGCATGTGAATTCTGATCGTACGGATTCCATCTGGCTATCTGATGAGCCAGTGTCTGTACGTCATTGGTACCAATTAGTTTTTCCTCAAATAGTTTTTTCTTACTATCGATCTGTTTGATCTCCTTTTTTATAGCAGTTTTCTGGTTTTCCTTTAGATTGGTTTTCTTAAGCTCTTTTTCTAGCAAATCTCTTTTTGAAGTCAGATTCTCAATTTGAGACTCAAATTGTCTGTTATCAACTGAATATAAATTTTCCAGAAGCTCCTGTAGTCTTTGCCTCAATCTTTCATCTTCTCTTTCCAGTTGGTTTTTTTCACTCCTGTTTTTTGTAAAGAAGAATGACTTTCGAAGTTCCTTTAATTGATTTTCAATTTTTATTACATCTTCACTTCTTGTGGTCGGGGCAATAAGTTGTTTCAACGTATTTGCAGCAACGAATTTTGTCTCAAGATTTGGTAATGGTTTTATTCCGTAGTTTTCTGCTCGGGCCTTTTCATTGATGTTCTGGTTAACCATCAACGATATAAAAAACCTGAGCTTTGAAATGTGTATCGCAATTGGTTGAATATCGACTCCGAAAATGCAATTCTGAATAAGGTAAAGTTTCCTGGTATAATCCGGATCGTTTTTTAAAAATGTTGCTTTTATCTCATCAATTTCAACCTTAAGTTGCCGTTCTGCTTCTTCACGTGCTTTTTCAGATGAGATTTTGCTTGCAATCATGAGATCATCTACCTTGGGTTTAAGAAGCAGTTCAAGCTGTTCATGTTCCCATTGTTCATTGCCCGGGTCAAGTTTCCCGAGTGCATGAACTATCTGGTGCAACATGCCCATTGGAAATGCCCCTGAACCACAAGCCGGGTCAAGGATCTTAATTTCACTCAGGTATTTTATAATTTGATTAATCAGATCTGGATTATCGCTAAAAGGATTCTCCTCAGATTCATAGGAAAGAAGATTCCTGAAATTCTCTTCGATTTGAGTGCTTTTGTTGTATCCTGAATTCTTTAGTCTGGTTGTGAGATAGGTAATCAGACTCTCATCCACCATGTAATTTACTATCTCACGTGGTGTATAATAGGAGCCGGTCTTTTTCCTGGCAGTGGTTTTTGATTCCGGCAAATAAGCTGCCAGAAGGTTCTCGAAGATCTTCCCAAGTAATTCGGGGTCAAGGGCAATCTCCTGGTCAAGTGGTGTGTTTTCTTCAATCGTAAAGTAATATTGATTAAAAATCTCATAAAGTCCTTCATTCTCCTCATCACCAAAAAAAAGAAGATCCGGAACAACAAGCTTATTTGGTTCAGTCCCTGGTTTTGATAAATCCGGATCAGAAAACCAGTCTATCCTTGTGTTATGATCTATATCAAGATTTTCAAAAAGGCCGCCATTTAGAAAAGGAATATTAGCAAACAGATCTTTGAAAGACTTTTGGGGACTATTGAAAAAGCTCTCGTATCTGAATCTGGGCATTCCGTGATCACCGAAATTCTTTTTACTAAGAGATCGCTGGTCAGAATCAATATTAGTGTTGAAGGTCGCAAAGAACAAATTCTGGAGGATAGCTTTATAGTATGTACTCTTATATTTATCGGAATAATTTAAAATTGTATCAATATATGTTTTGTCAAATAGTTTTTCAGGTATCAGTGTTTCTGAACCTCTGTGTTTGTGTTTTAAAAACCAGACAAAAATAATACGGGTAAGTAACCTTATACAGGCAATCTGATTAGCCACCTCCTGAACCTCATTAACCTTTTTCTCTTTGTTCTCGGGAAGAGTCTTATAATACTCATATGGGAATTTAACCTTAGTTATCGCCTTATTATACCATTCTGCTACTCGGGCATAAAAATCTTTATTTAGGATCTTAAGGTCAAAGACTTTTTGCCAGTTTTCGTATAGTAAATTGAAAGATATTATTTTTTCACTAAGTTTAAGTTGTTGAATAATTCTTTCATGCCCAGCATGAACTTTCAGTATATTAATGTCTTTTAAAATACTTATTCTTCCTACTTTCTCACCTTTTTGTCCTTTCCTCTGATATTGCCCACGCTCAGCCGCTGAAAATGACAGGTTATCGGAATACCGTATCAACAGAACTACTGGTCTGCTTGATGACCGCCGGTTTATTGCACGGGTAAGACGGCTTATATCACTTTTCGTGGGGATTATACCATCGGCCAGTTGAAGCCCGAAAACCAAAAGCATATCATAATCATCTGAACTCATATTGAGAAAGTCATCAACTTTCTTTTTCTGCTCTTTCCCTTCAATAGACAGGTCATTTACCATCCCGATGAATCTTGCATCGGAAACTTTTTCAATTAGATTCTGATCGGTCAGATAATCTTTCAGGAATTCTTTAAGGTCTATACCTGATTTAGCTGCAGGTGCAATATCTATGTTCAGAATATCATTGAAGAATCGTGTTCCGGATTCAAGGATATCCTGTTCTAAAAAAAATGACAGATCCATTATAGTTAAAATGTTTTATTTCTTGAAACGACAAACCATGTTATGAGATCGTAATTCTCGATCTTGTATCGTTCAGCAGGAATGGAATCATCAAATTGTTTCAATTTCATACTGCCTCCATCGAAAATATCAGTTATAAGCTTATTATCCTCATGTCCGAATTTCTTTTTCATCCACTGCTCAATAAATGATTTCAGACTTGCAATAGTCACATCATCAGGCTTTTCAATCTTGTCAGGCACAAACCTTTTACATTCTTTATGTTCCCGCAGGGCATAAAGAACTTCCATATTATTCAAAATATGAAATCTGCCATCGGCTGAAGAATAAAACAACTCCAGATATTTGTATTTATGATCTTTTGCATTTTCAACTTTCTTCGGATATCCGAGCAGCCCTATTAGTCCGGGAGAGAAAGCATTCAATTTGGATTCTACGATTGAATTGAAACCGGTATAAACGCCATTTGGAATACTATCCAGCTCATTGCGTCTGTTGCTGAACAGGTCAAAAAGTTCTTGTCTGAAAGTCTCGTACGAAAGATCATTAAATCCAAATGAACCGGCTTTCCCCTCAATATCATCCCAGCTTATTTCGAGCTGTTTGAAGAGCTTGGCAGTCTGTTTTGAGAAAAGTTTATCTTTCTCATCAAGTATATCATCAAATTGTTTTGTGATAGTCTGCATCTCTGTACCTACAAGGGCGCCGGCAGCCATCCTTGATTCAACACGTGTTTTAAGTTTCAGGTAATCATCAACGTTCTTGGCCGGCCAGAAGTTTACTCCATAAATATTTTTATGCTGTGACCCGATACGATCAATCCTTCCAAACCGCTGAATGAGTCTTACCGGATTCCAGTGGATGTCGTAATTGATCAGGTAATCGGCATCCTGAAGGTTTTGGCCTTCACTAAGACAATCTGTTGCGATCAGGATATTCACATCTTCCTGTAGAATTTTAAATGTCTCAGGATCATTTTCTGCTATTACAGTCTTCCATTTAGAATAATTTTTTGGTTCCGGAATATTCAATTTTTCATAAAGATATGACCAATCCTTTTCACGGTAAAGTTTTGTCTCAGGAGCAAATCTTTCAAGGAGCGGTTCAAAATCGTCTTTACTACGGCGGGAGAATATTTTATAAGTACACTGATTTTCAGTCCCGCTTACAAAAGCCATTTTATCAAACCCACGAGCTTTCAGCTGATCGTAAAGATATTTTGCAGTGTCTCTGAAAACGCTGAATACAATGATTTTACGATCAGGATTTTCCTTTCGACTTTCTGTAATTACTTCTATAAGCTTTTGGAGTTTCGTATCTGAGGAATGATGATTGGAATTCTCGCTTAATTCCTTTTTTATTTGTTCATTCAGCTCTTTCAGGTTTTCAAAAAGTACTTTTAATGATTCAAGGTCGTCTCGGAGTGCTAGTTCAAATGATTCAAGAAATACTATATCGCTGATCTTGATAGGAGATTTTTTACCTATTTCATAAACGCCGTCAAATTCAATTCCCTCAAAAACCTCTTCTATATCAAATTGTTCCTCATCAATTGTAAACAGGTTAATCTCAGAATCTTTATTGTTTTTAATATACTCATGTACCCTTCTGTAAACCAATTTATGATAATCATAAACTGATTTTAACGTTTCGAAGAAAGAAAACCAGCTGGATTCCATTCTCTTTACGAGCAGTACATACATGATCCTTGCAAGCGCTTTTTGCCTGTACCTTTCATTTTCTGTAGCATCCTTGGTTTTCTTCTCCCTCATATAGAATGCCGGTTTATAGGCAGTCATATGGATCTTTTCAATAGCATCAAGGACTGATTCTACGGTTTTATACTCACCAATCTCAATCTTGTCGCCAGGTATATTTAACGGCGGTTCAACTTTTGGGAAATGGAGTTCCTCTTTAAGATGTTTTTCAATAAGCTGCCGCGTCCTGGCAACAACAGTTGCATCAATAAGTTTGAAAATCTCTTCCGGAATATTCGCGCGCAACTCGCTGAGTTTTCTATCATCCTGGAACTGCCATTTATTAAAGTATTTTTGGGCGTCGCCGAATTTTCTTTCCAATGATTTTATTTCAATTCCTTCAACATTATTAAAACCCGAATCGTTTCCTCCTGCGATAAGCTTAAACTGATTTCTGATATCGGTAAGCTTATTATTTATCGGGGTTGCCGATAGCATAAGAGTTTTAATATCTTTATTCCCGGCAGACTGATATAAGTTATCGATAAGGAACTTGTACCTGTTAGATGCATCATTTCGCAGGTTATGGCTTTCGTCTATAACAATCAACAGCTTCTGAAATCTTTTAAAATTGTTAAGTGTCATGCCTTCCTTATTCATTCGGTTATTGAAAAGGTCAGTATGATAACGGACATAATAATCAAATTTATCGGGTTCAAAGATTGAATGCCTGTCTTTCAGATATCTCAACCAGTTATTGGCAATTTTCTTAGGGCAAAGTAATAGGATTTTATATCCCTGTAGTTCGTAGTATTTCATAATTGCAAGAGCAGACCAGGTTTTCCCAAGCCCTACCGCATCGGCAAGAATTGCTCCATTATACTTCTGAAGCATCCTGATGAGGCTCATTACCCCTTTTTGCTGGAACAGGAAAAGTTTATTAAAGATAACTGTGTCTCTGAGGTGACTTATATCTTTTCTTGCAGAGATATCAATCTCAAGCTGATCAAAATCCTCTTTGAACAACTCATAAAGAGTTTTATAATATAAAATCTCCGGTTCGTACTTTTCAAAAAAGTCCGATATGAGAGAAATTAAAAAATCCTTACATGTTTGAATTTGATTTTTATCTGTTTCAATTTTGTCTTTAGTTGATTCGGAATTCCAAACAAGTTCAAACCATTCTCCGGCCTTTTCAAATCCGGCATCCGTACCACTGACCAGTTTGTTAAGCTCTATATTAGCTGAAGGTTTAAGACCGATACCTGCATCAGTAAAATTAGAGCTGCCAACCAGGTAGAAGTTGTCCTTATGTTTCGAAATGTCGGGGTTGTGGTAGATGTAAGTCTTAGCATGGCAGAAGTTTTTGTCGACAGTTTTAACTTCTACGTTTTCTTGTTTTAGAAATTCCACTGCCTTCTCACATTCATCTTTCAGATTAAATATCTCATTTACCTCATGTTTTTCATTTATGATATCAACTATATTTCTACGACTTGGTTTCAAAGAGAAAAGATCACCAAGGATTATCCTGTAACTAGTCTGGTGTTTAATTCCGGTATATAATCGTGAAAGTGCCGAGATAGTAAAATACCCTGTTACAAAGTCGAATTTGCCTCCTTCCGAAATATTGCTTTCAAGATATTGGTAGATCGTTTTCTCCTGGCCCTTGATTAATTCATGTTTATTATCGATAAGCATCTGTTAAACTTTAATAGTAATTGAATTAGAAAAGAATTATCACTTTCACCAAAAAAACATACTAAGTTATATAAAACAGATTAGAAAGGGGGGAATTTTAGACTAAATCAAATTTGCAACATTTTGTGGTTATGAAAATCCGTCACAATGTCTCGGATTTAAGATATTGACTTTCTTTCTTAACCAGGGATATATATAGAAAGATAGATCATTTTACCGATATCGGGAAAATGATCAGGAATAGATACTGGCGATTGTGCTAACTTTTAGTTGGTGCCGACTCTTCCTGAAGGTGATTTTTTGTGCTCGGTAACCTGTCACCTTCTTGATTTCATGATAACATGATAGCATGATCGCACGATAAAAAGACCTGCATGCCATAAAAATGATATTTCAGGCTTTTGAGAAAACAAGTACCCCATTTTGCCCGCCAAAACCGAATGAGTTAGAAATCGCAGCTCCAATTTTCACAGCCCGGGCCTGATTGGGTATTACGTCCAGATCACATTCCGGATCTTTTAATTCAAAATTAATGGTGGGAGGTAAAATCCCATGATGAACTGCCAGCACAGTAGCAGCTGCTTCAATTGCACCCGCTGCACCAAGCGTATGACCAATCATTGATTTGTTCGAACTTACAGGGACATTCCTGTATCCAAAAGCCTTTTGAATCGCCAGCGTTTCAGTCTTATCATTCACCCTGGTCGCAGTTCCATGAGCATTGATATACCCTATATCTTCCGGAACAAGACCTGCATCTTTAACAGCAAGCTGCATGGCCGCAGCTGCCCATGTGCCATTCGGTTCAGGTGCAGCAATCGCATACGCATCTGAGGTCATGCCGAATCCACTTAACAATGCTAAAGGTTTTGCTCCTCTCCTTTCAGCATGTTCCAATGTTTCCAGCACCAGAACACAGGCACCTTCACCAATCACAAATCCATCCCGGTTCAGATCAAAGGGACGGCTGGCAGCTTCAGGTTCTTCATTAAAAGTTGAAAGAACTCCCATGCTCGAGTAAGCATCAAGAACAAAAGGGGTCATGGTGGATTCTGCTCCACCGGCCAGGATCACATCTGCCATACCTCCCCTGAGCAGTCCAAGTGCAATTCCAATCGAATGGGTACCGGTTGTACAGGCAGCAGAGACTCCCAGGTTTGGCCCATGAATTCCCAGAACTATTGCTGCATTACAAACCGGCATGTTGGGAATAACCCTGGGCACTGTTAAAGGATTTACCGAGCCCGGTCCCATTTTCAAAAACCGGCTATACTGATCTCCAATGTGTTCAGCATCTCCGGCGGCCGATCCAATGACACAGCCGATTCTGTCCCTGTCTTCATTATTCAGATCCAGGCCGGCATCCTTCACTGCCTCAATTGCTGCACTGGAAGCCAGTTGAGATACCCTGGCCATTTTACGCGATTCTTTACGATCAAAATAATCCTCCGGTTTATATGATATAACCTCTGAACTAATCTGGCTTTTGTGACCATGAGGATCGAAAGCCTGAATTCTTTTAATTCCCGACTTGCCTGTTATCAGTGAATTCCAGAAATCAATACGATTACAACCAATAGAGGTAAATACTCCAATACCAGTGACTGCAACTGCTCTATTTCTATCCATGACAGGTATGGGTTCTTAGTGAAAAAACTGAAGTTACGGGCTAAAGATACTAAAGCCGGACAAACTAACTAAGCCTGACCAAAGAACTTGACCGGCTTTGGACAGAGTTAATAGAAAATTACAATAAGTTAAAATTAATTCCAGTATTCTGATAAGTGTTCTTATCAGCACAGCTCCTG
>Ga0209540_10003286_pt1 | contig 11083 bp, 8 predicted proteins | sample BarGraIncu01121A_FD_184501 | JGI IMG/M metagenome (GOLD analysis project Ga0209540, IMG submission 184501) | Arctic peat soil microbial communities from Barrow, Alaska - Barrow Graham LP Incubations 011-21A (SPAdes) (version 2) | ecosystem: Environmental > Terrestrial > Soil > Wetlands > Peat... | reverse complement strand
CCGAGGCGCTCGGGCAGATCAGCGACCCCCGTGTCGTGGAACCGCTCGCAGTCGCGCTCGAGGACCGTGATTGGGCTGTACGCCTTGCCGCCGTCGAGGCGCTGAGACAGATCGGTGACCCCCGTGCCGTGGAACCGCTCACAGCCGCGCTCAAAGACCGCGACCGAGCTGTGCGCGTTGCCGCCGCCGAGACGCTTCGCGAGATCGGTGACCCCCGTGCCGTGGAGCGACTCGCGGCCGCGCTCAAGGACCGCGACTGGCGTGTGCGCGAAGCCGCTGCTGAGGCGCTGAAAAAGCCGGCGGGCATCTGACCCGCCGAGTACACGCAGAAGATGCACCCCGACTTGCCGGGGCCCACTCGCTTGTGGGGCTACCGCGACGCGTCGGCCGCCGACGGCAGATACTTGGGTGGCGTGATCGTCGCTAAACGCGGTACGCCGGTGTTGCTCAACGTGAGCAACCGCTTGCCCGACAAGCAGCTCATCCCGAGCGACCCTACGATCATGGTCGGCGGCGGCAAGACTGTGGGCGATCTGCCGTACAACCGGTGCGTCACGCACCTGCACGGCGGCTTCACCCCGTGGTTCAGCGACGGCACACCGTACCAGTGGTTCGATCCCTCGGGCTCGACGGGCGCGAGCTTCATGAACGTGCCGGGAACCGATCCGGCTGCGGGTACGACGAACTACTACTACCCGATGCAGCAGAGCGCCCGGCAACTCTGGTACCACGACCACGCCATCGGCATCACGCGCACGAACGTGTACTCGGGCCTCGCCTCGGCGTTCATGGTCGTGGACGACTTCGAGGTCGGGCTTGTGAACAAGGGCCTGCTGCCCGATCTCATCGGCACCCCGCTCATCATCCAAGACAAGTCGTTCGTGCCCGAGAACGTGCTCGCGCAAGATCCGTCGTGGCGTTGGGGCGATCCGGGCAGCCTGTGGTACCCGCACGTCTACGCGCCCAACGTATCCTCACCGAAGAAGCCGAACCCAAGGGGCCGCTGGGACTGGGGCCCCACCATGGACGCTCACCCGTCTCACGGCACGATGGCGCTGCCGGCCCTCTCGGCGGTGCCCGAGGTGTTCTTCGACACGATCCTCGTGAACGGCGGTCTCTACCCGGAGGCGAAGGTGCCGGCGCAGCGCGTGCGCTTCCGGATCCTCAACGGCGCACAGGCGCGCTTCTTCCACCTGACCCTGTTCGCCGAGGACTCCGCGAACCCCGGCGAGGCGAAGAGCAACGCGCCCGGCCCTGCGATGTACCAGGTGGGCACCGAGGGCGGTTTCCTGCCCGCGGTTGCGGTGCACGACAACACCACAAAGATGCGCTTCAGCGGTCCCGAGACCGTCGATCCGCGCGGCCCGTTCAACCTGCTGCTCTCGCCTGCCGAGCGTGCCGACGTCGTCATCGATTTCAGCGGTGTCGCGGCCGGGACGTCGTTCATCCTCTACAACGACGCGCCCGCCCCGTTCCCGGGCGGCGATTCGCGCAACGACTTCTTCACCGGCAGCGAGAGCCGCGTGGCGGAGGGCGGCGCGCCGGGTGCTGTGGCCGGCCACGGTCCCGACACTCGCACGCTGCTGAGGATCACGGTCGAGCCGGGCAAGGCTGAGAAGCTGGGTACCGACGCGTGGCTCAAACAGCTCAACGGTCACCTGAAGGCGAACTTCCTCACCGGCAACCAGCCGCCGCTCATCGTCCACGGCGTCGATCCGTCGACGCCCAAGTTCCCGTACGCGGGTCCGGTCACTCGACGGCTCACTCTTAACGAGGATTTCGACGAGTACGGTCGCCTCATGCAGCGCATGGGCACCCTCACGAGCAAGAGCACGAACAACCAGGGCATCCCGACATGGGGTCTGGCCTACGACGCACCCGCCACGGAAACGCCAACCGCCGGTGCGACCGAGATCTGGCAGATCTTCAACCTCACGATGGACGTCCATCCCATGCATTTCCACCTTGTGAACGTCCAGTTGCTCCAGCGGCAGGCCTTCAAGGGCGATCCATCTCACTACGAGTTCAACGGTTCCCCGACGCCACCAGACCCCAACGAGGTCGGGTGGAAGGAGACCATCCGGTGCAACCCGGGCGAGGTGACGACCGTCGCGATGAAGTTCGACTTGCCGAAGCTGCCCACCGCCAAGATGACGAGCGCGGTGAGTCCGAGGACCGGCGGCCACGAGTATGTGTGGCACTGCCACATCCTCGAGCACGAGGAGCACGACATGATGAGGCCGCTCGTCGTCACGTGAAGGTCTGCTCGGGCGCATGACTGCGTGCCATTCGCGTGCCTTGTGCGCAAGAAGCGCGCTGACACAGTCTACGACTTGCCGACACGCGACAGAGCCGAGTGGTACTGCACACGGCGCGTGACCTGCGACGATGCAGCACTGTGCGGGACGCACGGACCCTCCCTGGAACCCGCAGGTCAGGTTTCGAATTCCCTTGGGCGGTACGGCCCCGGCAGGTGTTCGATTCCCTGACGCTCGAATCGCCGTCGGGTTCGGCGCCCGAGAGCATGGGCGCTCGCGGTGACCGATTGATGGATTAACACCATCACCAACTAAGCTCGTGATGGATATGCGTGCGATCGACCTCGCCGCGCATCTGTCGCGGAGGTCCATACCCTCGGACAGACACCCCCGAGGGGTACAGGGTCGACGACCCGAGGAGAGCGGGAGCCTCTGGTACGGATTATGCAGAGGGTTACAATCGCGTCTGTTCACGGCTTCGCGTGATCGCATCTGGTGCTTGTGGTCTGTTCTCCGGCAAGGACATCGAATAGGGCCGGCACTGCCCCCTCGGTTCGATCTACGCCGCCTCGAGGTACCTCACGAGCTGGAATGCCTTGTCCAAGCTGAGCTTGCCGGCGTTCCCCTGCACGAGAAGGCGTTGAGGTTCCCGAGGTTCAGCCCTAGGGCCTTCGCCGTCCGACAGCGAGTGACGCCCTTCTCGGCTTCCAGCGCGAGCACTCGCTCGCGCGCCTCGAGCTTGAGGTGGGCGTCACGAGAGGTCGCGTCACGCCGGGACATGTGACTCCACTACGCCTTGGCGTCAGTCACTGCATGAGCAGCACGCCGCGCACGAGACACACAGCCACGAGGGCGAGACTGCAGTTGGGGATACCGCTGCGTAGACAGCCTGCGGGCGGCTCACGCACGGTCGCGACCTGACTTGCACGCTGCTGCGCCCGCTCCTGGGGTGGCCATTGGCCCGGACCTGTCGCGTATGCAGGCGTTTCGTCACGATTGTGGACGGGTAGGTTGGGACTCTGACAGGAGGTAAGGAGGGACACATGCATCCGTTCATCAAACATCTCGTGGATGATCACCGTGTTCAGCGTGGGCTGGCGATGGATCTCGAGAAAGCCCACGCTCCGGAGGATCGAAAGAGACTCCGGGAGCGGCTGGCAGACGAGTTGTTGCCCCACATGGCGGGCGAAGAGGATTCCATCTTCTCCCTCATGCGCGCTTCGGGCGACACCGCCGAGGAGAAGGCGCTTGAAGCGTTGCAGGAGCACCATGTGAGCCGGCTGGTTCTACGTGAGTTGCTCGACCTCGGGTTGGACAGCAACGTGTTCAGCGCGAAGGCCGCAGTGCTCTCTGAACTCACCGATCATCACACTGAAGAGGAGGAGTCCGAGCACTTCCCCTGGCTCGAGAAGCATGCATCGAAGGAGAAGTTGGACGGGCTCTTCGATGACTACAGGAAGAGCGAGAAAGCCGCCGCAAAGTAGTCAGCGAACTCGGTCTAGGACCGCGTGCACGGCGAACGCGCGTGCTCGGAGTACAGGCGGGGTCTGCTGACCCTGCCTCTGGTGCATTACGTAGGGAGGTTCTGATGGCTGGAAAGAAGAGGGTGCCCGCCAAGGGCAAGCACATGACGTCCGGGACAGTTGTCCCCGAGATGGGTGACGCCGGTGAGTTGCACCAGCATGCAGGAGGGAAGCATCCTCCACTCACGACAAACCAGGGCGTACAAGTCTCAGACGACCAGAACTCGCTGCACGCCGGCGATCGCGGGCCGATACTGCTTGAGGACTTCGTCCTCCGAGAGAAGATCATGCACTTCGACCACGAGCGCATCCCAGAGCGCATCGTGCACGCGCGCGGCACCGGAGTGCACGGCTTCTTCGAGCTCACGAATTCACTGAGCAAGGTCACGACCGCGAAGATCTTCACCCAAGTAGGCGTCAAAGTCCCGGTCTTCGCACGCTTCTCAACCGTGGCCGGCGGATCGGGATCAGTGGACACCCCCCGCGACATACGTGGCTTCGCTGTGAAGTTCTACACCGAAGAAGGCAACCTGGACCTCGTGGGCAACAACGTTCCGGTCTTCTTCATCCAGGATGCGATCAAGTTCCCTGACTTCGTCCATGCCGTGAAGATGGAGCCGGATCGCGGGTTCCCGCAGGCCGCGAGCGCCCACGACACGTTTTGGGATTTCGTGTCGCTCACCCCTGAGGCTATGCACGCTGTCATCTGGGTGATGTCGGACCGCGCGATTCCCCGCTCACTACGCATGATCGAGGGATTCGGCGTCCACAGCTTCCGGTTCATCGACCGTTCGGGTCACAGCACGTTCGTGAAGTTCCACTGGCGCCCCGTACTCGGCTTGCAGTCGACCGTCTGGGACGAGGCTGTCAAGATCGCCGGGGCGGACCCGGACTTCCACCGCCGTGACATGTTCGAGGCGATCCAGGCCGGCGAGTATCCCGAGTGGGAGCTGTTCGTCCAATTGTTCACGCAGGAGCAGGCGGACGGCTTCCCCTTCGACCACCTCGATTCCACCAAGCTGATTCCGGAAGAGATCGTTCCGCTCACGTTGGTCGGACGAATGGTGCTGAACCGCTGGCCCGACAACTTCTTCGCCGAGACGGAGCAGGTCGCCTTCTGTCCGGCTAACATCGTGCCGGGCATGGACTTCAGCGACGACCCGCTCCTCCAGGGCCGGCTCTTCTCCTACACCGACACGCAGCTCTCACGTCTTGGTGGGGTGAACTTCCAGCAGATCCCGATCAACGCGCCTCAATGTCCTCAGAACAACAACCAGCGCGACGGGCACATGCAGATGGCGGTGCCGCACGGCCGGACCAGCTACGAGCCCCAATCGCTCGAGGCGGATCGGCCCCTCGAGACCCCTCACGGATTCACCAGTGCCGCGCTTCCCATTGATCACGGACTCAAGCGCCGCACCCGGCCGGCGAGCTTCGCCGATCACTACAGCCAGCCGCGCCAGTTCTACCGCAGCCAGAGTCCCGCGGAGCAGACCCACATCGTATCGGCGTACGTGTTCGAACTGTCCAAGGTGCAGACACCACATGTGCGAGAAGCGATCGTCGGACATCTGCGCCACATCGACGCCTCACTGGCCAAGCGCGTTGCCGCAGGCCTGAACATGGCGACGCTACCCGCCGCACCTCAAGCAGCCCACATTCAAGACCTGCCGACATCGCCCCCGTTGGGCCTCATCGGCAAGATGAAGGACACGCTGAAGGGTCGCTCTGTGGGCATTCTGATAGCCGAGGAATCCGACAGCGCGGCCATTGATGCGATCCGCAAGGCGGCACACGCTGCCGGGGCTACCGTCAAGCTGGTGGCGCTCAAGATCGGGGAGGTCAAGCTCGGGGGCGGCAAGTACGAGGTCATCGAGAACCAGCTCGCCGGGACACCGTCGGTCGTCTTCGACGCAGTAGCGGTCGTCCTGTCCGAGGCGAGCGCGAAGCAACTCGCCAAAGAAGGCGCTGCCGTCGACTTCGTGCGGGATGCCTTCGGCCACCTCAAGGCGATCGCCGCCAACGGGGGTGCCAAGGCGCTCCTCAAGGCCGCGGGCGTCACTTCCGACGCGGGCGTCGTCGACGCCGCCGATCCCAAAGCGTTCATCAAGGCGGCCAAGACGCGTCAGTGGGCACGCGAGCCAAAGGTGCGCACACTGCCGTAGGCGGGCGCCTGTTGGTGAGTCGCATCAATCTGCGGCGCCCCGTCTCCCGCTTCAGGAAGACGGGGCGCCGCTGCGTTCGTGCGCGGGAGAACCGGGACCGACTCCGCGAACAGACATGCGTACCGGCGTTCAAACGGCTCGCGCCCCGTCGTCTCATCATGAGTCCGTCCACGTTTCGACACGAGGCGCGTGGCTCTACGAGCGCCTGCCCGGCGGGTAGAAGAAGGTTCTCGATTGCGTGCTGGGGGAAGACATTGTCTATATTGAGACCGGAGCGGGGGCTGACTGACGTGCCATCGAAGGCTAGGTCCAATTGGGATCTCCTCGGTGAGACCTTGAGTGAATGGCGAGAAGACAAGGCACCCCGGCTTGCGGCGGCGCTCGCCTACTACGGAGCCTTCTCGCTTGCCCCCCTGCTCATCGTCGTGATCTCGATTGCAGGCTTCGTGGTAGGCGACAGCCAGCAGGTTCGTGACCAGGTCGTGGGGCAGGTGGGATATGCGGCCGGGCCGCAGACGGCCCAAGTGGTCGCGACGCTCATAAAGAACGCGCCCGCAGGAGCCGGTGGTATCCTCGCCGGCGCGATCGGCGTCGCCATGCTCCTCCTTGGGGCGACCGGCGTCTTCGGTCAATTGAAGGACGCACTCAACACGATCTGGGAGGTGAAGGGCGAACGCCGAAAGGGAACATGGGGCCTCATAAGGGCCAGGTTCCTGTCGTTCACAATGGTGGTGGGGATGAGTCTCCTATTGCTGGTGTCGCTCGTCATCAGTGCCGGAATCTCTTTCGTCAACGCGTACTTCGACCGCTTGCTCGGGGACTGGGCAGTCACTGTCCAATTACTCGATGTGGCAGTCTCCCTAGCGGTGGTCACCTTGGTCTTCGCGGCGATCTTCAAGATCATCCCGGACGCCCGCATCGCGTGGAGGGACGTATGGGCCGGCGCATCTATCACAGCCGTCCTGTTCACCATCGGGAAGGAGATCCTCAGCCTTTACCTCGCAAGGATCGCGACCTCGTCCGCTTACGGCGCAGCGGGATCGCTGGTCTGCATCCTGGCATGGCTGTACTACTCGGCACAGATCCTCTTCCTCGGGGCTGAGTTCACGCAGGTCTACGCGAGGCGGCGCGGCTCCCGGACTGGTAGCGACACTCGAGGGTATGAGGGGGCGCCTTCCGCCAAGGCGTGATCGCCTCTGACCTGGGGCGTTTCGGGATCGTCCGTCTCCGTCTCGCATGGGTGCAAGAACGACGCGCAAGACGGCGATGCAGTCTTCCAAGAGTCCGTCGGATTCCGGGTTTGGGCATACACATGACGCGGATCCGGGTGTGTGCCATCTATCTTGGAGGCGATCATGATGCTGTGGACCATTCTGGCCATCCTGCTCATACTCTGGCTTCTCGGCCTCCTCCTTCACATCGCCGGTGGACTGATCCACATCCTGCTCGTGATCGCTCTCATCGTTCTCGCGATCCAGCTGTTTCAGATGTTCAGCGGCCGCCGCTCGGTGTGAACGATCTACCATCAGAATCACCGTGACGCCCACATGCTCGTACACTCCTAGGGCAGCAGCCGGCAGCCGGAGTATCCATGCTGATTCTCGGGAGTCTTGCCCGGACCGCTTACACGCGACATCGAGACGCAGACAGCCTCTAAGCTTGGAATTCCGGGACTGAACGTCGTGGTGTCGACGGTCCGGACTCCGATCGCTCGAGCAAGTAGGTTCACGCGACCCTCGGGTAGACAGGGCGGAACTGGTTGTCCTTCGGGTGCTTGACCCGAGAATCGACGGTCAGAGTGCACGGCTGATAACCGTGAGGTCGAAGGTTCGAGTCCTTCCGGGCCCACCATCATTACAGCACTTCAGCCGGGGTATTTGCCCCGGCTGATTGCGTTCTTCGGGACGATTGATGGTTCTATCAATCGACTGTCAACCCAATTGTGTCGCGAGGGGGCTGAATCTCGAGGGTTGCTCGAGACCTCCGGAGTAGCCGATTTGCGGGGGAACCTGTGGCGATTTCTGGAGCTACCTGAACTACTTCCTCGGTTGGACGCTCCAGCTCTTACCGCCGTCAATGGTCGTGAGCGTGATCGGGTGCTGGGGGCTGTCGCCATCCCAACCCTCGACGGTGCCATGCAGCGCGTCGCTGAAGTCCACAGAGAGGAGCGGGCCGGCACCATGCTGCTCTACCCAGGTTCTTCCGCCGTCGGTGGTGGCGATGATGAAGCCAACGAGGGTGCCGCTACTGCTGACCGCCCAGCCGTGGAGCGCATCGGTGAAGCAGACATCAGTGAGCGGGAAGCCGGCGCCATCCGCGTAGAGGACCTCCCAGGTCCGGCCGCCGTCGGTGGTGCGCTGGACCAGGCTGCCTCCGCCGTCGGCGACCTCTCCCACGGCCCAGCCGCGGTCGGCGTCGATGAACGAGGTGGCGGCCATCCGGTCGGGGGGCAGCGGCTTGGTGGTCGCCAGCTCCACGGCGGGTCTCTGAGTGGGCGTGGGGCCGGGGTTCATTGGAAGAGCGCAGCCCATCAGGGCGGTCATCACCCAGAGAGTGAAGACCAGAACGACTAGCGATGCTCTCGGCTTCATCTTCCCTCCCGGCCGCCGCGGATCTCAACATCCGGCAGAGCTTGGAAGCCGGACCGGTGAAGGTGAAGTTCCCGGCCCTTGAACCGGGGACCTATGCCTTTTCGTGCGGCATGGACATGCAGCGCGGGACACTGGTGGTGCAGTAGCGCCGCAAGACCACACGTCGGGCCGCTCGAACTCTCGTTCCACGAGAGAGCTAACATTGTGATGGTGCCGCCGTCTTCGTAGGATCGTCTGCCGCTTGGCGGCCAACGACAGGCGTCGGTGCGCCGTACCAGCTCAGGGCGGAGAAGGCCTTGGGATCGTTCGGGAGGCGGTTCTCGCAGGAACTACTGTAAGGTTCGTGGGGCCGCGACGACTCTTAGGACAAATGACCGCATCACTGACACTCGGACGCATCGGACTCCTTCGCCGTAGTGACGAAGATGTGTTCTCGCTCGCCCTCGGCGGCGATCCCGTCGCCTTCTCCGAGGTCTATCGCAGATACAGCAAGCGCATCTACGGCTACTGCCTCGCTCGGTTGATGGAACCAGAAGCCGCCGCAGACGCTGCGCAGGAGGTGTTCGCTCGCTTCCTGGATGCGCCTCGCAAGGGCATCGAGCAGCCGCGGGCCTGGCTGTTCGGGGTCGCTCGGCATGTGACGGTCGACGCCATTCGCAAACGAGCACGGACCCCCGAGCCCACCGATGGCGAAGTGATCGAGCGGGCGGTCGGAGCCTCCGGAGCGGATACCGCTGACGAAGCCCTCAGCCAAGATGACGCCCGCAATGTCTTCGTCGCTCTGCGGCGCCTGCGCCCGCGCTACCGCGAGGTGCTGATCCTCCGGGAGCTGCACCACGAGACCTCCGCCGACATGGCCGATGCCCTGGGCACGACTCCAGGGGCTGTCGACACGCTCGTAAGCCGTGCTCGAGATGCGTTCGGTCGGGCATACGGAGAGGTCCTGGGGCTGCCGACGGATTGCGCCGACGCCGTCGCCGCGATCTACAAGCGCAAGGGCAGCGGACTCGACGCGGCCGAGGAAGTGCATCTGCAGGCGCATCTGGTCGCGTGTCAGCACTGCCACAAGGAGTCGGTCAGGGCGTCGCGTATAGACGGGTTGTCGGCGCTGCTGCCGTTCCTCGTCCCTGTGAAGAAGATCGGTTTGAACCTCTTCGAACGGGCGACGCTCGCGCTGAGAAGCTCGGCCGACCTTGCCCCGCAACTCGGATCCGCGCTGCCCACTGATCGCCTGGCTCCGGCCCTGAAGGTGGCGGCGGCGGTGCTGACGCTGAGTCTCGTCGTCGCGGTGCCGACTATCGGCCCGGTCACGCCTTCGCGACCGGGCGGGTCCTCTGGCGTGGCTATGGCGGCCACCCTGGCTCCGAGACCGAGCATCTATTCCGCTGCCGCAGTCCCGCCACCGCGATGCGGCTGCCTGTCACCGGCGCAGAGACTGCTGAACGAATGTGGCAAGCCCGCGCTGTTGGAGCACAGCTCTTCGTGTTCGGATTCGGCCGCACTCGGATCGAGCGAGTCGTGCGGGACCAGCGGGAGCTCGGGCGCGTGTGACAGCCACTCCGCACCGGCGACCAGTGAGACCCCGCACTCCACCTCCGACGGTGAGAGCTCGCACTCGGCATCGGGCAGTGGGACCTCGCACTCAGCGACTGACGGAAGCGGCTCGCATTCGACAGCCGGCGGGACCACTTCGCACTCGACATCCGACAGCGGTGCCACAAGCCACGAATCCGCTCCCGCTCCGAGCGGGACTGCCGAAAGCCCCATCCCGCCGCACGATGAGAGCGCCCCCAGCGGCGATTCGGGAAGCGAGTCACACTCCGACGGGGATCACTCGGGCGAGACCTCGTCGGACGGCATGTGACCGCGACAAGTGTAAGGAGTCCTGATTCCGCTCGACTTTCCCTGTGAACGTGCGCAGATCGCACGATCGAGAAGAGAAGTCGGACGACGATTCAGGAGAGTGAGACAGTGAAGAACACGAGAATAGTCGCCGCGATCACGGCGGCCCTTGTCGGCGGGTTGGTCCTTGGCGGGATGGGCATCGCCAGCGCCAGCAGCAGCGCACCGCATGCACCGAGCGTCGCAAGCCCTCCGGCCACCGGCATGATGACGTCGGCCACATGGATGCACACTTCGCAGCCGACGACGACCACGGCCACGCCTGCGGTCCCGAAGCACCGGGCCTCAGCTGCGCACGCGACCCACAAGGCATCGGCGACTCACGCGACGCACCAGTCCTCGACCACGAGCCACGCGACCCATCGGACCGCAACCTCGAGCACGAGCCACGCGACGCACCGGTGCTCTACCACCTGCACGATCCATCATCTTGCGGCTTCCGAGTCGCATGACGGCACCAGCGGCGAGAATCATAGCGGCTGCAACGACTAGTCGGTCCACCCATACTCGACTTGCCGGGAGGCTCCTACGGGAGCCTCCCTTCTTCTTGCCGCTGCCTGCGGGTAGACGCTTCGCATCCGTCCGGATCCTTCACCTCTAGAGGAGTGGCCGACGTCTCCACTGATTGCTGTTCGGGCCAGACT
>Ga0209540_10003283_pt1 | contig 11087 bp, 7 predicted proteins | sample BarGraIncu01121A_FD_184501 | JGI IMG/M metagenome (GOLD analysis project Ga0209540, IMG submission 184501) | Arctic peat soil microbial communities from Barrow, Alaska - Barrow Graham LP Incubations 011-21A (SPAdes) (version 2) | ecosystem: Environmental > Terrestrial > Soil > Wetlands > Peat... | reverse complement strand
TGTCGTAACACTCGCTGTAGGTTTTATTGGCGGTGTACAGGCGATCGGCGGATTCCTGGCCGGAAATATCGTCAGCGGACTTCTTCTTGCTCTGTTTATGTCTAACGCCGGCGGTCTATGGGACAACGGCAAGAAATTTATCGAAGCGGGCAACCATGGCGGCAAAGGATCAGATGCACATAAGGCAGCTGTTGTCGGAGATACTGTTGGCGACCCTTTCAAGGATACTGCCGGACCGTCACTTAATACACAGGTTACAGTAGTATCGCTGGTAGCGACACTGATGGCAACTTTGTTTCTTACAACAAACCTTATGAACCTATTCTGAAAAAATCCCCCCCCAATAATTATGCACGACGGACAGCAATATTAACTGTCCGCCGTGTTTTTTTGTGTTTACAAGAGATGTTCTATCAGTGTCATTTTAAAAAGAAACATGATTGATATGTGTTTTGTCGTTCAAAATGTTAAAATGCTATTAGTCATTTCTAATTCAGGTGTCTGCATACAGCCATATATATGCAGAATAATCGTATAATTTACAGGAGAATAGATATATGAAATCGCAGAGCGGGCTGGATTACTTCTGGCCTTATGATTCGATAGATGAGATATACTCGGAAAAGTTTTTGCCGGAATTTGGAATCGTACCGTCGAAGTGGCAGTTTACCGTTCCCACCTGGCGTTTTTTGCATACTGAGAACAGGGATATGGTTCCCATTGATTTCAAGGAACAAATGTGTGACGACCGTCTTTGGGATGCTGTAGACTTGCCGTCAGTCTGGCAGCAGGAAGGATACGGTACTGCGCTGGATCTTATGTATGATGCCGGTACCAGGGAAGAAGGGAGCAAGCTCAAGAAGCGTATTCAGGCGAAGCTTGCATCTATTGCAAATAATGAAGCCGATGACGACGTCGGTATATATCGTACATGGATCAGTGTACCTGTGTCATTTTATGAGCGGGCTGTCTATTTTGCTTGCAGCGGTATCAGAGGACGTTTTGAATTATTTGTTAACGGAAATCTTGCCTGTACGTCAGGTGCCTGTTATTCTACACAGAAAATTCTTATTTCTCCCTATATGCAGGGTGAGAACAATCTGCTGACGATACTGATATACCGGCTTGATTCTGACCGCCATGGCCGTGTAAGAAAAGAGAACGGTACTTTTGGATTCAGTGGTATTTTTAGAATGCCTGAAATTATTGCAGAATCATTCGTTGAAATATCCGACATTAATTTGCAGACGTCATGGGAGAATGATGGAATCTCGCGCACTGTTCCAGTCCCGGATGCTGAAGACTCAACACCTGAACCGCTCAGGGAGGAAGACGGATCGGATGGACTCTTGCACGGCAATCCTGACAACCCAGGCGTAGCAATAATCGAAGCCTCCGGAAAAGACAGAAGAGACGGCAGCCTGCGTATACAGGTGTCCCTTCAGAATCACACCGATATGCTGCTCCCGGTTCGTGTTGAGTGCAATCTCCTTGAAGCCCGGGGTGAATATGATTTGTATCATCTTCCTGAACACCAGATATCAATACTTCAGGAACTTGAGGGAAGTATTCCCAGTGGATCTGTTCTTTCCCTGGACACACGGATAAGTGCAGGCAGTGTACTTCCATGGTCGGACCAGGCACCTAATCTATACGATCTTATACTCACTGTAAAAGATTCGCATGATCAGGTTATTTGCGTGAAGAAGATTAGGTTTGGTTTTCGGACCGCTGAAATTATCGGACGGGTTTTCCATATTAATGATGTAGCTCTTCCGCTTCGTGTTGTCAGATACTTTGACTTTGATCCGGTCGGTGGTCTTGCTGTATCCGCTGAACGCCTCAGGCAGGACATATGCCTGATAAAACAGGCAAACCTGAACGCCGTTCTGACGGCGCATTTCCCTTCGGATCCCATGTTCTATCAGATGTGTGATCAATATGGTCTGTATGTGATCAGTCAGGCTGATCACATACATGTCCGCGCTATGATCGAGAGTCTTGTAACTCATCCCTGCATAATGTTCTGGTCCTTTTCCCCGCTTCACTTTGATGAAGGCAGATTATGGGAACTTAAGCAAAAACTTTTGCTGCTTGACAGCTCCAGGCCGTTTTACTGCGAAAAAGACCGTTCATTATCTTTGTCTGACATACCGCCTTTTCCTTGTGAAGCGGGAACTCTTTTCGGTGAGTGGTCGGATATTTGTGTAGATAAAAGGATTCTGCAGGCAAAATTGGAACCGGGTCATTCTGTTTTTGAGACAATGCATGGAAGGGCTAAAAGGGACAGCGATTCCGAAGATTTCCGATGGCTTCATCAGGGAGATTTTGAAGAATATCACGAAAAAATGGATATTCCGATTGCTCAGGGTATTGTCAGCGCCGACCGTAAAGCGCATCCTACATATTTCGAAGTTAAAAAACAATGCGCCACTTTACAGATGGTAGCGTCGGCAGATAACCCGTCTGAGTTGATACTGTCTAATCTGCATCCAATCGGTCAGACGGAAGACTTGATTTTGCATTGGCAGCTTCTGCTGGGGGGGAGGAGAATCCGCGGCGGCCACGGTCTTGTAAAATCAATAGCTCCGCTTGGTAAACAGGAAATACGTTTCCCGTTTGACGTCAATCAATATTTGACGCCTGACTGGATGCTTCAGGATCCTTCATTGATTAGATTGTATGATATATCACAGAGTCATGAACTTGTCTTGGATATCAGTGTATGTCTTGCTCAAGATGCGCAGTTCGCCCCCGAAGGACACGAGATAGCATTTTATCAACAGGTGCTTGCAGATCAGACAGAAGGTTATTCAAGCAGTAGTCCCGCTGCAGACTGCAACCTGCCTGCTGTACCTGTTTCTCAGAATCTTTCTGCAGCATGCGAGCCTTCTGCCTTCCGCAACCTGTCTGTCAGCACCCTGCCGGACGTCATAATGGTCAGGCATTCATTCATGCAGATTGATATTTCCCGAAAAAGCGGAGGACTTAACTCCATTCTTTTTGGAGACCGTGAGCTCTTAGCGGGAAGTTTGCAGCCAAGTTTCTATCGCGCCGCCACAAACAGTGACAGATCAGATCAGTCGTTTGTACTGGCTGCAACTGTTTTTTCCAAAGAAACAGATTGGAGAACCATTCAGCATGATCTTCGATACAAGAAGTTCCATTATGAAATGGACGGCAAAGATTTTGTCATGATAGTCCATTATAAGAGCTTTGCGTTTATTGGAGAAGTCCTTGTGCAGTACATTATGGGTGATGATGGGAAGCTTACAGTAACACTTGCCTTTTCGCCTCGATACGACCTCTTAAGAAGCGGTTTTCGTGTTAACATCCCGCAAATTATGAATCAGATTGCCTGGTACGGCAGAGGCTTCCATGAAGCCTATCCGGACCGCCGCGAATCGGCGCGGATCGGATACTACGAAGCCGAACCGGAGCAGCTGTATCACGAATATGCCAGGCCTCAGGAGAACGGGGGACACTGCGATACCCGATATCTTGTGATATCAGATGGAAGCGGTAAGGGGATCAAGATTACATCCGGCGAAGGCCAGGAGTTCTCGTTCTCCGCATCAATGTATTCACCGGAAGAAATTGATGACCATCAGCATCAGGAGGAATTGGAAAAGAAGGAAACATACGAATTGTTTCTGGACTTTTATCAGAGGGATATAGAAAGAACCGGACAGATAAACAGACATTTTATCAAGAATCAGACATATAAGGGCACATTCATCTTCGAGCCTTGGGAGGTCCCGAAATCAGGGCCTTCAGATCCCGGATCTCCTTGAATGTGAGATAGCGCCACTGCCCGAGCGGCAAAAAACCGATATCAATGTTGAGAATACGCGTGCGCTTCAGTTTGCGTACGTGGTACCCATGGTACTCGCACATGCGGCGAATCTGCCGGTTAAGTCCCTGCATCAGAATAATGCGGAACGAATGGCTCCCTGTCTGGATAACCTTACAGGGCATAGTTACCCTGTCAAGTATTGGTACGCCGCTTTGCATGCTGCTAATAAATTCCTGGGTTACAGGCTCGTCAACTTCTACGGAGTATTCCTTTTCATGATGACCTTCAGCACGAAGAATTTTATTGACGATATTACCGTCGTTGGTCAGCAGCAGAAGACCGGTCGACGATTTATCGAGGCGCCCGATAGGGTAAATACGCTTATCAAAATGAAGGTAGTCAATGACATTGTCCGGGTCACGGGAATCCGTTGTACACGTGATTCCGAGAGGCTTGTGCAGTGCAATATACACATAATCTTCATCGGGAAAAACAGGCTTCCCGTCCACCCGGACGACCTGGCCCGGAAATACACGTGTACCGGCAACAGCCGTCACTGCTTCAATAGCTACTAATCCTGCCGCAACATATTCGTCAGCTTTTCGTCTGGAGCAGAATCCGCTGGAACTGATATACCGGTTAACCCTGATTCCTTCTTCTGCAGAAAGGTTTTCATCAGTGGGGGAGGATAGATCCGACATGTATTTTATCTCCTAACACGTAAGGAATAATCAGTACCACATGGTGCCGTGAACACATTTGAGGGTGAAGGTGAAGGTGGTTCCTTCGCCATAGTCACTTTGAACAGTAATTGTCTCACCCATGTAATTCAAAAGCTCTTTTGCAATCGAAAGGCCAAGACCAGTGCCCTTTTTTCCGCGGGCGCGGTCAGCCTTATAAAAACGGTCGAAAATGTGATCGATATCGTATTCGTGAATACCTTGTCCCGTATCTTTTACAGAAACAAGAACCACATCGTTTTTTTCATTTAATTCGGTTGAAATGGTAATTGAACCGCCGGCTGCCGTATATTTCTTGGCGTTATCCATAAGTATGATTAAAATCTGTTCGACACGATCAGGGTTGCCCATTACAGTAGGACAAGGACCGTTCTTTAATTCAATAAAGAACGAAATTGTGGCGTCGTTCATGATCGGCGTAAACTTAGCCTTAAGCTCGTTGAACAGTTCATTGAGATCGAAGGGGAAGGTCTTGAAAGCTATCGTCCGGGCTTGAAGCCTCGAGAGCTCGAGCATGTCGTCTATGAGTCTTGAAAGACGCAGTGTCTCATGCAGAATGATTCCATAGTAACGCATACGGTCGTCCTCATTACGAACCATACCGTCTGCAAGCGGCTCGACGAGTCCCCGTAAAGCGGTGAGAGGGGTCCGGAGTTCATGAGAGACGTTGGCGACATAGTCGCGCCTCGTTTGTTCGAGATGCTCGGATTCCGATATGTCACTGAAAAATCCTGTGGCTCCGGTAACCTGACGATTTGTGTCGAAAGTCGGAACGATAGTTGACAAATATGCGCTTTCTCTCGAATCAATTGTACGTTCGACGGTGGTGCCGGTATCAATACACTTCTGGAAATCCTGCCATACCTCTTCAAAAGGTATAAGCTGCAAGCGATCCGTGAAAAAATTCTTGCGTTTGGCATTTTCAAAAAGTGTGTTAATAGCAGGATTGGAATACACAGGATGAAGTGCCAGATCGACTGATACAATGCCCTCAGAAATAACATCAAAGATTTCCCTCAGTCGGTTTCTTTCTATTGTGAGTTCAGAAATGGAGTTGGACAGCTTGTCTGCAAGGTCGTTGAATGAATGTGCAAGTTCTCCGATTTCGCCGCGTGATTTCGTGTTTGCACGGACTGAAAAATCTCCCTGCCCCATGAACCGTGCAACAGCGTTCATCTTTTGAAGCGGAGTTACCAGACGCCGTGTAGCAAAATATACAGGAATCAGCATAAGGAAAGCCACAATAATTGTTGATACAAGAAGTATCTGAAAAAGACTTTTCTGAATTATATGAATTTCGGAAATGGGATTCGCCAGAACGATATAGCCGACTATTGATCCGGCGGAGATCATTGGAACTTGAACGACCATAATACTGGCAGCGTCATCCTGCTCCGGAATAATATAGCTGTCTTCATTTTTGCCGGACAAGTACAGCATATTTTTGGCAAGATAGTTCTGCAATTGAGAAAGCACGATTTTGTCCTGTTCCGTTTCAGCCGACGCCCCCGCAATACTCCTGCCTGATGCATCGAATACAATAATATAGGAACCAGCAGTACTTTTATTGGAAACAATAGCATTAAGTTCCTGCTGATCAAGCTCGATACCGATGTTGGTGCCGCTGGCGTAATCCCTGGCAATAGATACAGCACGATCCATCATCTCGCCCTCTTTGCTTGCCTCGAGAGTCCTGCCGGATGCCCACACAAAAAGGAACGACGCAACAACTGCTGAAAAAATCAAAGCAATCAGCATCATTAATATAATTCTTCTAAGAAATATACTTCGGAACATTACGTGGAAACCTCGAATTTATAACCTACGCCATATACGGTTATCAGGGACCAGGGGGCATCTTCGTAACAGATTTTCTGGCGAATTCTCTTAATATGAGTGTCCACAGTTCTTGTATCGCCAAAATAATCATAACCCCAGACCAGTGAAAGAATCTGTTCCCTGTCCATAACCTGGCCAAGGTGAGAAGCTAACAGGTGCAAAATTTCTACTTCTTTGGGGGTGCATGATACCAGCTCGTTATTTACTTTAACCTGATAGTTGTCCAGATTGATCTCCAGACCTTCAAACCGCAGAACCGAACCTGTTTCCTGCGGCTCTGAAATTCGTCTGAGTACAGCCTTGATTCGGGCAATTACTTCCCGGGGAGAAAAGGGCTTGACAATATAATCATCAGCTCCCAGTTCAAGTCCCAGAACACGGTCAATTTCCTCACCCTTTGCGGTAAGAATGATAATTGGAGTGGAAAGAGTCTTTCTGATTTCCCGACAGACTTCAATTCCGGTTTTTTCCGGCATCATCAGGTCGAGAATAATTAAATCAGGCTTGTCGCTGGCAACATGAGAAAGCCCTTCTTTGCCATCAAATGCACTTGAATAGGTGAAATGCTCATTTTCCAAGTAAATTCCCAAAGATTCATGCACTACCGGATCATCATCGCAGATTAGAATATGTGGTGCTGTTGCCATCTTTTTTACCTCATGGTAGAGTCTAACCGTTTTGCTATTCTATATTATAAACGATTTCAAAGGAATTATTATGTTATTATTCCAAAAAAATAGAAATATGAATATATCTGCGAAATTGATCGATATTATTTGTCAGAAAGCCACGTTTTGTATTTCTTAAGCAGAGAAATTGGTTCGTAAGATTGTTTGGCTTTTCGAAGTCCGGGTAACCCCAAGTCTTCTTCGCGGTCTACCGCTTCTACTGTCGGAAACTCATTTTGGAGAACCATCTGATTAATGGCGGAATATATACCATGAATCTCCTGGTCTGCTTTTTCAAAATGAATATATGCCGTATTTGCGTTGCCAAGGCTGCCAATCGAGAACGCCCTTACAATTCCACCTGTTCTGATCAGACCGCCATGAATTTCCAGCATATCAAAATCTTCAAACAGACGACGTATCATATGGTAATCGCTTTCTGCGCAATTATCAGGATCAATATCTTTGGATTTACACCAGTCCATTACAAGGGCAAGACACTCATCTCTGTCTGCATGAGTCAGGGATGAATACTGATAGTCAGGATACAATCGCATGAATTTGTTCACATGATTACGTTTTTTGTGAAGGCTGTTCCCGATTAATGTTCGCATTGCATCTCCGTCATACAGGTAATCGGATGAGTCCTCATTGTAATAAGGTTCTGCGGAAAAGTGCAGAAGCTGATCAAAAAGAGGGAGCCTGTCTTCGTCGATACACATGACTTTGAGCTTCCATCCGCGTTTGTCAAATACCTCGCGAACAGCAGCAAAAATACGGTCAAGTCTGGCTGCATCAAGCTCTCCCATCGGCATAAGAAGATGAGGATCCGTAAAACATCCGCCATCAGAGATAAGCAGACAGCAATCTTCGAAAATGGTCATCTCACTTTTAAACACTTCATCCCACGCAATTCTGCAGTTGAATGTCATATCCGTAAGCCGGGTGTTGGATTTTCTGTAATAGGATTCATATTCTTTGCGGTCGGATGCGGTGAGGCGATGAAAAATTAGTGTTGACATATATTACTCCATTTTCTTTATAATTTGAATGGGGCTGATAAGAAGTTGGTCAAAATAAAGTGCTGTTCTAATTCCGCTTACAGGAGTCACCGGATGTACCGGCTTACCACCTAGCAGGTCAATGGCCATTTTTATATAATTATTGCCGGCCAGAGCAGAAACATAAATATTGCCCATCACGCGAGGATTGATTTCAAGCAGGAAAAACCGTCCGTCGGCATCAGCTCTGAAGCTAATACATACGACATAGGAGAGGTTCAAAGACGACACAATACGATCGCAAAATGAAGCAAGAAGAGGATTCTCCCTGACTTCGAGTATAGAGGTGAGACCGCCGGTCATACTTATGTTTATACGGGTTGTGACACTGAGTAGTTTTCCGCCGTAACAAAGCACATCACAGTCCCATTCTTCTCCGGGAAGATACTCACTGACCATGTAGGGGGGGATAGGGTCCTCATCGTGAACGCCGGTCAGCATATCAATCAGCATTTTTTCAGATAAAAGCCTTTTGGGTTCCTCATAAAACAATTGTGAGGCGAAATCCGCTGCGTCGTCTATAATCCAGAATCCGGCGGCGTCTTCGCCCCGACGACGCTTGATGCAAGTGCCCTTTCCTGAATTTCTGATGCTTTGAACGGCCGACATAAGTTCCGGCTTCGTATCGGCAAGAGCAAACACAGGTACAAGCGAAGACAGAGAAGGGTCATTACAGTTTTTTAGATATGAATAGAGCCGTCCTTTGTCGTTGGCAATTTGCAGTGAAGACAGAGGAGAAGACAGGACTCTCGCGCCTGTTCTTTCCTTGATCAGCATTTCATTCTGCATCAGAATCTCAAGTCCTTCTGATACAATAGGAAAAACCACATTCACGTGTTCTGTATTTATGATTTGAATCAATTCATCAACGTAAGCTGGTGACTCATGTGAGGAAATAACATAGAAAGCATCCAGTATTGCCTGATGAGGTGTATCGGAATCTGTTGAAAGTCCTACAATCCTGACATCTCCGGGATAAGCTTCGCGCAGAGTGCGGATTAATCCGGTAAAAGCTCCGTCCGTAAGTAAAACAGTAAACACAGGATCGTCCTCCTTTGAAATTCAATTTATATTGTACCCATTATTATTGTGGACTGCAACCACGTTAAGGGATTACCGGGACAGTCATTCCGGCAATACCTTAATACGATGTGTTCAAGCGGTTCAGCGCGGTTCATGCCTTTCGGTTAAGCTCATGCGGTTCAGTGCGGCATAGTAACAGATTTTTGTCACATACCGTCTCAATTTTGTCCATTTTATAAAAATCCCTTGCCAAAAAGCAATAGACTGCCATAATAGATTAACTATAATTTAATATAGATTAACTATAATTCAATCAAAATGCGGGGAGGAAATGTGTAGTGAGTCGAGCTAAAAGTATGATAACAAATGTAAGATGCAAAATGGCAGATATGCGAAACCGGACCTTTCGGACCAACCATCAGCTCGCACGTCTTCTTGCTGCAGAAGGTATACTTTTTACGCTCATAATTACACTTGCACATAATAATAATAACTTATACGCATCCCGTCTTGGCGCAAGTTCTTCTGATTTAGGATTGATCGCATCGCTTCCGCCAATAGTCGGCATGCTCACTCTGATACCTTTTGCTATGATTACTGACAGACTCCACAACAAGAAGCCAATGGTTATTCTTTCTGCAATTGGTCTGGGATTCCTTTACATTCTTGTCGGAATGGCCGCTTTCATGGATTCAAGCCGCGTTCCGTTATTGATCGGGCTGCTTGTTCTGGTGAATGTGCCCATGTCACTTTATAATTCGTCATGGCAGGCTTTCTTCTCCGATGTTGCGCTGCCATGTGATCGAAATCTCATATATACACACCGGACCCGGATGAATACTGCTGTTGGTGTTGTTGTTCCCATACTGACAGGAGCAATTCTTACGGCCGCTTCCGGATCGAACAAGATCCTTGTACATCAGATCTACTACTGGCTGGCCTTTCCACTGGCTGTCGGGCAGATTCTAGTTCTCAAAAAAATAACGGGCGGCTTCACATCAGAGGCAAGCCATGTTCGATTATCGGATCTCAAAGATTCTGCACGGAGTCTTTTCCACAACAAAAAATTCCTTGGATTTCTGGGTGTGGCAATTCTGGTATACTGCGGCTGGGAGATGGACTGGTCGCTGTACTTCGTAGCCCAGTTCAAATTTCTTCCATTAAATGAAGCCCAGATGAGCATCATTACCGTATTGGGATCAGCCGCTCAGTTCTTAACGCTTGGCCTTTGGAGCCGCCTGATTCAAAAAAAAGGTGTGCGATTTGTATTTGTGATCGGTGCGGCAGGTTTTGCCGTTTCGGGTATCGTGATGATCATTTCACTTCTTTTGCCGAACCCGATACGTATGCCTTTCTATTATATTTTTCAGAGTGTTTCAAGTTCAACATTCAGCGCTTTTCAATTATCACTTCTTCAGTGCCTCCTTGAAGCTATTCCTAATAAGAACCGTGCGATATCAATCTCGATTTATAATACGATTATCCTTTCTACAAATGTAGTTATGCCATATTTGGGAATATATATTTATAATAATTTAGGACAATCAATTGAAGCCATTATAATAACTTTCGTCATTATTTCACTGGTTAGGACAGTATCTACGTCAGCTGCACTATACAGGTGGTATCATCTGCGTAATGAAGTGGAACCTCTTAATTGAATCGATATTAATTTCTGCATCCGGTTTATAGGAATTGATATATTTTCCGTGATGCATTTACGGACAATTTGTGGCAATTTTTGGGCAGCTCGTGTATTATGTAATTGTAATATTATTTGTAAATACCGAGCGGAGGTGCGCATATGAAAAAAACAGATACTCGTCGACAGGTGGGTCTTATGTCAGTAGTTCTTGCAGGTTGCTTTTTATTATCTTCCTGTTCCTTTGGAGCAAACAGTGCTGATGCAGGAATCAAAAAAGCGGTTACAGCGTATCTTGATAGCATAGCGGACGGAACC